>OIXU01000124.1_pt1 | contig 25545 bp, 25 predicted proteins | sample 1587921 | NCBI WGS metagenome assembly OIXU01 (sample SAMN03283238) | human gut metagenome | biome: human-associated habitat; material: feces | host: Homo sapiens | place: Peru | collected 2012
ATGATGTGGATGATGGCAGACACGAAGCCGACTCAAATTTCTTCATTCGGCGGAAAATTCCAGTTCAAACCGGAAAATGCACCGAAGAACTCAGGCACAATCTGTATGAAAGACTGCCCTTTGGTTGACACTTGCGTTTATTCAACAAAGCGTCTGTACATCGACCACCCTGACAGATGGGCATTTTATGTTTGGGACGCTCTTGAGGACAAGGAAAATCCTACTATTGAGGATAAAATTGCTTTGATGAAATCAGACAGTCCGTACGCAAGATGTATATATAAATGCGACAACAATGTTGTTGACCATCAATCCGTACTTGTGAACTTTGCAAGCGGTGCAACAGGCACTCACAATATGGTTGGCGGTTCGGCAGAGCCGAGAAGAAATATCCACATCATCGGCACAAAAGGTGAGATTTTCGGCAACTTTGAAGAAAGCAAATTCACAGTATTAAAGATTAACCCATCGCCTGACGCACACAACGAAGAATGTGATGTTGAGGAAGTTGACCTCAATGTAAGCGGTGATATGGTTGGCGCATACGGCGGTCACGGTGGCGGTGACGAACGCCTTGCCGCAGATTTTGTAAAGTTTATCAGAGGCGAAAATCCAAGCCTTGCATGCACATCAATTTTTGACAGTGTTGCAGGTCATTTGAGCGTTTATCTCGCAGACGAAAGCAGAGAAAACGGCGGTATGCCACAAAATGTCAAACTATAAGGAAATAGTGTGAAAATCACACTATTCCGATTATATTGCCCTCAAAATTTGCTTGTGGCATAATTTTGAGATGGCTAAATTTCCATTATACGCCTTCTCTGGCTACAAGAAGCGTATAGGTGATTTTTATGAACTATTTGTAGCCAGAAAGGCTATGGAAATTATTATGAAAAACAAGATAATCAAAAGTATAATCAGCCTTATGCTTGCGTTTGCAATCATCTTTGGTTTTGCTGGCGCAGGGCTGATTGTGTACGACACATTCATCAAAGAAACAAGCGTTTATGCCCTGTCAAAACTCGGTTCAAGCGGAAGCGAAGTGAAAAAAATCCAACAAAAACTTCAATCGCTCGGATATTACAACGGTTCGATTGACGGAATTTACGGCTCGGCAACGAAAAAAGCCGTGACGGCATTTCAAAAAAACTGCGGACTGACGGCTGACGGCATTTGCGGCAAAACAACACTGCTTTATCTCGGACTCGGCGGAAGTTCATCGGGCGACACTTCAAACGGTGCGTATTCAAGTGCCGATGTTGAACTTTTGGCAAAAGTGATTTCAGCCGAAGCAAGGGGCGAAAGCTACGAGGGGCAGGTTGCCGTGGGAGCAGTAATTCTCAACAGAGTTGCACACCCGTCGTTCCCCGATACATTATCGGGAGTGGTGTACCAAAAGGGTGCGTTTTCGTGCGTAAACGACAGCAACTGGTACCAACCGGTTGCCGAATCAAGCAAGCGTGCCGCAACGGACGCACTAAACGGCTGGGACCCGTCGGGCGGCGCGGTGTACTACTTCAACCCTGCCAAAACCAACGACAAATTTATGCACTCTCGCACGGTAATCAAAGAAATAGGCAATCACAGGTTTTGCATTTAATAACGGGTATTTACACCGTAGGAGCGAACTGTGTTCGCCTTCGTGATTTTTTAGAGGTGACAATATGACAAATTCAGACGCAAGAAAAGTTGCAATAATCGGTTGCGGCTTTGTGGGCAGTGCGTGTGCGTTTGCACTTATGGAAAGCGGACTTTTCAGCGAAATTGTTTTGCTTGACGCAAACACAGACAGAGCCGAGGGCGAGGCACTCGACATCAGCCACGGTCTGCCTTTTTCAAAACCTATGCAGATTTACGCAGGCACATACGACGATATAAGCGACGCATCAATCGTTATCATAACGGCAGGAACGGGGCAAAAAGAAGGCGAAACCAGACTTGATTTGGTGCACAGAAATGTGAACATTTACAAATCAATTATTCCGCAAATCGCAGGGCGAAACTTCAAAGGCATACTGCTGATAGTATCAAACCCCGTAGATATTTTGACATACACGGCACTTAAATTATCGGGTTTGCCGTCAAACAGAGTGTTCGGCTCCGGCACGGTGCTTGACACGGCAAGGCTTAAATATCTGCTCGGAGAACACCTCGGAGTTGATTCGAGAAGCGTGCACGCATTTATTTTGGGCGAACACGGCGACAGCGAAATTGCGGCATTCAGCAGTGCAAATGTATCGGGTATTCCGCTGAAACAGTTTTGCACCGACAACTGCGGCAACATTTGCCACGCAGACAAAATGAAAGAAATTGCCGAAGATGTAAAGAATTCGGCGTACGAAATCATCAAAAAGAAAAACGCCACCTACTACGGCATTGCGATGAGTGTAAGACGCATATGCGAGGCGGTGGTGCTTGACCAAAAATCAATTTTGCCCGTATCGTGCATACAGACGGGGCAACACGGAATATCAAATGTTGCGCTGAGTATGCCTGCCGTTGTGGGCGAAAACGGCGTTGAAAAAAATGTAAAAGTGTCCCTCAATGCAGAAGAGGAAACGGCAGTTAAAAAATCTGCCGAAATGCTCAAAGACATCATAAGCAAGCTTGATTTGGATTATTAAAACAAAATTCATTTTCTTTTTCTTGACATAATTCGACTTTTGAATTACAGTAGAGGTATAGTAAAAAAAGGAGTGGGACTGCATGACGGTGCGTTGAGGTGCTCAATTCGCCACGCAATCCAAAGAATTATGGCATTCAATCCAATGGCATTGCTTCAAATCAAGGAAAAGGCGGAGGGTTTCAACTCTCGCCACCCGAAGCTTGCAATGTTTTTTAAAGACACAGGGAGCAGAATAGACACGGGCGCTGTGCTTGAACTATCTGTCACAACCCCTGACGGCAACAAAATTCGCACAAATTTCAGAGTGTGTGAGGAGGACAAGGAATTTCTTGCAATGCTCACATCACTTGCAGGACAAAACAAACAGTAGGAGGGATAGTTATGACTGTTAATGTAACGGCAGAAAATTTTGATGAAGAAGTGCTCAATTACAAAGGCAAGGTGCTTGTTGATTTTTGGGCAGAATGGTGCGGACCGTGTATGATGCTCGGACCGATTATAGAGGAAGTTTCGGAAGAAGTTGACGATGTCAAATTCTGCAAGGTCAACTGCGATGAGGCAAGAGATGTTGCGCTTCAATTTGGAATTATGACCATCCCGAACCTCATTGTTTTTGAAAACGGCGAGCAGGTCAACCAATCAATCGGCTACATCGAAAAAGAGGATGTGCTCGAACTCATAAAATAAAATACAGATTTGCAAAAAAGACTCTCCTTGCAAGGAGAGCCTTTTCTTATAGATTTATTTAATTTTTACGGTTTTGACCTTTGACCATTTTGTGAATTTGCCTGTTGACTTATTCTTTGCACGGACACGGACATAAACCTTTTTCTTGGATTTCAAGCCGTTGATTGTGAACGAGCCATAGCGTTCGGCAACATTATGCGTCTTTTTGTTCTTAAACTTTTTATTGTATGAATATTGAAGCTGATAGTTTTTGATATTCGGCTGTGAATTCCAGCTGATTTTTACAGCCTTTTTCTTTGGAGAAGTAACCTTGATTGTAGGCGGATTGGGAGCAGTGATTTTTATGCCTGTAAGGCTTGGCACTGCTGTGCCGTCAACCACAACATCGCTGTTGCTATTGTTTGCAGGTGACGGATTTGAGTCAACAACATAATCACGGAATTCCTGCACCCAGTAATATCTGCCGTCAACATAACAGCAAGCAATACCTACTGCACCGAAATCACCGTTGAGCATATTTCTTCTGTGACCCTGACCGCTATAATCCTGGTCATCCTCTTTCCAGAGTCCGAAAACAAAATCTTCACTCAATTCATAGCCCTCTGTGTAAGCAATGTTTTCACCGCAAGTACCGTAGCCTGAAAGTGCGGTTTCCGGTCCTTCGCCGTTTGGACGGGTGTGCTCGTACAATCTGCTGATTTCAGCCGCACGAATCATAGCCGATCTTTCCAAATCATAGTCGTAAACAAGTGCTTTTACTGCCGGATATTTCACCTTTTTTGTGTTTGATTCATTCCAGCACCACGAACCTGCTGTTCTGAACTGATTAATACGATTTAACATCTTGCGAGCTTCGGTTTGTTCATACTTGACGGTTATCGCATCTTTGGCATACGCCGTTGAGGAAATTCCGCCGAACATACCGATTGCTAAAATTAATGATAATAAAACGGATAAAGCTTTTTTCATAGAAAAACCTCCTTTTTTTATATAATAACATATTATTAATATAAAATCCACTATATTACAAAAAAATGTAGGCAAACCTAAATCTGCCTACATTCTTATTATACATTGCGATTATTCGTAAATTTCACGCTTGAGTGCGCCGATGTACGGAATGTTGCGGTATTCCTGATCGTAGTCAAGACCGTAGCCGACAACAAATTCGTCAGGCACATCACAGCCGACATAATCGGGATGAATATCAACAACTCTGCGTTCGGGCTTGTCAAGAAGCGTCACGATTGAAATGCTGTTTGCCCCTCTTGCCGAAAGGAGTTTTCTCACATATTCAAGGGTTCTGCCCGAGTCGAGAATATCCTCAACAAGAAGAACATCGTAGCCTGCAAGGTCAATATCAATATCCTTGATAATCTTTACCGCACCCGATGAACGAGTGCCGCCGCCGTAGCTTGAAACGGCAAGGAAGTCGAGTTTAAGCGGCAAATCGATATATCTTGTGAGGTCTGCCAAAAAGTAAATCGAGCCTTTAAGAATACCTACCACAAGGAGGTTTTTGCCCTCAAAATCCTTTGTTATCTGTGCACCGAGGCGAGCGTTGATTGCTTCAAGCTCCTCTTTGGTGACAAGCACCTTTTCAATATTTCCATCAAGATTAGCCATAGTAATCTCCTTTTATCAATTAAAAATTTATCGTTCTTCTCTGAAATAAGACAATCCGAGAGCGGCAGGACCTTGGTCCTCTTTCTTCTTTCTTACGCTGACAAGAATAAGAACAAAGATTGTAACAAGATAAGGAATCATCTTGAAAAGTTCCTGTGTGCGGAGTGCACTCGGAACATAAAGATAAACAATGTAAAGTCCGCCGAAAACGATTGAGCCGAGAATACTCATATTCGGCTTCCACACTGCAAAGATAACGAGTGCGATTGCAAGCCAGCCTCTGTCGCCGAAGCCGTCGTTTGACCATACGCCGTTTGCATAGTCCATAACATAGTAAAGACCGCCAAGGCCGGCAATAATTGAGCCGATACCTGTTGCGATGTACTTTGTTTTTTCAACATTAATGCCTGCCGCATCGGCAGTTGCAGGGTTTTCGCCTACTGCACGGAGATGCAAGCCGACTCTTGTTTTGTTGAGCACATATGCACAAACAAGAGCAATGATGATTGCAAGATATGCCAAAAAGCCGTAGCTCAAAAACAGCTTGCCGAACCATCCCGTTGTTTCCGCAACAGGGAGAGTTTTGCTGAAATAACCGGAAGTTGTTGAAAGAGCAACTGACGGAACATCTGCGCCTGTGAGCTTGATGAGCGAACCGCCGAAGAAGTTGCCGAAGCCTGTGCCGAAAGTTGTGAGTGCAAGACCCGTTACATTTTGGTTAGCCTTGAGGGTTACTGTGAGGAACGAATAAATCATACCTGCGATGAGCGAACCCAAGATACAGGAAATAAGCGGAATGAAAATTGCAAGGAAGCCGTTGGCGTCTGCCTTGTCGGTAAGTGAATTTTCGTAGAAAAACGCACCGATAACGCCGCTCATACCGCCGATGTACATAATGCCCGGGATACCGAGGTTGAGGTTGCCCGATTTTTCTGTAATAATTTCACCCGTTGAGCCGAACAAAAGCGGAATGCCCTGCATAATGGCTCTGTGAAGAAAAGTAATCAAAGTTGCAAACATATTACTTTACCTCCTTTTTTGATGAAGTGCGGAACTGCAATTTGTAATTGATGAAGAACTCACTGCCGATAATGAAGAACAAAATTATACCGGTGATGATTTCCGAAAAACTCTGATTAAGACCGAAAATCATAGAGATTTGGTCTGCGCCTGCTTCGAGGAATACCAAAAGAAGCGAGGTCAAAATCATATAAATAGGATTGAACTTTGCAAGCCACGATACCATAATTGCGGTGAAGCCTCTGCCGTCGGCAGTTGTGGTTGAGATTGTGTGGTCTGTGCCGCCTACAAGAAGAAGTCCTGCGATACCGCACACAGCACCCGAAAGTGCCATAGTTCTCAAAATAACTTTTTTAACATTGATGCCGATATATCTTGCGGTGTTTTCCGATTCGCCGACTACCGAAATTTCGTAGCCGTGCTTTGAATATTTAAGGTAGATGTACATCGCAATAGTGATTGCAAGTACAATCAAGATATTGAGGAGATAGGTTTTATCCCCGATTACAGGAAGCCAGCCTGCCTCCGTTTCACGGTTGATGATACCGATTTTGCCTGCACCCTTTGGATTTTCCCAAAGCATACAGAAATACGAAACAAGCTGAATTGCAACATAGTTCATCATAAGTGTAAACAAGGTTTCGTTTGTGTTGAAGTTTGCCTTGAATACAGCCGGAATAAGTGCCCAAAGAGCACCTGCAACAACGGAAGCAACAATCATAATAATGATGAGAAGTGCATTTGGCACTTTGTTGCCGAGGAGCACCATACAAGCGGTTGTTGCCAAACCGCCGATAAGCACCTGACCTTCGCCGCCGATGTTCCAAAATCGCATCTTAAATGCAGGGGTGAGTGCAAGCGAAACGCAGAGGAGCATTGCAAGGTTTTGGAGAAGTTTCCACACCTTTCTGCTTGAACCGAAAGCACCCTCAAACATTGTGGCATACACGCTGATTGGGTTTTCGCCCGTGAGGAGCATTGTGATAATGCCCGAAAAAACAAGTGCAAGGAGTATCGCAATAATTCTGACTGCCCAGGACTTTGCCTTTGACACTCCGTCCCTTTTAACTACATGAAAAAGAGGTTCACGCACGGTTGAATTATTCTTTGCCATCTGTGTTTACCTCCCTGTCAACGCTTTTGGTCATCAAAAGACCGATTTCTTCCTTAGTAGCGGTTTTGCCGTCTACCACTCCGGTGATGACACCGGAATTAATTACCATAATTCTGTCGCACAGCTCGATGAGAACATCCAAATCCTCACCAACGAAAATAACGGCTGTGCCCTTTTCCTTTTGCTCCGAAAGCAATCCGTAAATGGTATATGACGAGTTGATGTCAAGACCTCTTACGGGATAAGCAACCATAAGCACCTTTGGTCCGAGTGCGATTTCTCTGCCGACAAGAACCTTTTGAACATTACCGCCCGAAAGTCGTCTTACGGGAGTTGAAGCACTCGGAGTGACAACCTCAAGTTTTTCGATAATGTCATCTGCCAAATGCTTTGGCTCTTTTCTGCTGAGGAATGCGGTTTTGCCGCCCTTGTACGAACGGAGCATCATATTGTCAACAATGTCCATATTACCGACAAGACCCATGCCGAGTCTGTCCTCCGGAACAAACGAAAGAGCAATGCCGAGTTTTCTGATTTCTCTCGGTGATTTGCCTACAAGCTGTTGCGGACCTAAATCGTCCGGCTTGTACAAAATGCTCGACTTCTTTGTTGTTTGCTGAAGTCCTGCGATTGATTCAAGAAGTTCTTTTTGACCGCAGCCGCTGATACCGGCAATACCGAGGATTTCGCCGCCGTAAGCCTTAAAGGTTACATCGTCAAGTGCCTTTGTGCCGTCACGCTTGATAACGGTGAGGTGCTCAACATCAAGTCGCTCTTTTACATTCTTTGGTTCTTCTCTTATGATATTAAGGTCTATTTTTTCACCCATCATAGCTTCCGTAAGCGATTGCTCGGTTGCGTCCTTTGTAGGCACGGTGTCTACATGCTCGCCCTTGCGGAGAATTGCAACACGGTCGGAAATTTCCAAAACCTCGTGGAGCTTGTGAGTGATTATGATAATTGATTTACCGTCCTTACGCATATTGCGAAGAACATCAAATAATTTTTCTGTTTCCTGTGGGGTAAGTACAGCGGTCGGCTCGTCAAGAATAAGAATATCCGCACCTCTGTAAAGTACCTTGATGATTTCAACAGTCTGCTTTTCGGATACAGACATATTGTAGATTTTTTTGTCTAAATCAATGTTAAAGCCGTACTTGTCCGTAATAGCCTTAACACGCTTTTCAGCCTCTTTAATATTGTATTTTTTTCCGTCCTCTACACCGAGAACTATATTTTCGGTAGCGGTAAAAACATCAACAAGTTTGAAGTGCTGATGAATCATACCTATTTTATACTTAAATGCGTCTTTAGGAGATTTGATTACAACCTCTTCTCCGTCAACAAAAATCTGACCTTCATCGGGAAAATAAATGCCGGACACCATATTCATAAGTGTGGTTTTGCCCGAACCGTTTTCGCCGAGGATAGCCAAAATTTCTCCGTGGTGCACCTGCAACGACACATCGTGGTTTGCCACAACCTTGCCGAATTTTTTGGTGACGCCCTTTAATTCCAAAGCTAATTTGTTTTCCATTGCGACCTCTTAAATCATCATAAAAGAATAAATTTTGTCATTTTTATACTTCTGTATAAAACAACTATACCGTGACGAGGGTAATCCCTCGCCACGGAGTGTAGTTTATTAAAGCGTTGCTTAGAATGCTGTGTCGAGCAATTCGATACCGTCGATTTGAATGTCGAAGTATGGAGCTGCACGATATTCTGATTCGTGGAAGTAACCGTCTTTAACAGCTTCTGTATCAGGAGTGTAGTTTGCGTCTGTGTCAACATCAGCCATATAGCTTGTGAGGTGACCGTCAGCGTCAACCTTTGCGTTTTTATTCTTATCCTTTGTTACTGTAACAGTGAATGTTGAAGTATCAAATACATGGATTGTGCCGTCTTCAAGACCCTTCTTTGCCTTTTCAACTGCTTCTGCTGTGCCGTCAGCTGTTGCCTTTGCACCGAAGTCTGTGAGGCATACGGAATTGTCGGCAAGTGTGCCAACCCAGTCAGTTTCAATTTCTTTACCCTCTTGAAGAGCCTTGATGCAGTGCTCATAGTAAGGAGCCCAGTTGATTCTTGAAGATACGATGAATGTGTTAGGGCAAGCTGATTCTGTTGAACCGTTGTATGAAACATTCGGAACACCAGCTTTTTCACAAGCTGTTGGAGCACCCATTGAGTCAGCGTGCTGTGAAATAACTACGCAACCGTCGTTGATAAGTTTCTGAGCAGCTTCCTTCTCGGCTGTTTCGTCATACCATGAACCTGTGAATGTAACCTTCATTGTTACTGATGGGCAAACGCTCTTTGCACCAAGATAGAATGAAGTGTAACCTGAAATAACTTCAGCGTAAGTATATGCACCTACATAACCCAACTTAGCCTGGTCAGCAGTAATCTTCTTGTCAGCGATCATTTGGTTGAGCTTTTCACCTGCTGCAACACCTGCAAGGAATCTGCCCTCGTAGATAGCAGAGAAAGCGTTGTGATAATTTGGAAGGTTCTCTGTGTGAGCCTTTGTACCTGTTGCGTGAAGGAACTGTACATCTGTGAATTCCTTAGCAGCCTGAATGATGTAGTCCTCGTGACCGAAGCTGTCTGCAAGAATGAGGTTGCAGCCTTCGTCAACAAGTTCAGCAGCTGCTTCATATGCAGCCTGATCTTCTTTGATGTTGTTCTTCTGAACAAGCTCTACTCCGCAAGCCTTAGCAGCTTCCTGTGCAGCAGAGATGAAGTTCTTGTCGTAAGTTGAGTTTTCATCATGAAGAGTAATCAAACCGAACTTAACTGTCTTTGCGTCTGTTGATGATGGTTCTTTGCTGTCATCGTTGCCCTTTGATGCAGAACAGCCTGCGAATGCAGCTACTACAAACAAAGCAGCAATGAGAACAGCCAAAACTTTTTTAGTGAGTTTCATTTCGTTTTCCTCCGTTGAATAAAATGATTTATATTACAGGCACAATTGCCTAATAACCTAATGAAAAATTAATCCCTGAACACAATTTCGCCCTTGTCGGCATCCATAGATTCGATAATTGCAAGCGATTCAACACGAACACCCTCTGCACGAAGCTTGTCGCCGCCGTGCTGATAACCTTTTTCAATAACGGTGCCGCAACCGACAAGCTCTGCACCGCTCTCTTTTACAAGGCTGATAAGACCTTTAAGTGCATTGCCGATAGCAAGAAAGTCATCAACGATAAGCACTTTGTCACCCGGGTTAAGAAACTTTTTGCTGACCATAATATTGTAGGTTGTGCCGTGAGTAAACGACTCAACCGGTGCGGTGTAAACATCTCCGGCAATGTTTTTGGTTTTGTTCTTTTTTGCAAATACTAAAGGGCATCCGAATTCCTGCGCTACCATAGCACCGATTGCAATACCCGATGCTTCGATAGTGAGAATTTTGTTGACGCCCTCATCTTTATATAATCTGTGAAATTCTTTGCCCACTTCTGCCAAGAAGCCGCAATCTATCTGGTGGTTAAGAAAACAGTCTACTTTTAGGATATTACCGGCATAAACCTGACCCTCTTCGAGAATTTTCTTCTTTAACAAATCCATAGTTATATCCACCTATCCTATAAAATACACATATATTTTATATTATAAAGGAACAAAATTCAACAGTTTTTTTACTTTGATACACTTTTTTAACTATTTTATCTATCCGTCACAAAGAACAGGCAAATATCCGCCGCCGCTTCGTGCAATTTGTCAACTTGAATTAAGTTTGATATATGGTGTATTATATAATCAGAAACAAAATTCACTGCAACACGGAGATAAGCATATAACTATGGTAAAATTAATTGCACTTGATTTGGACGGCACGCTCACATCTGCCGACCATATGACTGTTACACAAAAAACAAGGGACGCCTTGAAGCGTGCCCACGATGCCGGAGCAAAGATTTCCATTGCCACAGGCAGAACCGTTGCGATTATCGGCGACATCTGTCAGCAGGTTCCCGAAATTGACTATGTGATTTACTCAAACGGAGCGGGAGTTCTTGACCGACGCAACCAAAAAATCATATATTCCAAATTTATGCCGTGGGAGCTTGTTGCGCCGATTTACGACACGCTCAACACAATGCCGACATTTTTTGAAGTTTATGTTGACGGCGTAAGCTACTATCAGCTCGACAAAGCAAAGTTTTATCCAAATGGCACATTGCCGCAGGAATTTGTTGATGAATTGCTCGGAAAAATGAGCGGCGTTGAGGATTTGAGAGCCGTGCTTGAGGGCAACAGGATTGAAAAATTCACCGCATATTTTGACGACAGAACCGACTACGACAAAGCTTGGAATTATTTGAGCGGTTTCAAGGAACTGTATCTTGCTTCCTCGCTTCCGATAAGTATGGAATTCACAATGGCAAATGTCAACAAAGGCACAGCGATTGAGGGAATGTGCAAAGTGCTCGGCATCACAAATTCGGAATGTATGGCGTTCGGTGATGCAGGCAACGACATTGAGATGCTTGAATTTTGCAAATACGGAGTTGCAATGGGCAACGCAACAGACGAATGCAAACGCCACGCAAGATTTGTGACAAAGTCGAACACCGAGGACGGCATCGCCTACGCAATTGAGCAGATTATGGAAGTGTAAGCCAACTGTGGATTACGAAACTCGCTCGCTTCGCTTTAATTTGCAATGTTGTCGAGAATGTGCATAGTTTTCGTTTTCTCACGAAAGGTGGCTGTATGCAGATACCGCCCCTGAGTGAAAAACGGAAAATATGTGCGTTATCGGCAACAAAAAAGCACTCACCAAACTTGGTGAGTGCTTTTGTTTGGAGCGGATTACGAGACTCGCTCGGCTCGCTTCTGCGCTCGCCGACACGCACCCGACCGACGAACAGTCCCCTGGACTGTTCTTTGCTTCGCAACGGTCTTTTCGAGTCTCGACCGCTACAATTTAAAAATAAAAAACTCCACTTAAAAGTGGAGTTTTATTTTTGGAGCGGATTACGAGACTCGAACTCGCTACCTTCACCTTGGCAAGGTGACGCTCTACCGGATGAGCTAAATCCGCAATTGCAAGACTTATTATAACCAAGATAGTTACATTTGTCAAGCATTAATTTTATTTTTACGAATTTTTATATTCTTTAAAATAGGCTTTCGGCACTTTGCAAAGCGGACAAACCTCCGGTGCGGACTTGCCGACAACGATATGACCGCAGTTCATACAAATCCAAATTGCCTCGCCATCTTTTGTGAAAACCTTTTGATTTTTAACATCTGTCAAAAGCTGACGGAACTTGCTTTCGTGCTGGGATTCCACCTTTGCAACAAGGTCAAAGAGCTTTGCAATTTCTGTGAAACCCTCCTCCGATGCTGTCTTTGAAAATTCGGGATACATATTCACCCATTCAAAATTTTCGCCGTCAACGGCTTCGGTCAAATTTGTTTGAGTGTCGGGCATTTCATCGCTGTGGAGATACTTATACCACAATCTTGCGTGGGCAAGTTCGTTTTTTGCAGTCTGCTCAAAAATGTTTGCAATTTCGTTGTATCCGTCATTTCTCGCTTTTGTCGCAAACAGCGTGTACTTTGTGTTCGACTGTGTTTCGCCGTTGAACGCAGCAATCAAATTTGCTTCGGTTTTTGTTCCCTTGATACTGTGCATAAAAAAATCCTTTCCGTTTTTTATTAGTTTTAGAAAAAACGAAAAGGATATTCAAATAAATAATTATTAATTTATAATTTGGCGTGATTCAGAGACTTTATCAACAGTCTTTCTTAGGAACGATTTTGTCCTTGCCGCCCATATACATACGGAGTGCTTTAGGAATAGAAACCGTGCCGTCTGCATTGAGATTGTTTTCAAGGAACGCAATGAGCATTCTCGGCGGAGCAACAACCGTGTTGTTAAGAGTGTGAGCAAGGTAATTGCCTTTTTCGCCCTTAACACGAATCTTAAGGCGTCTTGCCTGTGCGTCTGTAAGATTTGAGCATGAGCCGACTTCAAAGTACTTCTTCTGTCTTGGTGACCACGCTTCAACATCGACCGACTTAACCTTGAGGTCTGCAAGGTCGCCCGAGCAACATTCAAGTGTTCTTACAGGAATATCGAGTGAGCGGAACAAATCAACGGTGTTCTGCCAAAGTTTGTCAAACCACATCTTTGATTCTTCAGGCTTGCAAACAACAACCATTTCCTGCTTCTCAAACTGATGAATTCTGTACACACCACGCTCCTCAATGCCGTGAGCACCCTTTTCCTTACGGAAGCAAGGAGAATACGAAGTGAGAGTGAGCGGAAGTTTTTCTTCAGGTGTGATAGTGTCAATAAACTTACCAATCATTGAGTGCTCGGAAGTACCGATAAGATACAAGTCCTCGCCCTCGATTTTATACATCATTGCGTCCATTTCCTCAAAGCTCATAACACCTGTTACAACATTTGAGCGAATCATAAACGGCGGCACAACATATGTGAAACCACGGTCAATCATAAAATCACGGGCATAGCTGATAACAGCGGAATGAAGTCGTGCAATATCACCCATAAGATAGTAGAAGCCGTTGCCCGCAACTCTGCCGGCAGCCTCCATATCGATGCCGTCAAACGTTTCCATAATATCGGTGTGATAAGGGATTTCAAAATCAGGAACAACAGGCTCGCCGTAACGCTGAACTTCAACATTTTCGCTGTCATCCTTACCAATCGGAACAGACTCGTCAATGATGTTCGGAATCATCATCATTCTCTTTGTTACTTCCTCTGTAAGCTCGTTTTCCTTGCCTGCAAGTTCGTCAAGTTCCTTTGCCTGAGCAGTAACCTTTTCTTTGAGAGCCATTCCCTCTTCTTTTTTACCCTGAGCCATAAGAGCACCGATTTCCTTTGAAACCTTGTTTCTGTTGGCACGGAGTTCATCTGCTCTTGCGATAACCTGACGGCGTTCCTCGTCAAGCTCAATAACCTCGTCTACAAGACGAAGCTTGTGGTCCTGAAATTTCTTTTTGATATTTTCCTTAACCACATCGGGATTTTCTCTGACAAATTTAATATCTAACATTATTTTTTCTCCTGTTTGTTATTTATAAATATATATTATATTACTTTGCAATGGCATTTGCAATATTTTTTAGGTCATCAAGGGTGTAAAATTCAATTTCAAGCGTTCCCTTATTTCTGCCGTTGTACACTCTGACCTTTGTGCCGAGTGCCTCGGTGAGCGAAAGTTCAACCTCGTCATAAAAGCTGTCACGCCTTTGAGCGGTTTTTGTTTTTGGTGAACTTGTGGCAGGACGCTTCGCCATTTTTTCAACATCACGCACGGTAAGTTTCTTTGAAACGATTTGATTTGCACATTCAATCATCATCGGCTGATTGTCAAACGCAAGAAGTGCCCTTGCGTGACCGGCTGAAATTGTTCCGTCTTTTGCCATTTCTCTGACCTCTTCAGGCAATTTGAGAAGTCGCAAAGCGTTGGTGATTGCCGGTCTTGACTTGCCGACAGATGTTGCCACCTGCTCCTGAGTGTATCCGCATTTGTCAATAAGTGCCTGAAGTCCCTCCGCCTCTTCAATCGGGTTGAGGTCCTCACGCTGTAAGTTTTCGATAATGGCTATTTCCATAGCCTCGGTGTCAGAAAGTTCCTTGATGATTACCGGAACTTCCTTGAGCTCTGCCAAACGGCTCGCTCTCCAACGGCGTTCACCTGCAACAAGCTGATAGCCCCCGCTTGTAAGCGGTCGAACCAAAAGCGGTTGAAGCACGCCGTGCTGACGAATGGAATCCGCAAGTTCTTCAAGTGCCGTTTCGTCAAATGTTTTTCTCGGCTGTTCTTTGTTCGGGGTAATTTCGTTTATGTTGAGTGTGCTTGTATTCACCATTGAATCGGTGTTGTTTTCAAGCATCAACGCACCCAAACCCTTACCGAGTCCTGACTTTTTTGCCATATTTTCCTCCTGTTTTGAAATTGTTGCGGTTGGCAGATTTGATTGCACAACCGACACCCAATCCCAATGCTATATATTTTATAATCACTATCACATTGAATATGCTGTCGTAAAAAATAGGGTTTCCCGATTCGCCGTGCAAGTAAATCGGAGCGTTTTTCCACCCGAACATATCCACAAATTCATAATCAATATCGTAATAAGTAATTCCCGATACGCTTATCCCTATGCCGACTGCCAAGAAGAGCAAAACCGACAAAACAAACATTACCGTTCTGTATTCCTGCCTGTACACCGCATTGCCTTTTACATCAAAAACAGGTCCTCGCCGTGCGAAACCGATAAGCACAATGAAAAGCACAAGGAATATCGGAGCGAAAAAGAAATACACAGCTAGTCCTCCGAGCATTTCAAACAGACCTTCGCCTATACCGCCCAGCACATCGACAATCATTATTCCGAGCAAGAATTGTGAAGCGAGTGCGTAAATAAAATACGCTGTCGTATTTCTCAACATAAAAGTTCGTTGCGAAGCCTTAACGGCATAGTAGATGCACAAGCCTAATTCTACACCGATAAACAAAATCATAAAAACTGTAAGCATGCTTGAAGTTCCGCCGTAAATCACATAACTAAAACCGAACTCTTTGCCAATATCAAACCAATTTTCAAGAACAAAAACCAATGCAATGACAAATTGCAAAATGATTGATATTGCAAAAAACACGAGTGAAACGGCAAAACTCGCCTTGCTTGTTATCTTTTCCTGAGAAATGTCCAACGAAATGTTCAAGTTCGGATTTTTCTGCCAAGCCACACGAGGAATAACAACCGTCTTTTCTTTCGCCTGCCGTTTCGCAGAAACATTATTTATGCTTTGCACAAGCCTGCTCAAGTCGGTTTGAGAAAACGCAAAGAGTGCAACCGCAAGAATAACAAGACATTCGCCTCCATCCATCACCATCAAAATATGCGACAAATCCTTGTATGCTTCAAAGTCGTAAGCAAAAATTTCATCATTCTTATTAATAACAGCCAGTGATTGATAAACTGCCGGAAATACGGGCAAAAACAGGCAATATCTGATTTTTTTATTGCTTTTAAAGCACCCTTGCGAAATGAATCCGCAAGCTAAAAGAGCGGAGATTTTAATTGCACAGGCAACCATCCAATCATCGCCGACATCTGCCCTGATAATTGCAAAATATGCAAATTTCACCAAGTCGGCAAAGCCGATAAAAAAGAACGGTGCCGAAATCAACCTTGGCGATGAGGTCCTCGAAAGCATAATTACAAGCAACAGCAAAGAACCGAGAACCGACGGCAACATATAGTTTAATGAACTGAATATTCCAAAGAAAGAATTTATGCCGACAAAAACATTGCTTAAACTAATAAGCACCAAAAGTCCTGCAATCACTTCAAATATGGTTGCAATCGTTTTTTCTGTTACAGGCTTTTTCATAGCATCACCCTACACTTTCATATTAAAGCGGTTGGTATTATTGATTTTTCAAAAATTCTTCAACAAATTTTTTGTATGCGAATGACGGTTTTGAATATTTTTCGTAATAGATTACCGGCTTGCCGAAGCTTGGAGCTTCCGCAATCTTGACGGAGCGAGGAATTGCCGTTTTGTACGGCTTGCCCGGAAAGTATTGCGACACTTCGTCGATAACCATTTGGTTGAGCCTCAATCTGCTGTCATACATTGTAAAGAGTACGCCCTCAAGTTCCAAATGTTCGTTATAATGTTGTTTGATTGTACGAACCGTTGAAATAAGTTGACTTAGTCCCTCAAGTGCATAATATTCGCATTGAAGCGGAACAATGAGCGTATCTGCGGCAACAAGTGCGTTGATTGAAAGCAAGCCGAGTGACGGCGGACAATCAATAATTACATAATCAAACTCCATAATGAGGGTTGCGATTGAACGCTTCAGCACGCTGTTGCGGTTTTCAAGTTCGGCAATTTCAACCTCTGCACCTGCAAGATTCATATTGGCAGGAAGAAGATAAAGGTTTTTAAATTCGGTTTGAACCATAACGGAACGGGCGGTTTGCTCGCCCACAAGTACATCATAAGTGCTGTGTTCAACCTGACTTTTGTCAATACCGACGCCGGATGTGGAATTGCCTTGCGGGTCAATATCTATAAGCAGAGTTTTGTAGCCCTTTTGACCGAGTGCGGCAGCCATATTGACACAGGTGGTTGTTTTGCCCACACCGCCTTTTTGATTGAATATTGCAACAGTTTTGCTCATAAAGTCACCTCATTTGTTTACTGATATTATTATACTACTATACCGATTATATATCAAGGTGAATATATGGTGTATGTTCCACGTGAAACATCAATATGTGGCTTTGAATGTTTCATGTGAAACAACGCAAAACGGACAGGAATAACCTGTCCGTTCCGCTGTGATGAAAAGAGGAGAATATGTTTAAAATGGTTTTACCCATTTTAAGCCGATTTTTGACCCGCGACTTTAGGTATCTTTATGCGATACTCAATATAGTCATCGGTTTCTGTTTTGTCCGACACGGCATCTATGCCTGAGTCCTGCATTGTTTTAATCGCCTTGTTAACCGTGTTGACAAATATTCTAAAATCCTTGTAAATAGGGTGGTTTGTTCGTTTTTTAGGCTTCGGCTTCGCATAGAATGTTGCAATATAGCTTTCGGTTTGAGCAACATTAAGGTGTCTTTCTTTGATAACATTGAGCACTGTCCATATGTCTTTCTCGTCCTCAATGGCAAGAAGTGCCCTTGCGTGTCGCTCGGTGAGGTGCTCTTTTTCAATAAAATATCGCACATCAACGGGCAATTTAAGAAGTCGAACTTTATTAGAAAGTGCGGATTGGCTCTTGCCGAGTGCCTTTGATATATCTTGCTGGGTCATACCGAACACCGTCATAAGCTGTCCGATTGCCGCCGCTTCCTCAAAAAACGACAAGTCCTCACGCTGTACATTTTCAAGTATGGAGTACACAGCCGATTGCTCTCGGTCTATATCCATCTCTATGCACGGCACGGTGTCTATTCCTGCCAAAATTGCGGCACGGAGTCGGCGTTCACCTGCTATAATTTCGCAGTAATCCGAATTGTTCATTCTGCGAATAAGGAGCGGTTGAAGTATTCCGTTTTCTTTGATTGAATTGGCGAGTGCAAGCATTTCTTCCGATTGAAACTGATGTCTCGGTTGGTTTGGATTAGGCAACAGCTTTTCGGTTGCTATATATGAGATATTGTTCATAAGCCTGTCCTTTCGATATATTTATATTATCATAAACAACGCAAAAAGAAAAGGATTTCTCATCGTGAGAAATCCTCATATTTCGCCATAAAGTCAAATTTTACAAAGGTTTTGTTGATATTTTTTTGGACTTGCGGGGGAACTGTGTCGGAGTTTGCGATATTTTTTTTATCACAACTATCGAGCGTGGTTCCGTACCGTTAAGTTTATATGAAATATTGTCAACAATTTCGCCGCCGAGGGTAGCAATCGCATTTTTTGCTTCTTCCGTGTCGTCATTGCTTCCTTTAAGTGCAACAAAATATCCGCCGACCTTAACAAACGGCAAGCAGTATTCTGCAAGCACATTCATAGGTGCAACGGCTCTTGCGGTAGCCAAATCGAACTTTTCACGGTAATTTTCGTCTTGTCCTGCGGCTTCTGCACGCTCGTGAATGAGCTGTGCTTCAAGTCCAAGAGCGTGAACGGCTGTATCCAAGAATGTTAATCTTTTGTTAATTGCGTCCATCATTGTTAGACACAAATCAGGTTTATAGATGAGTAACGGAACGCTCGGAAAGCCTGCACCTGCACCCACATCAATAACCGTTTGGATATAATCAAGGTTGAAATACTTTGAAAGCATAAGGCAATCGAGAAAATGTTTAACCTCAATTTCCTCGGGTTCGGTAATGGCAGTCAGGTTCATCTTACCGTTCCACTCCACCAAAAGCTCGGCATAGGTGTCAAAGCGGTCAAGTGCCGTGTCGTCAAGAATTATTCCGTTTTCTTTTGCAAGGGAGCAAAGTCGATTTTTGTCAATCATTGTGCATACTCTCCAAAATAATATTCAACGCCGTGATGTCGGCAGGGTTTACGCCGCTGATACGGCTTGCCTGTCCGAGATTTTGCGGACGGATTTTTGACAGCTTCTCAATAGCTTCAAGTCGCAAACCTTTAAGCGTGGAATAATCAATGTCGGCAGGGATTTGCTTTGCCTCAATCCTACGCATTTCTTTAATTTGAGCCTCTTGCTTTTTGATGTAGCCCTCATATTTTATGCTGATTTCCACCTGTTCAAAAACTTCAAACGGGAGGTCGGGACGATTTGTATCAATAGGTGCCAAGTCGTCATATGTGATTTGCGGACGACGCAAAAGTTCAATCATCTTGCAACCTGTTTTGAGCGATGCTGTGCCTTTTGAGGTCAAAATCTGTTGAACCTCATCGGTCATCGGAACGGACAAATTCTTTACACGGTTGAACTCTTCCTTGATGAGTTCCTGCTTCTTGCAAAACTTTGCAAAACGCTCGTCGCTGATAAGTCCGATTTTGTGACCGGTCGGAGTAAGGCGAATGTCCGCATTGTCCTGACGAAGTACCAAACGGTATTCGCTTCGGCTCGTCATCATTCTGTACGGGTCGGAGCAACCCTTTGTAACAAGGTCGTCAATAAGAGTACCGATATAAGAACCGCCACGGTCGAGAATAAGCGGTTCTTCGCCCTTAATTTTGAGTGCAGCGTTAATTCCGGCAACAAGTCCCTGTGCCGCAGCCTCCTCGTAACCGCTTGAACCGTTGAACTGCCCTGCGCCGTAAAGCCCCGGAATATCAAGGAATTCAAGTGTTGCTTTAAGTGCGGTCGGGTCAACGCAATCATATTCAATAGCGTAAGCCGCCCTCATAACCTGAGCGTGCTCAAGTCCTTTGATTGTGTGTATAAACGCAAGCTGAACATCTTCGGGAAGGGAAGAACTAAGCCCTTGCAAGTACATTTCTTCAGTGTTTTCACCGCAAGGTTCGATGAAAAGCTGATGTCTCTCCTTGTCGGCAAATCTTACGATTTTATCCTCAAAGCTTGGGCAATATCGAGGTCCTTTGCCCTCAATCTTGCCGCTGTACATCGGCGAACGGTCAAGATTATCAAGAATAATCTGCTTGGTCTGCTCGTTTGAATAAGTGATGTGACAAACAACCTTGTTTTTCGGTTGCTCCTCGGTTTCAAACGAAAACGGAACAGTTCGCTCGTCACCCTCTTGAACATCAAGTCCGTCAAAATCAATGCTTCGTCTGTTAACACGGCTCGGTGTGCCCGTCTTAAATCTGCGAAGCGGAATGTTGAGTTTATAAAGTGCTTTGCTGAGTTCGTTGGCAGGGAACATTCCGTCCGGTCCGCTCTCGTATGTTACATCACCGATGTAAACTCTGCCGCCCAAAAATGTACCCGTTGCAAGAATAACGGCTTTTGCACGGAACAAAGCTTCAAGCCTTGTCTTAACCACCCACTCGTCACCGTCTTTATAAAGGTCGATGATTTCGCCCTGACGAATGTCGAGATTGTCGGTGAGTTCAAGCGTATGCTTCATACCTGCCGAGTATTCACGCCTGTCAATCTGTGCACGCAGCGAGTGAACGGCAGGACCTTTGCCGAGGTTAAGCATTCTGCTTTGGAGCGAATACTTGTCCGCCGCTTTGCCCATTTCACCGCCGAGAGCGTCAATTTCTCTGACAAGATGGCCTTTGCTCGTTCCGCCGATTGACGGATTGCACGGCATATTGCCGACCCAGTCCAAATTTATTGTAAACACGGCGGTTTTTACGCCGAGCCGTGCCGATGCAAGTGCCGCCTCAATTCCTGCGTGACCTGCACCAATAACTATTACATCATATTTTCCGCCAAAATATTCCATATTTCACCACAATTACTTTCCGACACAAAACTTGCTGAAAATATTATTAACAACTTCTGTTGTTGCCTTTTTGCCTGTTAAAGAGAGAAGCTCCTCAACCGCACTGTCAACCATAACATTAACGGCGTCATAGGTCACGCCCATCTCAACTCCGCCGATTGCCTCGCTTATGCTTTCTTTTGCATTTTGGCAATTCTGCCTTTGGCGAAGATTAGTCAAAATCGGAGCACCGGCGTCAAAATCCTGAACACCCAAAAGTTCCTCAACTGCCGAGGACAACTCCTTCAGCCCCTTGTTTTCCTTTGCACAGATGTAAACCACCTTTGCAAATGCGTTTTCTATCTCGTCTGTTTCAAGCCTTTGTTCAAGGTCAACTTTGTTGATGACCGCAACGGCAGGCTTGCTTTTTGCCTTTTCAAGAATTTCTCTGTCCTGCTTTTGAAGCGGCTTGTTGTTGTCAAAAACCGCAAGTACAAGCTGTGCATCATCAAGCGCCTTGTACGCCTTGTCAATTCCGATGCTTTCCACCACATCATCACTTTCACGCAGACCTGCCGTGTCACGCAGATGAAGAACAAGGTCGCCGAGGCGAACGCTCTCCTCAACAATGTCACGGGTTGTGCCCTCAATTTGAGTAACAATGCTCTTGTCCCTGCCGACAAGCATATTCATCAAACTGCTTTTGCCGACATTCGGCATGCCGACAATCGCCGTGTCAACTCCGTCAATCACGGTTTGACCGTTGTCATAATTTTGAAGAAGCTCGTCAAGCTCGCCCTCACATTCTTTTAGAGTTGCAAGGAGTTCGGTTTCTTCAAGTTCGGGGATTTCCTCGTCGGGATAATCCACCCAAGCCGACATCAGAGCCGACATATCAAGCAGTTTTTGCAAAACAGAATTAATCTTATCGCTCAAAGAACCCTGCAATGCGTTAAACGAGGCTTTCATTCCGGCTTCGCCCTGTGCAGAAATCAGGCTTGCCACCGATTCCGCCTGGGTCAAATCCATTTTGCCGTTGAGGAACGCCCTCTTTGTAAATTCTCCCGCCTCGGCAGGCTTTGCACCTGCATCAAGCACGGCTTCCAAGGTTTTTTGAACTATAAGAAGTCCGCCGTGAACGCTGATTTCCACAACATCCTCGCCGGTGTAGGACTTAGGCGACTTAAACACAAGCGCAACGGCATTGTCGCTCGGCTGACCGCCGATTATAACATTGCCGAACTTTGCTCTGTATCCGCCAAGGTCCGAAAGAGCACTGCCGTCCATAGGCTTAAAAACTCTGTCTGCAATTTTTGTTGCCTCGTCACCGCTTATTCTGATTACACCGATTCCGCCTGCTGCGTTGCCGGTTGCTATTGCCGCAATAGTTGACATACTCTCTCCCACTTCCTAAAAATTTATGCAAAAAAGGTGCAAAATACCAAAACCCATAGAATATGGTTAGTATACTGCACCTTTCACCTGCTTATTTATTCACTTCAATCTTGCCGAACTTAGGCAAATCTGCTCTGTCAGCCTTTGGTGTGTGATTTTCCGGAGCCTTTGTAACAGCCTGGCTTCTGCCGCCTCTGCGATAGTTGCCGCCTGTGCTTCTGCTCACACCGCCTGTCGGCTCAAGAACAACTCTTCTGTCCTGATTATATCCTATTGAGCGTGATTCAACACCTTCAATTTCCTGCACAGCTGTGTGGATAATTCTTCTCTCGTAAGGATTCATTGGCTCAAATGTGTATCTTCTGCCTGTGCGAAGAACTCTTTGAGCGTTTTTCTTTGCAAGATTTGAGAGAGTCATAGCTCTCTTTTCTCTGTAGTTGCCTACATTGATTACCACTCTGACATATTCCATAGTGCTCTTCTTGATAACAAGAGAAAGAAGATACTGAATGCTGTCGAGTGTTTCGCCTCTGTGACCGATTACAATGCCGTAATCTTCACAGTCAAGGTCGATGGTTACAACGCCTTCTGCATAAGACGCTTCAATCTTTGGGTCAACAATTTTTAACCCATCAAGAATTGTCAAAAAGTAGCTCTTTGCATATTCAAGGTCAACACTCTTTGGGTAATCCTTTTTAGGTTGCTCGCTCTTTGCCTCCTGTGCCTGAGCAGTTTTTGCCGGAGCATCCTGCTTTTTTGGAGCCTGAGGTTTCTTCAAAGCGGCTTGCTTTTTTTGTGCCGGCTTTTGAGCAGGCTTCTTTTCAGGTGTCGGCTTCTTTGCCTTTTCAGGGCGTTTGCCGTCATCAAAAGATACCTTAACTTCAAAGTCCTTTTTGCCGAAGCCTAAAAAACCTTTGCTTCCTGTTTGGAGCACCTCGGTTTTGATTTCGGCACCTGCCGGAGCATTAAGCATTGCTTTTGCGGCAGATACTGCGTCCTCTAAAGTCTTGCCGGAACCGATTCTTTCAATAATCATATATTGTAAATCTCCGATTTATTTTGTGTTTTTGATACTTTCTTCTCTCGAACGACGCTCGATAGTTGACTCAATCATCTGACGGGCAACATTACGCTTAGGAGGGAAGAATTTTGCCATAAACAACTGTTGTGCGGTAGCCACAATGTTGGAAATAATCCAATAAAAACCTACAGCGGCAGATACCTTAAATGAGATGTAGAAAGAGAAAAACGGCATCATAAGCATCATAATCATCATCTGCTGACCTTGTGCGGCAGCTGCCGGATTTTGCTTTTTCTGAATCTGCTGTGACAACAGTGTTGAGCCAAAAGAAGTTACCAAACAAAGAATAGGAATGATGATTATAGGATTTTTCCATTCCTTGATGCTCGGAATTTGAGTCATATCAAGGTTGCCGATAAACATATGTGCCTTGTAGTCGGCAATCGCATTAAGCTTTGCCTCAGTGAAAAGTTCAGGGAACTTCTTTGCAAGCACATCTCTGTAAATCTCAAAGTTTTGAAGAATTTCTATCTGGAAATAATTGCCCTTAATCTCGTGCACCTTGTTGAGTGCTTTGAAAATTGCATCACTGTTTGATGCAATATCAACGCCGATGATATATTGAATAGGATAGTAAATAATACCGATAATACCCATCAAAAATACCATTTGAAAGACCATAGGACCGCAGCCCATATTCATAGGATTGTGACCTTCACGATTGTAAAGCTCCTGCATTTCCTCCTGCATCTTCTGGCGATCTTTAGGGTCGTTTGAATTTGCGTACTTCTTTTGAATTTTTTGAATTTTCGGCTGAAGACGGGAGGTCTTAGCCATTGTTTTTTGCTGTTTGAGGTTAAATGGTAACAATATCAAACGGGTGATAATGGTAAACACAATAAGAGCAAGGAAGTATTGATCGTTGAAAAGCATCAACAAACCTTCCATACACTTACCGAATAACCAGTAAAGCGGTTTAAACAAACCCATACCGTTTGATACAGCCATAGTAATAGTTGTTATCACCGATAATTGTCCTCTTGTTTTGTTTTCTTCAGCGGAACAGGGTCGTAGCCACCCTTAAAAAACGGATTGCACCGCAATATCCTTCTTACGGCAAGCAAGCTGCCTTTGAATATTCCGTGGATTTGTATTGCCTCAATGGCATACTGCGAGCAGGTGGGCGTGTATCTGCACGACCCATGCGAAAATCTCGGCGACAAAGTCACCTGATATGTCCTTATCAAAAAAATCATTGCCTTTTTGACAAGTGCGTTAATCTTCTTCATTCACCGCACCCATTGCTTTCATATGAGCAAGCATAGCTTTTTCAACCGCATCCTCTTTGCACTTGGTTGTCCTCGTTCTTGCAACAAAAACAAAATCCCAACTGCCGTTGATTTGCGGCTCAATATTCCTAAAGGCTACCCGAATAACACGACGGGCACGATTACGCTCAACCGCACCGCCTATTTTCTTGCTTGTGGTTATTCCGTAACGAACACCGTCCCCACGGCTTTTCATACCGTAGGTTACAAGTGCGGAGCTTGCCTCATTTTTCCCTCTGTAATACAATCTGCGAAAATCCTTATTTTCTTTTAAGGTTTGACCTTTCACAAAACCGTTCCTTTACTTGCTAATTAGTAAGAAAGTGACTTTCTGCCCTTTGCACGACGGCGAGCAAGTACCTTTCTACCGTTCTTTGTTGACATTCTCTTTCTGAAGCCGTGTACCTTCTGTGCATGTCTTTTCTTTGGTTGAAATGTTCTCTTCATTCTTTTTTCACTACCTTTCGCAAAGACTAAACTTGTCTTAATCTTTTATAATCTCTGTGCGGCATAGCACAGGCAAATTGCTTTTGTTGACATATGGCAATACTGCCACACATACTATTAGCCTTGATATTATATTATAAAATATGTCAATTTGTCAACAAAAACTTGTATTTATTATTAATCTATTATATAATAGCACTATATATTGGGGGTGAGCAAGATGTCAACAACTAAAAATGCCGCTTTTGGCATAAAAAAGTTTTCAAATATCCTGTTCACATTTACAATATTTTTTACTTCCTGCTGCTTTATCGACCACACAAAACTGTATTTTTTCTTTGCAAGATTTGAATACAGGAGCATAAAATTTTTGCTTGCCGTGGTTTTGCCGGTTATAATAACGGCAGTTCACTATTTGATAAACAGGGATTTACTGTTCATTGCC
>OIXU01000126.1_pt1 | contig 25361 bp, 24 predicted proteins | sample 1587921 | NCBI WGS metagenome assembly OIXU01 (sample SAMN03283238) | human gut metagenome | biome: human-associated habitat; material: feces | host: Homo sapiens | place: Peru | collected 2012
CGTTGGACTTGCCCACGCTGCCGATGCCGCCGAAACCGCCGCCGCTGTTCTTGGCCAGCATACGGAACACCAGCATAAGCAGGCCCACCATGATGATGGTCGGCAGGATGTACTGCACCATGAACACCAGCACCGGGTTCATCTGCGACTCGTAGTAGCCGGTATAGGACACCTTATGCGCCTTCAGAATGGGCAGCAGATCGGTGTCGTTGAGATAGGCGGTGTACAGCGTCAGCTTGGAATCCTTGGACTGGGTATAGGATTTGGGCGGCGTCTTGCTGTTCTCGTCCTTCTCCTCGGTGTAGGTGTAGCCCTCCACCGGCGTGATATAGATGGCGTCGTCCTTGAACAGCACCTCGTCCACCTTGCCGCCCTCGATGAGGGACACCATCTCGCTGTATTTGATCTCGTGGCTGGTGGCCTTATTGGTGGCGTTGCTGTTGTAGGCGGCGAAATAGTTGAATGCCACCGTCAGCACCAGCGCCCATGCCACCAGCGTCAGGATGCCCCGCAGGTTGCTGCGGCCCTTGCCGTTTTTGTTGTTTTTGTCGTTGTTGGCCATGTGTATCCTCCGTAGAAACCACCGGGTGGTAGACTTTTGCATTATGGCACAGTATACCACACTCCACCCTCCGTCACAAGCGGCACGCTGTCGGATTTTCTGTAAATTTTCTATGAATGCTTCTTTCTATCGTGGAGATAGTGTGGTATACTGGACAAGATACAAAGAAAACGAGGTCATACCCATGAGAGATATGAAGGATACTGCGCGCCGCCCCCTGCCCGATGCGGAGGCTGACGGCATCATTGAGGGGCGCAACGCCGTGATCGAGGCCCTGCGCGTCGGCACCGCCATTGACAAGATCTACCTCGCCAAGGGCGAGACGGACAAGACGCTGGGACACATCGCCTCCAAGGCCCGGGACGCGGGCATCGTGGTGGTGGAGGCCGACCGCCGCAAGCTGGACGGTATGTCCCGCACCCACGCCCATCAGGGCGTTATCGCGCTGGCCGCCGTCCGGGAATACGCCACGGTGGAGAGCATTCTGGCCGCCGCCGCGGAAAAGGGCGAGCCGCCTCTGCTGGTGGTGTGCGACGAGATCTCCGACCCCCACAATCTGGGCGCCATCCTCCGCACCGCCGAGTGCGCCGGCGCCCACGGCGTCATCATCCCCAAGCGCCGCTCCGCCGGTCTGACCGCCGTGGTGGCCAAGACCTCCGCCGGTGCGGTGAGCTATATCCCCGTGGCGCGGGTGGCCAACCTCCCCGCCACGCTGGAGGAGCTGAAGAAAAAGGGCGTGTGGGTCTACGGCACCGCCGCCGAGGGGACGACCAGCCTGTACGACGCCGATCTCAAGGGGCCGGCGGCCATCGTCATCGGCTCGGAGGGCAGCGGCATGGGACGGCTGGTGCGGGAGAAATGCGACTTTTTGGTGAGCATTCCCATGAAGGGGCACATTTCGTCCCTGAACGCCAGCGCCGCAGCGGCCATTCTGTTATATGAGGCGGTGCGCCGCCGGATGTAAAGCGAGGACTATGAGCAAATACACGGAGGAAGAACTGAATCGGACGCTGGCAGACACAGGCCAGCTGCTGGGGGACACACCCGTGTCGGAGGAATTTTCGCTGGACGACATTCTGGCGGAGTTCGGCACGGGCGCTTCGGCGCGCCCTGCGGCCGGAGAGCCGGAAAAGGCGCAGCCGGAAGCGGCGAAACCTGCGCCGGAGCCGCCTGTGGAGGAGCCTGTGCCGGAAGAACCGCCCGCTGAGGAGCCGGTGGAAGACGAGCCGGCGCAGGACGATCCTGCGGAGGAGCCGGACGCAAAGGAGCGGCTGGTGTCCGTGGAGGACGTGATGGATCGGACGGTGTCCGCCGTGATGGAGGAGGAGTCCGCCCAGCGGCAGCAGGAGCGGGAGGAGCAGGAGCGGGAAGACCGCAGACGCCGCCGCGCCGCCCTGCGTCGGGCAAGGCTGGCGGCCGCGAAGCAGCTTCTCCGCAGCCTGACGGAGAAAAAAGCGCCGGACGACGGCAAAGACGACGAAGTAGACTCGGACGATTTAAGTGATTTGGACGACGCGCCCCCGCCTGTGGAGGAGCCGTCCATGGACGACGCGGAATTTGAGCAGAAGCGGCTGTGCCGCCGCCACCGGAGAGCCGCTATGCGGTGCTGTATTCCGGCGGTGCTGCTGGCGGGCGTCACGGCGGCGGAGGAGTGCTTCGCCCTGCCGGAAATGTGGACGCAGGGGGCTTACCTGCGCTTCGGCGTGGTGGGCGGACTTCTGCTGGTGCAGGCGCTGCTGGCGCTGCCCCTGTGGCGGGATATGATAGAAAATCTGCAAAAAAAGCGCTTTACCTGTGCATGGGGCGCTCTGCTGCTGACGCTGGCGTGTCTGGGCGACTGCGCGTGGTGCCTGCTGCGGGGCGGGGCGCATCTGCCCTTGGCCGGAGCGGCGGCGCTGGTGGTGTTTTTCTGCCAGTGGGGCGTATATCTGCGCTGCGCCGCGCGGCGGGAGAGCTTCCGTCTGGCGGATCTGGGGGGCAATCCCCCCTGGGGCGTGGAAAAGACCGAGGCCGGCGCCGTGAAGCAGAAAGGGCGGCTGGAGGGGTTCTACACCCACACCATGACCCCCGACCTGCCCGAAAAATGGCAGAACGCGGTGCTGCCGCTGCTGCTGGCCACCGCCTGCGTGCTGACGGGGGTGGTGTGCCTGTCCGGAGCGCAGCCGACCCAGCCCCTGTGGGTGCTCTCCGCTCTTTTGGCGGCGGCTATGCCTCTGGCGTGGCCGCTGGCGGGGGCGCTGCCCTTGTTTTTCCTCAACCGGCGGCTGAGCCACAGCGGCTGCGCCGTGGCGGGCTACTGCGGCGCAAAGGCCATCAGCGGCGCCAAGCGCATTGTTATCACGGACGAAGACCTGTTCCCCGCCGGAACCCTGACCCTCAACGGCATGAAGATCTACGGCGAGGAGCTGGGGCGGGTGCTGAGCTACGCGGTGACGGTGGCGCGGGCGGCGGACAGCCAGGCGCTGCCCATACTGGAGCAGCTCCTCTCGGATCAGGGCGGCCACGCCGAACGGCTGGACGACTTCCGCTGGTACGAGGAGGGCGGCGCAGGCGGCACCATCCACGGCGAAACGGTGCTGCTGGGCAGCGCCTACTTCATGCGCAGGCAGAAGGTGCGTCTGCCCAAGGAGCTGAAAGTCCCGTCGGGTCTGTTTCTGGCGGTGGACGGCCAGCTCACGGCCATTTTTGCCCTGCGCTATCAGCCCTCCCGCAACGTGGACTGGGCGCTGCGGACGCTGCGGCGCAACCGGATCACGCCGGTGCTGGCGGTGCGGGGCAGCAACCTCACGCCGGACTTTCTGCGGCGGTGCTTCAAGGTGGACGCCAAGCCCATCTACCCCGATGTGGCCACGCGGCTGTCCCTGCTGGAGAAGGCAAGGCGCAGCGCGCCGGCCTATGCGCTGCTGTATCGGGACGGGCTGATGCCCTACGCCGAAACGGTGCTGGGCAGCCGGAAGCTGCTGCTGGCGGTGCGGTGGAGCACGGCGCTGGCGGTGCTGGCGGCGGCCGCGGGTCTTTGGCTGTGCTACTACCTCACGGGCGTGGGGGGGTACGCCTCGCTGACGCCCATGCGGCTGGTGCTGTTTCAGCTTTTGTGGCTGGTGCCGGAGCTGCTGCTGGCGGGACAGGTGAAGCATTTTTAAGCATAAATAGCGGGACTTGAGAATGCGGTGCGTTATCGGCGGCGGGGTGTGGTCACCCCGCCCTACGCATAATTGGAGGGCACTTGCAAGCGGGCGACCGCGAGGTTCGCCCTTGCGCATAGCAGAAAAGGCATCAGAAAGGTCACGGGCGGCGTCCGCGGCCTTTCTTTTTTGCTTTCTGCGGAAAAGGCGGGATGGTGGCTTCGGGGCGGGCATTTTATGTATACAAGAGAAATTATGCAACTTTTTCGCGGTTTTTCTGTTTACATAACAATGTGGAAAACTCTGTGGATAATGTGCAAAACCCTTTATATGGGGCTATTTTCCGGCGGTTGCTTTTTTGACGCAGAAGGGCGGAAGCCCTAACATTTTTGAAGCTTGTCAGTCTTTTTGTCAGACTCCGGCGCAGCACTTGCCAGAACGGGAAAAATGCGGTAAAATAATAAGGTATGGCCGGAATCGCCGGCAGGAGGGATCTATGGCAACGAAAAAGACCTACAACAACGAAAGCATTTCCAGCCTCAAGGGCGCAGACCGCGTGCGCAAGCGCCCGGGCGTCATCTTCGGCTCCGACGGGCTGGAGGGCTGCGAGCACGCCGTTTTTGAGATACTGTCCAACGCCATCGACGAGGCGCGGGAGGGGCACGGGCGGCTCATCACCGTGACGAAATTTGCCGATCTTTCCATTCAGGTGGAGGACATGGGGCGCGGCTGCCCCGTGGACTGGAACGAAAAAGAGGGACGCTACAACTGGGAGCTGGTGTTCTGCGAGCTGTACGCCGGCGGCAAGTATGACAACGAAAACAGCGAGAACTACGAGTTTTCCTTGGGTCTTAACGGCCTCGGCTCCTGCGCCACCCAGTATGCCAGCCGCTACATGGACGTGACCGTGTGGCGGGAGGGGAAGGAGTATTCCCTGCACTTTGAAAAGGGCGAGATCGTGGGGCAGCTGCAGAGCCGCCCCCTGCCCGAGAGCCAGAAGCGCAAGACCGGCACCCGCATCCACTGGCTGCCGGATCTGGAGGTTTTTACCGACATCAACATCCCCCTGTCGTACTATCAGGACGTGATGAAGCGGCAGGCCGTGGTGAACGCCGGCGTTACCTTCCGGCTGCGCAGCCAGAACGGCGCTGCCTTCGACACGGAGGATTTTGTGTATGAGCACGGCATCGCCGACTACATTCGGGAGCTGGCGGGGCTGGACGCCTTCACGGAGCCGGTGTGCTGGGAGTGCGAGCGGCGGGGGCGCGATCGGGCGGACAAGCCCGAGTACAAGGTGAAGCTGAACATCGCCTGCTGCTTTTCCAACAAGCGCTCTCTGGTGGAGCATTACCACAACTCCAGCTTTCTGGAGCACGGCGGCTCGCCGGAAAAGGCCACCCGCCTGGCCTTCGTGTACGCCATTGACAAATATCTCAAGGACACGGGAAAATATACCAAGGACGAGAGCAAGATCACCTATCCCGACGTGCAGGACTGCCTCATTCTCATCAGCAACAACTTCTCCACCCAGACCAGCTACGAAAACCAGACGAAAAAGTCCATCACCAACAAGTTCATTCAGGACGCCATGAACGACTTCCTGCGGGAGCAGCTGCAGGTGTATTTCATTGAAAATCCCGACGCCGCCGAGAAGATCGCCAATCAGGTGCTCATCAACAAGCGCAGTCGGGAAACGGCGGAGAAGACCCGCATCAACCAGAAAAAGAAGCTGACGGAGAAGATCGACATCGCCAATCGGGTGCAGAAGTTCGTGGACTGCCGCACCAAGGACGTGGGCAAGCGGGAGATCTACATCGTGGAGGGCGACTCCGCCCTGGGCGCCTGCAAGCAGAGCCGCGACGCGGAATTTCAGGGGCTGATGCCCGTGCGGGGCAAGATCTTGAACTGCTTAAAGGCGGACTACCCCCGCATTTTCAAGAGCGACATTATCACCGACCTTATGAAGGTGCTGGGCTGCGGCGTGGAGGTGCACGGCAAGGCGGTGAAGGATCTGAACCAGTTCGACCTGAGCAACCTCCGCTGGAGCAAGGTCATCCTCTGCACCGATGGCGACGTGGACGGCTTCCAGATCCGCACGCTGATATTGACGATGCTCTACCGCCTGTGCCCCACGCTGATCCGCGAAGGCTATGTTTACATTGCCGAAACGCCCCTGTTCGAGATCACTTGCAAGGAAAAAACGTGGTTTGCCTACTCCGAGAAGGAGAAGGCGGACATCCTCAAGTCCTTGGAGGGCAAGAAGGTAAAGGTGGATCGCAGCAAGGGACTGGGCGAGAACGATCCGGAGATGATGTGGCTGACCACCATGAACCCCGAGACCCGCCGGCTGGTGCAGGTGCTGCCCGACGACGCCGAGGAAACGGCGCGGGTCTTCGACCTGCTGCTGGGGGATAATCTGGCCGGCCGGAAGGACTACATCGCCGAAAACGGATATAAGTATCTGGATATGATCGACGTGAGCTGAGGGGAAGTTGCGGATCGCCGCGGGCGTGCCGCACCCTTGCAATGACACGGCGATTTACGGGGCATGCGGTGCAAGACCGGAGTCGGGGCGTCGGGGACGCCGCCCCCTACGCACCGTTTGCCGGTAGACCTCCGTAAGGGGGCGGCGGGGTGAGGGCACCCCGCCCTACGGAGCGTAAGCGGAAGTGCGGTGGTTCGGGTCGTCGGGGACGCCGACCCCTACGAATGCTTCTGTAAGCGCGGTGGAGCGGGCGACCACAAGGGTCGCCCCTACGAAAAAGCCCCTACTATGCGTAGGGCGGGCTGCCCTCAGCCCGCCGCGATGGCGCGGCGTTTATCGTGCGGCGGCACACATGGGTACCGCCCTACAGAACGATTTGCGGGGGCGGACACCCCTGTCCGTCCCCAATAACGCAGCGGTTTGCAGGGCAGGACCCGCGTGCCCTGCCGCGGCGGTGCGTCACAAATTGAAAACGAGCGTTTTTTGGCTGGGTCATTCCTTGCATCCCCGCCAGTTTGAATACGAAAGGAATCAACTTTCATGGCAAAGAAGAAAACAGAACCGAAAACCGTCCATCCCGCCGCCGACCCCAATGTGATGGGTCTGCGGGGCACGGTGGTGGCGCAGCCCATCACGCGGACGCTGGACGAGAACTATATGCCCTACGCCATGAGCGTCATCGTGTCCCGCGCCATTCCGGAGATCGACGGCTTCAAGCCCTCCCACCGCAAGCTCCTGTATACCATGTATAAAATGGGCTTGCTGACGGGGAACCGCACCAAGAGCGCCAACATCGTAGGCCAGACCATGCGCCTGAACCCCCACGGCGATCAGGCCATCTACGAGACCATGGTGCGTCTGGCCAAGGGCAACGAGGCGCTGCTGCACCCCTTCGTGGACAGCAAGGGCAACTTCGGCAAGGTCTACTCCCGCGACATGGCTTACGCCGCCAGCCGCTACACCGAGGCAAAGCTGGCGCCCATCTGCGCCGAGCTTTTCCGCGATCTGGACTGCGACGCCGTGGACTTCGTGGATAACTACGACAACACCACCAAGGAGCCTGCCCTCCTGCCCACCACCTACCCCAACGTGCTGGTGAGCGCCAATCAGGGCATTGCCGTGGGCATGGCGTCCCAGATCTGCGGGTTCAATCTGGGGGAGGTGTGCGACACCACCATCGCCCTGCTGAAAAATCCCGACCACGACGTGGCCGCCACTCTGCTGGCGCCGGACTTTTCCACCGGCGGGCAGATCCTGTGCGAGCCGGAGGAGCTGCGCCGGATCTACGACACCGGCCGCGGCGGCGTGAAGGTGCGGGCAAAATACCGCTACATCAAGAGCGAAAACCTCATTGAAATTTATGAAATTCCCTACTCCACCTCGCTGGAGGCCATTCTGGACAAGGTGTCCGAGCTGATGAAGGCGGGGAGGATCAAGGAGATCAGCGACATGCGGGACGAGACCGACCTCTCCGGCCTGAAGCTGACCATCGACCTCAAGCGGGGCGTGGACCCCGATAAGCTCATGCAGAAGCTCTTCCGCCTGACCCCCTTGCAGGACACGGTGAGCTGCAACTTCAACATCCTCATCGCCGGTATGCCCCGCGTTCTCGGCGTGCGGGAGCTGCTGGAGGAGTGGCTGGCGTGGCGCACGGAGTCCGTGCGGCGGCGGGTGTATTTCATTCTGCACAAAAAGCAGGAAAAGCTGCACCTTCTGCTGGGTCTGAAGCGCATTCTGCTGGACATCGACAAGGCCATTGAGATCATCCGCCAGACCGAGGAGGAGGCCGAGGTGGTGCCCAACCTGATGATCGGCTTCGGCATCGACCAGGTGCAGGCAGAGTATGTGGCGGAGATCAAGCTGCGCAACATCAACAAGGAATACATCCTCAAGCGGGTGCAGGAGACCGCCGCGCTGGAGGAGGAGATCGAGGACTTGGAGGACACGCTGAAAAAGCCCGCCCGCATCCGCAAGATCATCGTGGGCGAGCTGGAGGACGTGCGGAAAAAGTACGCCCAGCCCCGAAAGACCGAGATCATTTACAGCCACGAGGTGGAGTACGAGGAGGAGCCGGAGGATACGCCCGACTACCCCGTGACCCTGTTTTTGTCCCGCGAGGGCTATTTCAAGAAAATCACGCCCCAGTCCCTGCGCATGAGCGGCGAGCAGAAGTTCAAGGAGGGCGACGGGCTGCTGCGCCAGGTGGAAGCCACCAACAACACGGAGCTGATGTTCTTCACCGACCGCCAGCAGGTGTATAAGGTGCGGGCGGCCGACTTTGCCGACAGCAAGGCCTCGGTGCTGGGGGACTATCTGCCCACCAAGCTGGGCATGGACGAGGACGAAAAGGTCATCGACATGGTGCTGCCCGGGGATTACAGCGGCCATCTGCTGTTCTTCTTTGAAAACGGCAAGTGCGCGAGAGTCGCCCTCTCGGCCTACGCCACCACCTCCAACCGCCGCAAGCTCACCGGCGCCTACTCGGATAAAAGCCCCCTGACGGCGCTGCTGCATCTGACGGAGGACAAAGAGCTGGCGCTCATCAGCACGGAGCCTCGGGCGCTGCTGCTGCACACGTCGCTGCTCTCGCCCAAGACCACCCGCGCCACCCAGGGCGTGGCCGTGATGAACATGAAGCCCCGCTACCGTTTGCAGCGGGTGTGCGACTTCGCCGACAGCGGCATCGTGAATCTCAGCCGCTATCGGGTGCGCAGCATCCCCGCCGCCGGCGCCCTGCTGCGGGAGGAGGATCAGGGACGGGAGCAGATGACGCTGCTCTAAAACAGCGAAGCACCGCACGAACGACACTTGGAAAGTGAGGGTTTCCCATGGGATTTGACGCGGCACACGCCATCAGCTGCTTGGCAAAGTTAGCCCTGCGGATCAGCCGGAATACGCGCAGCCGTGAAGAAGACGGCTTTTTCGGCTGGCTGGATGCGGTTTTGGCCGGCGGCCTTCCGGCGGGCATAAAGGCCATCAATTTCAATTTATATGACGACGGAGGCGGCAAATGGTCAGTGGAGCTGGTGGGCACTTCCGCCTTTGACGAAAGCAGCTCCGACTGGGCCTGCCGCGAGGTCTATGCCACAAGGACAAACCCCTATGTTCTCACAAAAGACGGCGATTGGAAGGCCATAGAAGCCCTCTTTGCTTCGCTTTTACAAAAATATCTCGCCGGCGGCAAGTATTCTGACGTTTTGAAACAATACAGCGCCGTGGGAATGGGCTTTGTGGACGGCGACCTGCACATTCTCTATAAAAATCCAAGCGAAAAGCAAGCGGCGCACACGGACGCTTATTTGGGAAGGGACGAGATCTTCCGGAGGCTCGGTCATGAAGACAGCCCCGAATTGCTGCGCGCCATAAGTCAGCTGGAAAAAGTCGATTTCAGAGATGACGAGGGCACGACCTACCTGCATATTGCCGCGCTTCACCACAGGACACAGGTCATAAAAATATTGTTTGAAAAAGGCGCAGACCCCAATTGGCGGGATAACAAAGGCCGGCTTCCCATTCTTTATGCTTTGGGACGGAAAAACGAGGACAATCCCGAAATCTTAAAGCAGTTCCTCGAATATGGTTTGAATCTGGAGCTTGAAACGTCCGGCGGACAGACTGTAGGGGAGACTATTGCCTCTTTTGGCGACCCCAAATTAGACGAAGTGATTCGGGAATTTGAACCCCCATGTCCGACTGAGGACGACCATTAAATCGCAGCAAAAAGCAGAAAGGAGCGCGCCATGAAAAAAAGAATGATCCCCCTGTTTTTGTGCGCGGCGCTGCTTTTGTCCGGCTGCGGCCTGCTGCAGCGGGAGTACACCCGCACCTCGCCCCACAGCGCCACCTATTACGAGGGCAGCCGCCGGGACGTGCTGCGGGCGGAGAGCTATCAGGACTTGGTGAACGACCTGCTGCTGCTCATCAGCGCCCACGATGAGAGCGGCACGGTGTGGCTCTATGACAGTCCCGCCCTGCCCGACGCCGCTCAGGCCGCGCAGGAGGCCTGCGACGAGGTGCTGGTGGAAACGCCCCTGGGTGCCTATGCGCTGGAGCGCCTGACCTACACCGTGGACGAGGGCGGCCGCGGCTACACCCAGCTGCGCTTTACCGCCGCCTACCGCCGCACGGCGCAGCAGATCAAGGCCATTGTCCACACCACCAGCATGGCGGCGCTGACCGACCTGCTGCGGGCCGTGGAGCAGAACAAAGGCTCCGCGCTGACGGTGCAGGTGAGCGGCTTTGACGGCAGCCGCGAGGCCGTTCTGACCGCCGTGGCCGCCGTGCAGCAGGAAGCGGGGCGGGGCGAGGAAACGTGGCAGGTGCATTTTTACCCCGACACCGACAGCTGGGGGATCGTGGAAATAATTCTGAAAGAGTGAAAAAAACTATTGACAATGGTTGCTTCATGCCTTATAATAACCATTGCTGTGCGGGCGTAGCTCATCTGGTAGAGCGCGACCTTGCCAAGGTCGAGGTAGCGAGTTCGAGCCTCGTCGCCCGCTCCAAAAAGAAAGACACCCGTAGGGGTGTCTTTCTTTTTGGAGCAGCACTTTTGCTCCGCAAAAGTGGTCGCCTGCGGGCGGGCGATTTAACACGCAAGGGAAACCCGACTAAGGTTTCCCTTGCATACATTCCTCTCCTTGCGATATACAGGAGTGCGCACGGGCAACAAGACCTGTGGACAGTCACAAAAGAAAGCATCATCCGAAAGGAGCCATTCACACATGAACCGCTACGCCTACACTCCCATAACCGGCGACCCCATACGGCTGTCCCTCTCCGGCTGCGCTGACTGGGGCGACCTGCACCGGCGCATCCGCGAAGCCTTCGGCTTTCCCGCCTTTTACGGCGAAAACTGGGACGCCATGTGGGACTGCCTGACGGATGTGTTTCTGCCGGAGACGCCGAGGCACATCCTTGTGGAGGGCTTCGCCGCCATGCCCGAGGAGCTGCAAGCCTACGCCCAGCCCATGCGGGAGATCTTCCGCGACCTGCAGGAGAAATACCCCTGAGTCACGGTGACGTACCGCTGACATACATTATGTAAAAAATATAAAAAAGACGCCCTCACGCGAGAGCGCCCTTTTTTGTTCAGTTCAGATGCTTTTCAAAATTGCCGCCCACCTGCACGCCCTCCTGCACGATGAAGAAGGCGTGGGGGTCGATCCTCAGCACCTCGCGGCGGAGGGTCTCGATCTCATACTTGTTCAGGCACACGCACAGCACCTCCAGCGGCTGGCCGGTGTAGCCGCCGCGGCCTTCCCAGCAGGTGACGCCCCGATCCAGCTGCTCCATGATGAACTGCGGCAGCTCCGGATGGTTCTCCTTGGTGAAGATCAGCACCTGCACGGTGATGCTCTGCTGGTGGAAGCGATCCACAAACAGGCTGCTGAACACCGTGTAAATGGTGGAGTAAATGGCAGTGGTGGCGTCGAACAGCACCAGGCACAGGGTGTAGAGCACCACATTGCAGGAGATGCTGAACTTGCCCACGGTGAAGCCCTTGCCCTTTTTGCTCAGGTACAGCCCCAGAATATCCAACCCGCCGCTGCTGCACCCACAGGTCAGGATCAGACCGCCGGCAAAGCCGCACACGATGCCGCCCAGCAGGCAGCTGGTGAGCAGGTCCTCGATGATAGGCTCCGCCGGCACGGGGATCACCGTGAGGAACACGGAGCAGCTCACGGTGCAGATCAACGTGCGCACCACGAAGGCTCTGCCCAGATTTTTCCACGCCAGCAAAAGCAGGGGAATATTCAGCAGCAGGTACAGTATGCCCGCCACGTCAAAGGCCGGCGTAAGACCCAGCTTTTGGACGAGTATGGTGCGGATGAGCTGGCAGAAGCCCAGCAGTCCGCTGGTATATAACCCGTGGGGGACGACGAATAGATTGATGGACGTGGCCACGACCAGTGCCCCCAGCACACCCACGCACAGCTTCAGCCAGCGGTTGTGCGACAGCTTGCCGAACATAGAGCAGTCCTCCTTTTTTGTTCTTTCTTCCATTATTCCCGCTTTTCAAAAAAAAGTCAAGTCGAACTTTACAGGCTGTACCGCAGCGACCTATACAGCCGCTCCACGCTGCGGGTCAGAGAGCGGGACACCGTGGATTTGTTCAGCCCCAGCTCCTTGGCAATGCCCGTGATGCTCATGCCGCCGGTGAAGCGCATTTGCAGGATCTCCCGCTGGCGGGGCGTCAGCTCCTGCTGCACCGCCAGGGGCAGGTTGCTCAGCAGGCGGCGGATGCACTCCTGGTTGTCGCCGGACTGTTCCTGCCGCCACAGGCACAGGCTGGCGATGTCAATGGGGTCGTAGGCCTCAGAGGGTGTAGTACGCATTCTTGTGGTACCCCCTGTCGTAGTAGCGAGCAGTAAGCTCCGCCAGCTGGCGGGTCTGCCGATGGAGCGGCTCCAGCTCCCGTATGCGCCGGCGCAGAAGTTCGGCGCTCTCCCGATCGTCGCAGCGATCCTGCTCCTGCCGCAGGAAAACGATGCGTCCGTGCAGAGCCTGCGCCTCCTCCCGATACTGCTGCGATAGCTGCTGCAATGTCATGTTTGTCGATCTCCTTTCCCGTTTTTCAAAAAATTCGTTATCCTTACAACTTTTTTATTGACAAATTTGCGCCTTTGTGATAGCATAATGTTCGCTGGTTGTTGTGCTGGTGTAGCTCAGCTGGTAGAGCAGCTGATTTGTAATCAGCAGGTCGGGGGTTCGAATCCGTCCACCAGCTCCAATTTCATACAAAATATGGGGGATTTCCCGAGTGGCCAAAGGGGACAGACTGTAAATCTGCTGGCGATGCCTTCGGTGGTTCGAATCCACCATCCCCCACCAAAAATCGACAAAGCTCGCAAGGGTTTTGTCGATTTTTACTTCTTCAGGCTCCCTTTTCGCCGGCCATTTCCCTCCGCCGCACCGCCCTTTGCAGGGGCGCTCTTTTTTTGCCGTTTTTTTCTCATTATTACAAGTTTCTTGGCTCGTCCCCTACAATATCACAAGATTTATGTAATGTCAATACCATTTTCACAAGTTTCTTGTATTTTCCGGTTGACAAAAACAAGAAAGTGTCGTACACTGAGCCTAAGAATGTCGAAGAAAGTCGAAAACTGTCGGGAGGGCGGACTATGGGATTTGGCGAGCAGCTGCGCAGGCGGCGCAAGGAGCTGGGCTACAGCCGAGAGGAGCTGGCAAAGAAGCTGGGGGTGACGACCTCGGCGGTGGGCAACTACGAAACCGGCGTCAGCGCGCCCAAGGAGAGCGTGCTGCGGCAGCTGTTCGACGCGCTGCAGGTGGAGCCGAACTACCTGTACCGCGACTTTTACGCCGCCGGTCGGGCGGGGAAGGACGTCAGCTCCGAGGAGCAGTCCCTGCTCCAAAAATACCGCGAACTGGGGCTGACCGGCCGGCAGGCCCTGTGCGTCATGCTGGATGCGCTGGGGCTGATGCAGGCGGAGGCGGAGCAGGATCGCCCCGCCGCGGAGATACGCACCATTCCGCTGTACCGCTCGCCGGCAGCGGCAGGCTATGCCGCACCGGTGTTCGGGGAGGACTATGAGCTGTTGCCCGTGAAGGGGCAAGTGCCGCCCGGCGCAGAGCTGGCCGTGCGGATCCAGGGCGACAGCATGGAGCCGTACATCTGCGACGAGTCCGTGGTGTATGTGAACCACGACCCCCTGCGCGCCGGCGACGTGGGCATCTTCTGCGTGGACGGCGACATGCTCTGCAAGCAGTACTATCGGGATCCTCTGGGCACCGTCTACCTGTTTTCCCTGAATCGCCGCCGCAGCGATGCCGACCAGGTGTTCACCGCCGGCAGCGGCCGCAGCCTCACCTGCTTCGGCCGCGTGATGCTGCGCACTCTGCCGCTCCCACTTTAAGCATAAAATAACGGAGATGTTGCCCAGTGGAAGGCAACATCTCCGTAAATTTTTTTCAAAGAATAAATCCCCCGTCGCAGGTGAGCACCTGGCCGGTGATGAAATCCGCCTCGGGGGAGGCCAGAAATGCCACCGCCGCCGCAATATCCGCCGGCGTGCCCAGCCGACCCATGGGCGTCTGCTCCGCCAGCTGCGGCAGCAGCTCCGGCGGCAATTCATCCAGCATATCCGTTTGGATGACCCCCGGCGCCACGCAGTTCACCCGAATGTGGCTGGGCGCCAGCTCCGCGGCCAGGGAGCGGGTCAGGCCGATAAGGGCGGCCTTGGTGGCGGAATAGGCCACCTCGCAGCTGGCGCCGCGCTGGCCCCAGATGGAGGAGATGTTCACGATGCAGCCCTCATGGGCGTGGAGCATGGCGGGCAGCACCGCGCGGCTGGCGTAGAACGCTCCGTCTACGTTCACGGAGAAAAACTCGTGCCAGCGCTCGTCCGTCAGCTCCTGAAACAGGGACTGGCCTGCGATGCCAGCGTTGTTCACCAGCAGGGACACGGCGCCGAAGGTCTGCTCCACCCGACGCACCATGGCCTCCACCTGCTCCCGCTGCGACACGTCCGCCTGACACGTCATCACCCGACAGCCCTCGGCGGCCAGCTCCGCCGCCAGCTCCTCGGCCTTGTCCTGCCGCACGCGGTAGCCGATGCAAACCGCCCAGCCCCGACGCGCCAGCTCTGCGGCCACGGCTCGCCCGATGCCTCGGGACGCCCCTGTGACCAATGCGATCTTCTCCATATATTTCGTCCTCCTCCGGTGGATTTACTTAATAGTATAGCAAATTTTACTTTTACACGCAAGAAAACGGACTGAATTCAGTCCGTTTTCCGCATGAATATATTGTTCACTTGCTCTCCGCCATGATCTCCCGCATGACATCGGCCAGGATCTTCACGCCCTTTTCGATGTCCTCGTCGGTGGAGTTGGAGTAGTTGATGCGCATGGTGCGCACGCCCCGCGCCTCCTCATAGAACGGGTCGCCGGCGCACACGGCCACCCCCCGCTCCATGGCGCGGTTCTGCACGTCCACAGCCTTGATGCCCTCGGGCATGGTGGCCCAGAGGAACATGCCGCCCTCGGGCTGGGTGTACTCCACGCCGTCGGGGAAATACTTCTTCATGCACGCGTGCATCTTCTCCGCCTTGGCCTTGTAGAGCACGCGGGTCTTCTCGATGTGCTCGTCCAGATCGTGGTCGGCCAGATACTGCGCCAGCACCATCTGACAGAAGATGTTGGTGTGCAGATCCATGGTGGACTTGTAGGCCAGCAGCTTTTCCTTCACCGTCGGCTCCTTGCAGGCGATCCAGCCGATGCGCATGCCCGGGGACACGATCTTGGAGAATGTGCCCAGCATCACGCACTGCTCGCCCAGGAACCAGTGGAAGCTGTGCCCTGCCTGACCGGAGAAACGCAGCTCGCCGTAGGGGTTGTCCTCCAGCACCATGATATTGGTGCCCTTGAGCACCTCGGCGGCCTTTTTGCGCACCTCCTCGGTGTAGGTCAGACCCGTGGGATTCTGGAAATTGGGGATGACATAGATAAACTTGGGGTCGTGCTCCTGCACGGCTTTTTCCAGCGCCGCCACGTCCAGACCGTCCCGATTTAGGGGGATGGACAGCACCTTGGGGTCATACAGGTGGAAGGTCTGCAGAGCCGCCAGATAGCTGGGGGTCTCCACCATGATCTCGTCGCCCGGGTCGATCATCACGGCGGAGAACATGTCCAGCGCCTGCTGGGAGCCGTTGGTGATGATGATGTCCTCCGGCGCAAAGTCCAGATCCATCATCTTCTTATACCGCTCACAGATGTAGCGGCGCAGAGGCTCGTAGCCTTGGGAGCCGCTGTATTGCAGGGCGCTGACGCCGCTCTGCTTGAGCACCTTGTCCGCCGCCTCGTCCATCTCGCTGACGGGGAAGGACACGGGGTTGGGCAGGCCGCCGGCAAAGGAAATGATGTTGGGGTCTGCGGCCGCCCGCAGGATGCCGGCCAGAAAATCGGCCTGGAAATCAGGTTTGGACATTCTTTTTGAAATTTTGACTTGCATGGGTTTATCCTCCTTTTTTATTGCCGTTTTGTGGGCTGCGCGCATACTTTTTTATTAAAAAAGAGACCCCGCCGGACTGGCGGAGCCTCGAGCTTCTGCGGTCTGGGGCAGGCTGCGTTACTGCGCCTGCGGAGAGGGGAAGCGATGCGCCGTCCTCCGGTGAACGGAAAAAATCTTCAAAGCAACAGCGGGCCCCAACAGCAAGCCGGCGTCCGAAATAATGCCCGGAATGAAACGCGATGCCGCGCAGCAGGAAGCGGCGCAGGCGTCCTGCGCACGGGCGGTATTGGCAAATCGGTTCCACAGCGCCTTCATAACCACAGCTTCCTTTCCTCTTTGATGAACGGAGCATACCACAAAGTTTTTTCCTTCGCAATAGGAAAATTTATTATTCTGCAAAATACATATAAACGCACATATTTTCGCCGTGCGGCGCCGGCGCCTCTTGTTCACAATGGCGAAAAAATCAGCGTCATTCCCACGGCAAAAAAATACCGGAAAACGCAGCCCGCAGACGCCGAAAAATGCCGCCTGCGGCCAAAGATGAAAAAACGCAAGAAAAGTATTGACAAATGCACGGACGCAGGGTATTATAGTACTGTTCTCGCGCGGTTAGCTCAGCTGGTAGAGCACATGCTTGACGTGCATGGGGTCACAGGTTCGAGTCCTGTACCGCGCACCATCTTCAAAAACCTCGGAATCTCAAGGGTTCCGAGGCTTTTCGTCGTTTTGCCGAAGAACGCTGTTGGAATTATTTGGAAAACACTCAAAAAAGTTGCAAAAATTTCATTTTCTCGGGTCTGTATGCCCGACAAAAAAACAGGCGGTCGCCCCTAATTATTTGGGGCGGCCGCCTCTTACTTTACCCGAGGTTACTCCTCTGTTCTGCATGTGAGATAATCCATGCTTACGCCGTACAGGTCTGCAAAGCGCACCAATGCCTCTACATTCGGTTCATTCTTGCCGATTTCATAGCCCGACAGAGTGACCACATTGATGCCCGTCCTCTTGGCTGCTTCCTGCTGGGTCAGCCCGCACTTTTTTCTGGTTTCCTGTAACCGCTTTGCCACGTTCTGCTTGCGTTCGCTGCGCATCTTTGTATAGATGCTGGCCGCTTGGAACTCTGCCCGCGCTTCGCCCATAATCTGCCTTACTGCATCCCCTGCTGAAATGCTCTTGTCCTCACCTAACTGTTTTCCCCGTTCAAATTGGTCTTTGAGGTACTTGTTCTTTTCGCTCACGGCATACACCTCCTCCGTGTTTTTTTCATTGTACCAGCTTCTGAACTCTATCGCAAGAAAAAAATATGCGTTTCGGATAGTTTTCTCTTGATACTATCCGATTCAGATAGTATTATAGTTTCGAGCTATCCGTTTCGGATATGTTCTTGTGATGCAGCCGTGTCCTTCGAGGAAATGCGGGAGCAACTTGCGGCGGCAGCCGCAAAGCGGTTCGCATCCCTGCGGCCTTGCTGCTGGGCAGCTTCGCTCCGCTGAACGGCGGCAAGGCCTGCAGGAGCCTCCGGTCTGTACCGCCGACCACTCTTCCATTCTGATGGCCTTGTTGCAGAGGGGTCGCATTGCGCCGCCGTCCCCCAGTGCCCGCCGGTGCTTCGCCGGACGGCTCTACTTGATATAACAACAAATTGTTCTCAAAGGGGGTCTTGCTATGACCGCGTTCCGCGCTTCGCATGCGGATGTTTTTTCCAATGCCCGCGTAAAACTCTATCCGTCCGTTGATGTGCTTCAGGTCGCAAACGCCCCTATTTTCCGCGCCCCTGGCTGGGAGCCGCAAAAACGCGCCTACGATGTCCCGCCAAAGGGGAGAGGTAAAGACCCCGACAGAGCGCTTGAAGTTAGTCGTGCCCGCGCCAAGGCCGCCGTGCGTGACATTGCCCGCTGCAATCGCTTCGATTTCTTTTTCACTTGGACGCTTGACCCCAAGCTGATAGACCGATATGACGCGGACGCTGTAAAACGCGCCGCGTATACCCATCTCAAGAATCTCAGCAGCCGCAAAGGCTTTCGCTATGTCATCGTTCCAGAGTTTCACAGGGACGGCGCGATCCACTTTCACGGCCTTTGCATTTTAGGCGATGTCCGCATTGCCCCCGCCACGGACGCCCACACAGGACGCCCACTTTTCACTGACCGCCAGCAGCCTATTTTCAATATGCTGGATTGGAAGCTCGGCTATTCCACCTGCATCCCCATTGACGAAAACTATGACCGCACCTGTAATTACTTGGTCAAATACTTCACCAAGGACGCACAGAAGATTTTCGGAAAGTGGTACTTGTCCTCCCGCTGCCTGCGAAAAAAGCCCGACATCGCACTTATAAGCGACGGCATGGACTATGTTGCCTTTCGCGCCGACAACCCCGACCTTTCCGAAATTCCCTTGTATTGCGATGTCTGCATGATTTCCTTGGACTATCCAAAAGACGGAGGTGACTGCCCTTGACACTGGGACAATGGATTCCCGAATACATGACCGCCTACAAACTGAACACCATACGCCCAGACTCCTACTATACCTTGGGGCTGGTTGCCGGAAAGATACCCCAGGAGCTGAAAGACTTGGAGCTGTCTGCTATCCTCCCCATGCACTTGCAGCGGTTTGTCAATGACTTCGGCCTCACCGCTTCCAAGTCCTACATGGACAAGCTCCATGTGCTTCTGAACGCCCTGTTTACGGCGGCCATGGACAACGACCTGTGCCAAAAGAATCCCGCTGCCCGCGTCAAATTCCCGCATATCAAGGAGCGCCCTCGGGAGGCGTTCACCTTGGAAGAAGTCTGCATTATCCTCAATTTCGCCATGTGCTACGACCGTCAGCGCATAGCCGTTGCCATTATGACCCTGCTGCTGACCGGCCTGCGCCGTGGGGAGCTGCTGGGACTGAAGGACTCCGACATTTCCGGAAACACGCTGACCGTTAACCGCGCCGTGTACTTGGAAAACCACCAAGCACGGGTCACAGAGCATGAGGCCAAAACGGAAAGCAGCCTCCGCACCGTCCCTCTGCTGCCGGAGCTGGCCTATCGCCTCCGAACATTGCCCCACAAAGGCGAGTTCCTGTTCGGCACCAAAAACGGCACGCTGCTGCATCCTCGGAACTTCACCCGTGACTATGACGCTTTTTTCCGTCATCTTCGGGAGGCCGAGCCGTCTGTGCACCACCTGTCCCCCCACTGCTGCCGCCATACCTTTGCCACCTTGACCCGTGAGGCCGGCACAGACCTCCGCGTGATACAGGAGCTTTTGGGACACACGGATATAAAGACAACGGCACGGTATTCCCACGCTGACATGAATAGTATGGAAACAGCTGTCCATAATTTGCGCGATGCCATTTCGTTGCAAAATCGCCAGTTGCTCCATTGACCCTTTTGGTTGACGTGCATGGGGTCACAGGTTCAAGTCCTGTACCGCGCACCAAAATCGGCAAGTATCGAATGGTACTTGCCGATTTTACTTTTTCACTTTTCACTATCCCCGAGGCCAGCCCCGCCGCCATTGACCCGACAAGCGGCTCCGTGGTATAATACCGTCAGTCAAAAAAGGCCGCCGGCCAACAATGGATCTATAAAATTTACCGAAAAAAGCAAGGAGGCGCAGCCATGATCGAAAAAACCAACCTGCCTCTGGCCGCATTTGTGGCGGAGAATGCCACCGTTCGGGGCGACGTGACCGTGGGCAAGGGCAGCAGCATCTTCTTCGGCGCCGTGGTACGCACGGAGCTGGTGCCCATCACCATCGGCGAGGACACCAACATTCAGGACAACTGCATCCTCCACACGGACGCAGGCTTCCCCCTCTCGGTGGGCAGCGGCTGCACCATCGGCCACGGCACCATTCTCCACGGCTGCACCGTGGGCGACAACACCCTCATCGGCATGGGCGCCATCGTGCTCAACGGCGCAGTGATCGGGCGGGACTGCATCGTCGGCGCAGGCTCGCTGGTGCCGCAGGGCATGGTGATCCCCGACGGCAGCATGGCCTTCGGCTCTCCGGCCAAGATCCGCCGCCCCCTCACGGAGGAGGAGATCGCCTACAACCGCGGCACCGCCGCCCTCTACTGTCGGGAAGCGGCGGAATACGCCGAGTAAACGCCCGAGCGGAGAAAGGAGCCATCGCCATGAAGGAAAATCGGAAGCTGCTGCGGGAAGTGCTCAAGGACATCCGCCACGACATGACCGACGACGAGGTGCTGAACCTGCTGGCCGACAGCAAAATCTCCCAGCGCCCCGACAGCGAAAAAAGCAAATCCACGCTGGGGCAGCGCGCCGCCGACGCCATTGCGAAGTTCGCCGGCAGCTGGGCGTTCATCTTCTCATTCACCGGCGTGCTGATCCTGTGGATGGTGGTCAACACCCTCCTCGCCGCCAAGGCCTTTGACCCGTACCCCTTCATTCTGCTGAATCTGGTGCTCTCCTGCGTGGCGGCCATTCAGGCGCCGCTGATTATGATGAGCCAGAACCGGCAGGAGGAAAAAGACCGCCGCCGCGCGGAAAACGACTACAAGGTCAACCTGAAAACGGAGATCATGATCGAAGATCTATATGACAAGGTGAACCTCATTTTGGCCAAGCAGGCTGCTCTGGAAAAGCAGCTGCAGGAAAAAGACGCAGACGCCGAAAAATAAGTTTCCTTTGCGCCGCCGGCCACGCACCGCACCCTCACACGGGGAATACGGATTCCCACGTCGCTGCGCTCCTCGGAATGACATTTTTATGAAAATCATGGCAGCATCGGGTGGGCAGAGCCGCCCGCTTTGCTGCGCCACCATGCCACAAAAAAAACAGCCACATATGTGGCTGTTTTTAATATGTTTATATGTGTCACTTGCTGCGGTCGGCCTCGATGAGCCGCTTCAGCGCCTCCACGCCCAGATGCACGGCGGAGCTGGTGTCCTCGGTCATGTTCTGGTCAAGTCCTGCAGCCTCCCGCTCCTGATTCCAGATCACATGGAAGCACGAGCCGCACCGGCAGCCCAGCGCGTCGGCCACCACAAACAGCGCCGCCGACTCCATCTCGCTGGCCTTCACGCCCAGCCGCTTCCACGCCTCCCACTTGTTCAGCAGCTCATAGGACACGGGCATCCGCGCCGGACTGTGCTGGCCGTAAAACGCGTCCTTGCACTGCACCACGCCGGTGTGGTAGCGGTATCCGCCGGCCTTGGCCGCCGCCACCAGAGCGCTGGTAATCTCGAAATCCGCCACGGCGGGGTACTCGATGGGGGCGTACTCCTGACTGGTATGTTCAAACCGGATGGCGCCGGTGGCAATGACCACGTCGCCGGACTGCACGTTCAGGTCAATGCCGCCGCAGGTGCCCACGCGGATGAAGGTGTCGGCGCCGATGTTGTGCAGCTCCTCCATGGCGATGGAGGCAGAGGGGCCGCCGATGCCGGTGGAGCAGACGGAGACCTTTTCGCCCAGCAGGGTGCCGGTGTAGATGGTGAACTCGCGGTTGCTGGTCACAAACTGCGCGTCATCAAACAGCGCGGCAATGGCCTTGCACCGCCCGGGGTCTCCGGGGAGGATGCAGTAGCGCCCCACGTCGCCCTCTTGGCAGTGAATATGAAACTGTTTTTCCAATTTTTGCATAAATCACGCCTCCTTTTGTGACTTTTGATATAGTATACCTTGTTTTTCCGAAAAATGCAACCTCCACTATCCTTGCCAGAACTTTCACTCGGTAGCGGCGCAAAAACAGCAGATACTATTTTCGGGATCGCAAATTTTTTGAAACGGAGAAGGAGATAGCCATGCAGAAATTTTTTGCGCTGCTGATCGTTGCCACGGTTTTGCTGAGCCTGTCCGCCTGCAGCGACAAGCCCGCCACCGCCGACGAGCGGGATCCGGCCACGGTGTACGACGGCACCGGCGGACTCGGCGGGTACAGCGACCCGAAGTACGATTACAATTCCGTGGACGACTCGAATTCGCCCTCGCAGACCGACGACGGCAGCTTCGGAACGCCCTATGAGGACATGGTGGAAAACGGGCGGATCCGCGACACGGACGGCATCCTGTCCGACGGAGAAAACCCGCAGAACTGACAAAAACAGCCGCCTATAAAGGCGGCTGTTTTCCAAGACTGTCGAAAAATTCTCCTATATCAGCGGATCAAGCTGACAGGGAACAGATCGCCGCGGCCGGTTCGAAAGCCGCCCGAGCATTGACAAATTTTTTTATTCATCCAGCGGCAGCGGATGCCCCGTGAACGCCCAGACGCTGTGGGCGGCGGCAATGACCTTCCCCTCCGCCGTGGAGATCTCCGCGCGGCAGAAGCTGGTGCGCTTGCCGATGCGGGTCACCTCGCCTCGGGCGATGAGATGCTCCGCGTCGCCGGCAGCCGCCATGAAGTCCATGCCGGCGCTCACGGTGACGCAGCTCTCCTGCCGCAGCGTCACCAGCGCAACGCCGCAGGCCACGTCCGCCAGCGCGAACAGCAGCCCGCCGTGGGGCTGCCCCCAGCGGTTGCGGCTCTCGGGCGCCATGTGCAGCTCCACACGGGAGCGCCCCTCCTCTATGTCGCAGATCTCCAGATGGTTATACGCGGAAAACGGCTCTTTCCCGTTGGAAAAACGCAGTATTTTTTCTTTCAGTTCCTGATCCATGGTTTCTCCCTGATCGCTATCTGTATAATTATATTATAAAATTACTTATCGTTATCGGTTTTTTCCTCCGGCTGAGGGGACGGCGCCTGTTGGTCGCGGTGCAGATACTCGGACGCGGCCAAGGGCATATTCTTCTTTTTCAGCCGCGTGTTCAGCAGCCAGCGCACCAGCACCTGCAGGCAGGCGAAGATGGGCACGCCCAAAAACATACCCAGCACGCCGCCGAAGCCGCCGCCGATGAGGATGGCCACGATGACCCAGATGCTGGAGATGCCCGTGGAATCGCCCAGAATTTTCGGGCCGATGACGTTGCCGTCCAGCTGCTGCAGGAGGAAAATGAAAATCACAAAATACAGGCACTTCAGCGGGCTTACCAGCAAAATCAGCAGGGCGCAGGGAATGGCGCCCAGAAACGGCCCGAAGAAGGGGATCACGTTGGTGACGCCCACGATGACGCTGACCAGCGGCGTATAGGGCATTTTCAAAATGGAGCAGCCGATGAAGCAGAGGATGCCGATGATGAGGGAGTCCAGCAGCTTGCCGCGGACGAAGCCGCTGAAGATGTAGTCCACGCGGCGGAAGCCCCGCACGGTGAAGGCCGCCTTGTCCTCCGGCAGCACGCCGTAGAGCAGCTTGCAGCAGCGGGCGGCGCTCTTTTCCTTGGCCGCCAGCAGGTACACGGACACGATGATGCCGATGAGGAAATTCTTGGCGAAAACGAGGATGCTCCACACGCCGGTGACAAGGCTGCCGGTGAAGTTGGTGACGGCGGTCTGCAGCCCCGGCAGCAGCTTCGTGGTGAGCCACTGGCTGGCCTCGTTATAAAAGCTCCCCGCCAGCTCCGTGAGCTTGGGATTGTCGCTCAGCAGGCCGGAGACCCAGTCGTAGGTGGTTTTATAGTAGCTCTCCAGATTGTTCACCAGCGTGGTCACGCTGTCCACCAGCTCCGGAACCAGCATATTGAACAGCAGGTACAGCAGCACCAGCATGGCCGCCCAGGTGAGGAAAATGCTGGCCGCCCGCAGCCAGCCCTTGTGGATGCGGAAACTCTTGCCCCGCTTTTTCTCCAGCGCGTCCCGCAGGCGGAGGATATTGCGCTCCAGAAAATTCACAATGGGCGCAAGAAGGTAGGCCATGCCCATGCCGTAGAGAATGGGCGCCAAAACGGAAAACAGCTTTTCAAAGAAGGCCTGCACCGTGCCGGAATTATCGCGATAAAACACGTCGTAGAAAATCAGCAGGGCGCACCCCGCGAGAAAAACGGTCAGACCCCAGCGGATGTATATGGAATGTTTCTTCATGGCGGCCCCCTTCATGGTTCGTTTGCTTTATCATACCGAATTTTTGCGGGCTTTGCAAGGCTCGGAGGACATCTTTGCAAAAATATAACATTTGTGTAACATTCGCACGGACTCTATTGCTTTTTTGAGAGAAAACATGTATGATAGAAGAACCGTTCTGTGCCGTTTTTTTGTGTTGTTTGAGGAGGTATACGGTGAAAAAGCTGCTTTTGATCGTGAATCCCCGCGCGGGAAAAACCAAATCCACCGCGCCGCTGTATGACGCCATCGTGCGGCTGTGCGAGGGCGGGTATCTGGTGAACGTGAAGGAGACCAAGGCCGCCGGCGACGCCACGCGCTATGCGCTGGAGCTGGGTTCCTACTACGACACCGTGGTCTGCTACGGCGGCGACGGCACGCTGAACGAAACCATTTCCGGCCTGATGCAGCTGGCGGAAAAGCCCCTGCTGGGCTATCTACCCGCCGGCAGCACCAACGACTTTGCCGCCACGCTGCACATCCCCGCCGTGCCCTATATGGCCGCCAACATCATCACCCAGGGCGCCCCCATGGCGCTGGACGTGGGGCGGCACAACGACAGATACTTCTCCTATGTGGCCTCCTTCGGCGCCTTTACCAAGGCCAGCTACTCCGCCCCGCAGGAGATCAAGAACGCGCTGGGGCACTTCGCCTACATACTGGAGGGCATCAAGAGTCTGGACTCCCTGCGGCCGTACCACTGCCGCGTCACCGCCGATGGGGAGGTCATCGAGGGGGACTTCGTTTTCGGCAGCGTGTGCAACTCCACCTCGCTGGCGGGGCTGGTGAAGCTGGATCCCAACCGCGTGCGGATGGACGACGGCGTGTTTGAAGTGGTGCTGCTGCGGATGCCCCGCACGGCGCTGGATCTGACGAGCCTGCTGGTGGCGCTGAAGCAGATGCAATATGACAACCCCGGCATTTTCTTCCGCCACGCCTCCAAGGTCAAAGTGGAAACGGAGGATCACATTCCCTGGTCGCTGGACGGCGAATACGCCCCCAGCACGCCGGTGGTGAACATCGAAAACTGCCACGGTGCCATTCATCTGCTGGTGAATAAGCCGGAGGAATAAGCGCATAAAACACATATAATTTGAAACCCGAAGCCGGAGCTTCGGGTTTCTTGCTGCTTTGGGGGTGCATCGGTTAAGTTGAAAACGGAAAGTTGAAAGTGGAAATTTTGGGGGAAGCTGCGAAAAATGGATGTGCCTTGCGTGGAGGGAATGTCCCTGCTGCGATGCCCGTGTGTCCCGCCGTTGGGGTGCGGCGG
>OIXU01000127.1_pt1 | contig 25350 bp, 17 predicted proteins | sample 1587921 | NCBI WGS metagenome assembly OIXU01 (sample SAMN03283238) | human gut metagenome | biome: human-associated habitat; material: feces | host: Homo sapiens | place: Peru | collected 2012
AATTATGAAAGAATGCTCTCGGCTGATTTCCAATTTGCTCAGATGGATTTGGATCGAATTCGGGTGCTCCGCACTTTTATTAATTCAATCGCCAAAAATCTTCACAAATTGCAAATCTGACTGCGCTTTTATTCTTTTTACAAAAAACTATACATTCAGGCTAATTATACAATTCCTTTAATTTTTCAGATATACAAAATCGCAGACTGCGCCGTTTTTATTATCGTAATATACGTTTTTAAGGTTCCATTTATTGCGGATTGCAAAAAAACTCCTGCTCCTTAAAAGATAAATCACAGGACATTCTTCCAGAATAAGACGCTGGTACTCATTCCAGATTTTTTCCGCCTCAGACCTGCTGTTTGTGTAGCACCCTTCGTTGTAAAGGTAATCAATTCTTGTCTCCCATTCCGTAGCAGGAGATTTCTGCAAAGGATTCCAAAGATGAAGGTTGCCGTACGAAGGCCAGACGTTGCTTCCCTGGGACGGAAACATATTTGCCCCAAGCCCAATTATAAGCGACTGCCATTCATAAGTTGAAGTAAGCATTTCGACCATTTTCTGAAAATCTGTCTGCCGGATGTTAACCTTTATTCCTATTTTTGAACATTCATCCGTTATTATCATTGCAATATCGTTCACAACAGTATTTGCAGAAGCAACAGTAAGGTCATATTCTATCCTGTTGCCGGCTGAATCGCGCATAACGCCGGCTGAATCGCGGTAAAAACCTATATCCGCAAGAAGCTTGACTGCCCGGTTCGGGTCGTAGCGATACTGGAGGGTAATATCCGGATTATAAAAAGGATTTGCGTCCGGAAAAAAATCGTATTTCGGCTCGGCAAGTCCGCGGTAAGTCTGACTTATGATTCTATCGCGGTTCAAAAGGCAGCTCATCGCCTGGCGGAATTTTTTATTTGTAAACCATGAATAACAAAGGCTTTCCGAATTCTTGGGATTCTGATTAAAGCTCCAAAGCTGCGCGCCCATCGAGCCTTCCGCATTAAAAACCGTATACTGGTCCTTCTGGTTTTCCACAACATCGTAGACTTCTTCCGGACGCGGCGTAAAAGTCTCGGTTTTTCCTTCCCTGAAAAGAAGATAATTTGTATTCATATCGCCGCCAATCTGGCAGATTTTGGTTTCATAATAAGGAATTGAAGTTCCGTTCTCATCCTTGTTCCAGTAATTCGGATTTCTTTTAAAGACAATGCGCTGAGCGGGCGTATACTCAGCAATATACCATTTTCCGCAGCTGGGAATTGAAAGCGGATTGCAGTCCGCCGAAAAAAGATTCTTTACAGCCTCAGGCCCGCCCTCATCTTTTGCCTTTTTATAGATAAAACTAGGACAAAGGCTCATATTTGTAGCCAGAAGCGGCTCCGCGACTATCCGTGGAAAAACAAAATCAAACCGCCTGTCGTCAATCTTTACACATTCAATGCGTTTTTCCGTTCCGTCCGGCATTTTGCACCACTGCTGCCCATATCCTGAACTTGAAAAAACCTCATCGCCGGCAATTTCGTTATACCAGAACACAAAATCATCGCTTGTGACAGGAATTTTCCGGTCATTATCAAGGTAACTCCAAAAAAGATTGTCGCGCAAAGTATAATGCACTGTAAGAGTTCCTTTTTTTGAGTCAGTTTCAATTTCAAAAAATGCAAGGCGGGGTTTCCATTCCCTAAGATATGCGTCATATTCCACAAGATAATCAAGAGTCTCGCTGATAATCGCGCTGCTTTCCCCATCGCGCTCGCCAATCAGCTGGTTGAATGTCTTTGGGTCGGAAAAAATCGCATCGTTCCAAGTTCCGCCCAGCATTCCGCTTTCCGGCGGCTCGGATTTCCACGGTCTTGAGACAGTCTTTTCTATAAGCGCAGAATCACCTGACTTTGTAATCTCTTCAATTTCTACAAGCGTCATTTCGGCAGTTTTTCTGCATGAAAAAACTGTAAAAACTGCAAAAAACAAAACTGCGGCGGAAACATTTTTATTCATGGCTAATATTTTACAACATTACAGACAAAAAAAAAGCGTCTTTTTCCGAAATAAATCCGAAAAAAGACGCTTCAAAACAATATCAAAACCCTGCTGAAGGATTTATATTACCATTTTACCTCAACTACATCGCAGATGTTCTTTTCGCCGTCTTCCATAGCGAAGAATTTTGCCTTTTCCATGTTTGGAACAACATTGATTGTGTCTCCAAGACGGAATTCAGCATTTGCAGTTGTCTTTGCAATAACCTGCTGACCTTTGTTAGAAACAAGATACAAGTGAGTTTCTGCGCCAAGAGGTTCCTTGTTCACAATCTTCATCTGCATATTGTCTTTTCCAACAGGCTGCGCTGAATACTGCAAGTCTTCCGGACGGATACCGAAAGAAACTTCCTTTCCAACATAGTCTTTAAGGCATGCTGTCTGGGCTTCTGTTGGAGTGATTTCGAATGAACCTTCATCACAAACAATTTTTCCAGAACGCTCAAGAACCTTTACAGTCATAAAATTCATCGGAGGAGTTCCAATAAATCCAGCAACGAACTTGTTGATTGGGTTGTTGTACAAGTACAAAGGCGCACCGATCTGCTGAACGTGACCATCCTTCATAACAACGATTTTAGTACCAAGAGTCATAGCTTCTGTCTGGTCGTGAGTTACATAAATCATTGTCTTCTGCTGTGTGTTGTGAAGAGCAGCGATTTCAGCACGCATTGTTACGCGGAGCTTGGCATCAAGGTTAGAAAGTGGTTCGTCAAACAAGAATACTTTTGGCTCACGAACGATTGCACGGCCTACGGCAACACGCTGGCGCTGACCGCCGGAAAGAGCCTTCGGCTTTCTCTGAAGATATTCTGTAAGACCAAGCTGTTTTGCGGCCTCACGAACCTTGCGGTCAATTTCAGCCTTGTCAACTTTACGGAGCTTAAGACCAAAAGCCATGTTATCGTAAACTGTCATGTGCGGATAAAGCGCATAGTTCTGGAATACCATAGCAATATCGCGGTCCTTTGGCGGAACATCGTTCATTTCAACGCCGTCAATAAGAAGCTTTCCTTCTGAAATTTCTTCAAGACCAGCAATCATACGGAGAGTTGTTGACTTACCGCATCCAGAAGGACCTACGAATACGCAGAATTCCTTGTCTTCAATTGTGATATTCGCATTGTCTACAGCGCGGACACCGCCATCGTAAACCTTTGCAATACCTTTAAGTTCTACTTTTGCCATTTTTTAGTGGCCTCCTAATTCAGCAAACTTTTCAGTTCGCTATTCGGGTTATATTATGTTTCATATTTTAAGGGCAAATAATCAGGATGTCAAATTTTTTATTGACTGAATGTTGAGTTTTATTAATTGCCTGGATGTCGAGTTTTTTGTAAAAAGAATAAAAGCGCAGGCAGATTTGCAATTTGTGAAGATTTTTGGCGATTGAATTAATTAAAGTGCGGAGCGCCCGAATTAATACAAGCGTAGCGCGAGCCAAATCCATCTGAGCAAATTGGAAATATGCCGAGAGCGTTCTTTCATAATTTTCAAAAAAACTCAAAATTAAGGTTTATTGAGTAAAAAAATTAAATCAGCTACCAGAAAAAACAGCGGATTTTATGTCCATCGGGGAGCGTTGTAAATTCGGGGATCTCATTCCGGCACTTTTCTGCCGCTTTTGGACAGCGGTATGAAAACGGACAGCAATGCTCCTGTTCAAGCGTTGTCTTTACTTCAACATTAGACCTTGAAAGCTTGCCGGACGCTCCCTCAAAAAGCAGCTTTGTATACGGATGAAGCGCGTCCTTGTACAAAGTACGGGCATCGCCTTCCTCAACCATTACGCCGCGGAACATAACGCCGATTCTGTCGCAAAAATATGAGGCAACCTTTAAATCGTGCGTAATAAAAATAAAGCTCAAGCCTCTTTTCCGGCGCAAATCCTGAAGAAGGTTTATAATCTGCCCCTGAATAGACACATCCAGCGCAGAAACAACCTCGTCGCAGACAAGAAGCCGCGGATTCATAATCAGACCGCGCGCTATAGAGATTCTTTGCCGCTGACCGCCCGAAAATTCAGCAGGACGCCGGCTCAAATCTTCCGCGCACAGCCCGACTTCCTGAATTATTTCTTCAGCGCGATTCCGGGCATCTTCCTTTCCGCGCCACAAAGACGAATAGCGGAGCGCGGATACAAGAATTTCGTAAACCGTCATGCGGGGGTTCAAGGATTTTGCAGGATCCTGAAAAATATATTTCACTTTTTCGCGGTAATCTTTAAGCTCTTTTTTACCGAGAGAAGAAACATCCTTGCCGAAAAATTCTATTTTTCCGGAAGTCTGCCTGTACATCTGCACAATCAGCCGGGCAGTCGTCGTTTTTCCGCAGCCGGATTCACCCACAATTCCGTAAGTTGAACCGGAAGGAATTTCAAATGAAACATCGTTCACGGCATACACAGTTTTTTTATTTTTTGCAAAAAATCCCGCCTCCAGACTAAACTGCTTTGTAAGCCCTGAAACTTTAAGCGCGATTTCTTTATTTTCTTCACCAGATTTTATGCTCTCAGTCAAATTTTTCCTCTTTTGGAATTGAAGCCATTTTTCCTTTTGTATAGTGCTCGCCGAATTCAGGCAGCGCAGAAATCAGAGCCTTTGTATACGGATGTCCAGGGCTTTTCATAATCCGCTCAGAAGAACCTGTTTCAACAACCTTTCCGCGGTACATAACGCAGATACGGTCGCTTATCTGCGACACAAGATTTATGTCGTGGCTGATAAAAATAATAGAAAGCCCTCTTTCTTCTTTTAAGCGCAAAAGAAGGGAAACTATCTGGGCTTGAATCGTAACATCCAGCGCTGTCGTAGGCTCATCCGCAATCAAAAGCCCGCAGTTCTGCGCAAGCGCCAGCGCAATTCCTATTCTTTGCAGCTGACCGCCCGAAAACTGATGCGGAAACGCCTTTAAACGTCCGTATGAATCCGGAAGTCCCACATCATCTAAAAGCTTGGCGGCTTTTTTATCAGACTCTTCTTTTGTAATATCCGGCTCAGAAACCTTGAATGTCTCAAAAAAGACACTCCCGATATTCTGCAGCGGGTCAAAACTTCTTCCAGGCTCCTGAAATATAAGGGCAATTTTTTGCCCCCGAAATTTCCTTAATTCTTTCTGCTCAAGAGCCGTTAAATCAATGCCATTAAAATAAATATGCCCGGACATCTGCGCATTCTGCGGAAGAAGCCCCGGAATCGCAGTGGTTGAGACAGACTTCCCGGAACCTGATTCTCCAACAATTCCCAGGATTTCACCTTTTCTTATATAAAAAGAAACATTCTTTACAGCCGGAGAAAGAACTTTTTTAGCTCCGCGAATCATCTGAAAGGACACAGAAAGATTTTTTACGTAAAGCAGAAAATCCTTGCATTCGGGAAGATTTTCAGAACATTCATCCTCTGAATCTTTACAGGCACCGGCGATTTTCCGCTTTTTAAAGACAATGTTGTACGGGTCAAAAAAATCGCGCAGCGCATCACCAAGAAAATTAAATGCAAGCGTAACCAGAAGAAGCATAAGAACCGGCCACAGAAGCCATGGAAAATTCCTAAGGTTTGAAAGCGTTGAAATATCACGGTTTATCAACGAGCCCCAGCTTACCGCAGGATCGCTTATTCCAAGCCCCAGATACGAAAGGGTTGTCTCGCTCATAATAAAGCCCGGAACAGAAAGCGCGGTGCTCACAATCAAAAGGCTTGAAATCTGGGGAATTATATGCCTGAAAATAACAACAAGTGGCGGAATTCCTTCAAGCTGCGCATCCACAACAAATTCCTCGCGCTTTATTGAATGGACCATTCCGCGGATTGTACGCGCGCTCCCCGGCCATCCCACAAGGGCAAGAATCAGAGTAATCACCATATAGGAAGTTCCGGAATCCATCTTTGAATTCAGAAGCGAGCGCAAAAAGAGAATAAAATAAAGCGACGGAATAAGCATAAAAAATTCCGCGAAGCGCATTATAGCCCAATCCGCGGCGCTTCCAAAATAACCGGAAAAACCGCCAAGGACAATCGCAAGAAAAAGAGAAATCGCAGTCGCGGCAAAACCAATTGTAAGGGAAATTCTGCTTCCATATACAATCCTGCTGAAAAGGTCGCGGCCAAGATTGTCAGCGCCTAAAAGATACACAGGATATTCAGAGTCTGAACCAAAAAGATGAGTCCTGCACGGAATTATTCCAAGGAGCTTATACGGCTCGCCTTTTACAAAAAGCTTAAAACCGTGAATACAGTCCTCGTCCTTTACACGCACGTATTCCCATGTCGCTTTGTTTATTGCCCGATATTCGCGGACTTTCAAGCCTTTTTTTGTAAGCTGAATGTTTGCAGGATGAAAAGTATTGCTTTCATAAGTTTTTACAGCCGGATACGGTGCAAAAAATTCCGCGAAAATCATCACAAAATAAACAAGAACAAGCAGAATCAAACCTGTCAATGCAAGGGGACGATTTTTTAAATACCTCAGGAAATTCTTCATCAAGTTCGCTTTTTAGTTGTTTTTCATCCAGTTTTTAATGCCGCGGACAACATCAGAATCTATAACGTGTTCAACGCGGCAGGCATTCTGCTCGGCCTGCTCTTCTTCCAGCCCGGTTATTTTCATAATGAACTTTGTAAGAAGCTGATGTCTATCGTAAACATCCTGCGCTTTTGCCAGCCCCTTTTCAGTAAAATTGATATGCAGGTTTTCATCAATAAAAATGTATCCGTCTTCTTTTAAAATTCCCATAGCGCGGCTTACGCTCGGTTTTGAAACGTTCAGCTTATGGGCAACATCAATGGCATGACATTCATTTTTTTCCTGCCATATCATCAGAATTGCCTCAAGGTAATCTTCGCCCGATTCGTACATAAAATTTCTCCTATAAGAACCTTCCGGCTTTTAGTCATTCGACATAATTTCTTTTGAAAGCTCCATAATCATATTATAGACCGGTTTTCCGCCCGGAACCATCGGCAGAACCATCTCGTCTTTATCAACCCTGGCATCGATAACCGCAGCTTTTCCAGATTTAAAGGCTTCATCAAAAACCTGCGCAAATTCCTTTGCGTTGGCCGCCCTGTAACCTTTTATTCCATAAGCATCAGCAAGCTTTACCCAGTCCGGCCCGAAATCCAGAGTCGTCTGACTGAAGCGTTTTCCATAAAAAAGACGCTGCCACATACGCACGTTTCCAAGCGCATTGTTATTTTCAACAACAATTACAATAGGAAGATTATAATGCGCGATTGTCGCAAGCTCGTTGCAGTTCATCCGGAAAGAACCGTCTCCGGCAATGTGAACTACCCGGCTTCCAGTCTTTGAAAGAGAGATTCCAATCGCCGCGCCAGTTCCATAGCCCATAGTTCCCAGACCGCCAGAAGTCACAAAACGGCGTTTCTTGCCGAACGGATAAAACTGCGCAGTCCACATCTGATGCTGACCGACTTCTGTGGTAATAAAGCAGTCATCGCCCGCAACTTCGTGTATGTGCTCGCAGATAAATTTTGGATTTATTGAATCTTTTGGATTTTTATCATAACAAGATGGATATGTTTTTTTCCATTCATTAATCCTTCCAAGCCATTCTTTGTGCTCATTCTTATTTACAAGCGGAATTAATTTTGAAAGCACATCCTTAACATCTCCCACAACGCTCGCATCTGTGCAGATATTTTTGTTTATTTCCGCAGGATCAATGTCAATATGAAGAATTTTAGCCCTTTCCGCAAATTTAGAAGCATCTCCATAAACGCGGTCAGAAAAACGCGCGCCAATCGCAATCACAAGATCGGCTTCCGTAATGCCCATATTGCTTGCATAAGTTCCGTGCATTCCAACCATCCATGTACAAAGAGGATGGGAAGAAGGGAAAACATCACGCCCCATAAGGGATTGGCTTACAGGAATCGATGCTTTTTCCGCAAGTTCAAGAAGCTCTTTTTCCGCGCCGGAAATTTTTACGCCGCCTCCGGCATAGATTATAGGACGTTCAGAAGCATTGATTATTTCAGCGGCTTTTTTTATATCAGTCTCAGAAGGAGAAGGAACTGTCACCGCGCGCTTAAAACTTGAAGCGTTCAGAGATACCCTTGCAAGAGAGTCAGGGTCTTTGGAAGGCTCAAATTCATACTGAACGTTCAGCGCTGTGACATCCTTTAAAATATCAATTAGAACCGGTCCAGGACGGCCAGACTTAGCGATAAGAAAAGCCTCTCTGATTGTCTGCGCCAGATCTTTTATATCTTTTACAAGAAAATTATGCTTTGTAATAGGCAAAGTTACGCCAGTGATGTCAATTTCCTGGAAAGAGTCACGTCCCAGCAACGCTTTTCCAACATTGCAGGTTATTGCGACAACCGGAACTGAATCCATATATGCGGTGGCAATTCCTGTAACAAGATTAGTCGCTCCCGGTCCGGAAGTCGCCATGCACACGCCGACTTTTCCTGTAGCGCGCGCATATCCGTCGGCGGCGTGGCTTGCCCCCTGTTCATGCGCCGTAAGAATATGTTTAATACGGTCAGAATTCTTGTAAAGCTCATCATAAATATTCAGGATACATCCTCCGGGATAACCGAAAACTGTATCCACGCCTTGCTCTATAAGACATTCAATAACAATCTGAGAACCGTTTATCAACATAACATTTCCTTATTCTGATTTAGGATATTTAAAATATACTATAGAATAACGTTTTTTTATGTTGTTTTCAATGAGTTCATGAAACGGCGCAAAAAACTAAAAAACTTGATTTAGCGTATATCGTCAGCAACAATATTCAGTCTTGAAAGTATTTCCTTAAGCTGAGCCTCTGAGATGCCGGCGACTTTTACCGTAAGTTTTCGTTTTCCGGAATCCTTCAATTCGCGTGTAACCAGTGAAACAAGGTTTCCGTTCTCCTTTGCAATTTCATTAACAAGTTTTGCAAGCTGTCCAGGAGTATCATCCAGCGTAAGGATAAAGCGGACGCCCTCTTCGCGGGAACCGAACATATCCGTAAACAGCTGGAACAGGTCGCTTTCAGTAATAATTCCCACAAGACAGTCGCCTGAAACCACAGGAACGCAGCCGATTCCATTGTCGACCATAAGCTTGGCGGCGTTTTCCACAACTTCTGATTCAGAAACCGTAACAACTTTTCTGGTCATTATTTTTTCAACAGTAATTTTTGAAAGAAGATAACCAATTTCAAACATATCAAGCGTAGTTGCTTCTGAAGGAGCAGCTTTCGCCATATCCTTTTTTGTAAGGATTCCCACAAGATTATTATTCTTGTCAATTACAGGAAGTTTTCCGATGTTTTTTTTAGTCATCAAAGCCTTGGCTTCTGTAATTGAATTTTCAGGCGAGATTGTAACAGGATTTTTTGTCATTACATTTTTTACAAGCATAAGCAACTCCAATGAAAAAGGTTTTATTTTGAGTTTTTTTTATTGATTGAGCATTAAACGCTCTCAGCGGATTTGTAATTTGCTCCAGACGGTTGTGCTCGCGCTACGCTTGTAGCTATTCGGGTTGCTTTGCAACTTTAATTTTTTTTATCGCACAAAGTCTTCACAAATTACAAATCCGCTTTCGCTCTTATCCCCCAGCCTTAAAAAAACTCAAAATTCAAGCTAATCAATTATACCACGAAAATATAAAAGTAAATGAAAAAAGTTTAGCCGCCAAGGTATGCGTTCTTTACAGAATCGTCATTCAGAAGTTCAGCGGCATTGCCGGATTTTATAATTTCGCCGGTTTCAAGAACATAGGCGCGGTCGGCAATGGAAAGAGCCTTGAATGCGTTCTGCTCTACAAGAAGAATCGTTGTCCCATCCGCATTGATTCTTTTGACAATCTCAAAAATCTCGTCAACAAGAATCGGAGCAAGCCCCATAGAAGGCTCGTCAAGCAGAAGAAGCTCCGGCTGGCTCATAAGCGCACGCCCCATCGCAAGCATCTGCTGCTCACCGCCGGACAAAGTTCCTGCCGCCTGCTTAACACGTTCCTCCAGGCGCGGAAAAAGCGAAAAAACGTGCTCAAGGTCTTTTTCAATTCCTGCCCTGTCTTTTCTAAGGTATGCGCCAAGCTGAAGATTTTCCAGAACTGAAAGATTCGCAAAAACCCGGCGTCCTTCCGGAACTTGAACAAGTCTTTTGGCGACGATTTTATCTGCGCCAATATTCGTTATGTCTTCACCCTTAAAGACAATCGTTCCAGAGTGTTTTTTGATAATATTTGAAATTGAATGGAGCGTTGTTGTTTTTCCTGCGCCATTCGAGCCAATCAAAGTAATTATTTCGCCCTGATTCACATCAAAACTTATTCCATGCAGGGCTTTTATTGCGCCGTAGTTTACACAAAGATTTTTTACTTCAAGCATCATAGTCAGATTCTCCCAAAACGAGCGTTAATTGTTTCCAAGATATGCCTTTACAACTTCCGGATTTGCCCGGATTTCATCAGGAGTTCCTGTCGCGATAATCCTGCCATAGTTCAAGACCATGATTTTTTCGCAGATTCCCATGACAAGTTTCATATCGTGTTCAATAAGAAGTATTGTAAGCTTAAATTCACTGCGGATAAACGCAATAAGCTCCATAAGCTCCTTGGTTTCCTGCGGATTCATTCCCGCCGCAGGCTCATCCAGCAAAAGCAGCTTAGGATTTGAGGCAAGCGCCCGCACAATTTCCAGCTTGCGCTGCTCGCCGTAAGGAAGATTCTTTGCCTTTTCCTCAGCTTTTCCAGAAATCTTAAAAAGCTCAAGAAGGTTCATCGCTTTTTCAGACATAAGCTGTTCATCGCGGCGGAATTTTGGAGTACGAAACAGAACATCAAAAACTGAAACGCGGCGCTGATTGTGCAGCGCGATAAGAACATTGTCTTTTACGGAAAGCTCGCCAAAAAGGCGGATATTCTGAAAAGTTCTTGCGATTCCAAGCTTATTCAGCCTGGCAGGATCGAATTTGTTTATATTGTGGACTTTATCATCTTTATCCCAAAAGCAAATCTGTCCGCTTGTAGGCGTATAAATTCCTGAAACCATATTGAACATCGTTGTTTTTCCGGCGCCGTTCGGCCCGATAAGACCTACAAGCTCACCTTCAAACAAATCAAAAGAGGCATCGCTTACGGCGCAAAGACCGCCGAACACAATCTGAACATCAGAACATTGAAGAACCAGTTTTTTTTCAGCCATTACCGCACCTCTTTTTTAGTGAATTTTGAAGGAAGATTTGCAAAAAATTCTTTAAGCCCGCCGGACTTAATCCAGTCAAATGTCCTGACAAAACTGAATTCTTTTGTTCCCAGAAGCCCCTGCGGCCTGAAAAGCATCACAAAGATAAGGACAACCGGATAGAACAGAAGCCTGTAATTCTGAAGGAAACGGAGCGCTTCCTGAAGATATGTAAGGACAAACGCGGCAAGAACAGAGCCAGTCATAGAACCCATTCCGCCAAGAACCACAAAGATAAGATAGTCAATCGACTTTGTAAACGCGGCCTGCTCCGGTTTTATAAAGCCGACGTACATAACGTAAAGCGCGCCGCCGATTCCCGCCACAAAACTTGCAAGGACAAAGCCTGCCATTTTATAGTGAAAAACGTGGATTCCGCACGAATTTGCGGCAATCTCATCTTCCCGCACGGCAAGAATCGCGCGCCCAAAAGTTGAACGCACAATATTCTGAACAAAAACAACAACCAGAACAAGAACAGCCGCAACAACCAGAACCGCGACAGTAGGATTCAAGGTCAGAACCGTAGGAAAAGATTTTCCGTTAGGTCCGCCCGTCCACTGCTTTAAATTCACAAGAATAACGCGGATAATCTCGCCAAAAGCAAGCGTAACAATCGCAAGATAGTCGCCTTCCAGCTTTAACGTTGGAAAACCAATCAAAAAACCAAAGAACGCTGTTATAAGACCTGCGCATACAACAGCCAGAGGAAGCGGAATATGGGCATTTGTATTCAGAAGAATCGTAGCATACGCTCCCAAAGCCATAAAGCCGGCCTGTCCAAGACTAAGCTGCCCTGTAATTCCAGAAATTATGTTTACGCTTATAGCCATAATAGCATAGATTCCTGCAAGCGCAAAAACTCCGGATGAATACGCATCCATAATGCCTGTAAAAGTAAGAAGTGTCGGAACGGCAATCACAACAAGGCTTACAACTGAAAGAATCAATGTATTTCGTATAAATTTATTTTTCATTTTTACCTCATAAAATCTAAAACACTGGAAAACTAAACCTTGACAGTTGTTTTTTTACCGAACAGCCCTGCCGGCTTTACAAGAAGAATTACAATCAGGATTATATAGGAAATAGCGTCCGCATACTGGCTGCTTAAATAGCCTTTTGTCAAGGTTTCCGCAATTCCAAGAATTATGCCGCCGGCCATTGCTCCAGGAATTGAACCGATTCCGCCAAGAACCGCCGCCACAAACGCCTTAAGCCCCGGAATATAGCCCATTACAGGGTCAACCTGCGGATAGGCAGTCGCATAAAGCACACCTCCGGCGCCGGCAAGAACAGAACCTACAACAAAAGTAACCGCAATGATTTTGTTTACGTTTATTCCCATAAGCGCAGAAGCCTTAAGGTCGTAAGAGACTGCCTGCATCGCTTTTCCGGTTTTTGTCTTGTTTACAAGAAAATTCAAAAGAACCATAAGTATTGCGCTTGAAATTATTACAACAAGCTGAAGATTTGAAACAGAAAGGATTCCGAACGTAAAGTTTTTTGTCTCCATAGTAGGAAACTGCCGGGGATCAGGACCGACAAACGGAAGAACGCGCATAAGATTCTGGAGGATAAGCTCAACAGCGATCGCGGTAATCAGGGAATTAAGACGCGGAGACTCTCGCAAAGGGCGGTATGCAAAACGTTCAATCAATATTGACAAAAGACCGCAAAGAACCATAGCCGCGATGAATGCGCCAGCCATTCCAAATGCGCTGGCCCCAAGAGCAACAAGAACAAAGTAGCCGGCGTAAGCACCGACCATCATAACATCACCGTGGGCAAAGTTTATAAGTTTTACAATTCCATAAACCATAGTGTAGCCGAGCGCAATCAATGCATAAATGCTACCAAGCGACAGACCGTTTATAAGCTGCTGTACAAAAATAGAACCAGAATTCACAAGTTCACCCCAAATATTTTAGACTTCATATAATTCTAGTTGTAATAACCAAAAATGAAAAGGGCAAAAAATAACCAATAAGATATTCTGCGCAGGTTTTTACAAAAAAAATCCCTGGAGCAAGGTATATTTTATCTGCCCCAGGGAAGAGGATTTTATTAATCCGGGTTTATTTTTTTACACACAGCCGATTCGGGCGAATGGAACAGTGATATAATCTGAATCATTTTTTTGCATCCAGACCATTTGAACACCCGGCAAACGCAAGAACCGCCACAAACGAAACAAAGACAGCAAGGCGTGACATTTTCATTTTTCTTCCAGGACTCTCTCACAAAACGCAAAAAAGATTCTGCCCCGCTTTTCCCGCACGGAGCAAAACCTTCTATTCCAGGCTATTTTATAAGAATAAATCTTGCAGAAAGAGCCGGAACGGTGACTGTGCCAGAAACACTTTCGCCTGTAACAAGGTCAGTTCCTGTTGCAGAGAATGTTTTTGAAGAAGTAGAATTATTTATGGCAAAATTGACAGTTTTTCCGTCCAAAGTTTTCTTTCCAACATAAAAATCACTTTGCTTTGTTACTGTAGAAGAAACGCCTTTCCACATGATTTCGTTTTCTTCACGAATCTGCATCAACTTAGCCACATAATCATGCAAATCCTGCTCGCTCGTGCTAAATCCACTGATTTTACCTGCGTCACGGGCAATATGGTCATTATAATATCCCAAAGATCCTGGTCCGCTATATCCATCAGTCATCATTCCATATTCATCGCCGTAATAAATTGTAATCGGACCAGAATATGACGCAACGCTTGCCAGAGCAATTTTATGCCGCTTCCAATAATTTTCTGAGCTTCTATTTTCTGAAAACTTCCAGTTCACAAGGTTTCCAAAGCGAACCAAATCGTGATTTGTAATAAACAAGTTTGGATAGTAACCTTCCGGATGCGTATAACCTTTTGTTGAATAGTCCGAATAAACATAATCAAGGTCTATTAACGAAGTAGATTTGTCATCTTTTGACTCTTCCACAGCAAACATCTGCACAATCTTGTAACGGCTAGGAAAATCAAAGCAAGACTGAAGTCCATAACCTGCCGCAGTTCCTGGATTCACACTTCCTGCCTGAATTTGAGCGGCATCTCCGTTCCAATGTTCGCCAACTGTATAGCCTAAAGTTCCCCAGTCCTGACCTTTTGTTCCGTTCTTAGCCGCAGATTCTTTTATCGCAGTACGGATTTCATACCAATAATTGTGACCGCCTGTATTACAGTTTTTTCCATTATCACCAAGTCCAACCTGATAGCATTGATCAAAACGCCAGCCGTCAATCTTATAATTTTCTATCCAATACTGAGCAACTTCCTTGTAGTAATCCAAACTGTCAGGATATTTTACAGGATTGCTTCCACCCGAAGGACGCTTTCCATTAGGCGAATCTTTGCTTACACCTGTATTGCGGTGATGACCAAATACGCCATCAAGAATTACATTAAGTCCTTTTGCATGGGCTTCTGTTACAAGTTCTTTAAAAACTGCGTTTCCACCGAATTTCGGGTCAACATTAAAATAGTCGCTACAGAAGTAACCAGTTGAATCCAACTGATTATTTCCGTCAGAAGTAAAGATTGGTGTAAGCCAAATTGCATTCATTCCCAATGATTTTATGTAGTCAAGAGCATTTATAATTCCTCTTAAATCACCATTATGAGGGCCCGGTCCATAGCCAGTGCCATATCCAACGCTTGAATCACCGTCTTGAAATGAAGAAACCATTATCTGATAAATGCGAAGCTCATTCCAGTCTGAAATAATTTTATTCACCGGCTTTTCAACAACAGTAATCGTGCCGGAAACCGTTTTGCTTCCTGCGGAATTTGAAATTGTTCCAGAAACGGTTATTGTTCCAACAGAAGTTGTAAAGTCTGAAACATTGAACGGGTTCGAGCCAGTATTAAGCGTTTTTGTAGTTCCGTTTATTGAAATTGTGTTTTGAGTCAACGCAGATTCGCTTGAAACTGTAATTGAAAAAGTTCCGCCCAAGTATGCCTTTGAAGGAATTGTTACGGCTGGAGGAACTGGCTGATTTGGATTTGTTGTTGAAAAATTAGAAGAAAACTTACTTCCATCTTTATCCTCAGTACCAGAAGCACCACCAATATACCAATATTCACCAGCAGAAGGAATATAAAGGTCAGAAGTTTGTCCATTTCCAGCAGAGCCACCCGAACCATTATTAAAGATAATTTTTGTAACTGTACAGCCTAGAGTAAAAATGTAATCCGAGCCTGATTTTTCTGTCATTTTATCACCAGGCCATTTTGCAGTGGTTACAGTTCCAGTCCAAGCATAACAATAATTGTAATTTAATTCTGTAGGCACATGAACTATAATTTTATCAGTAACAACAACTTCCCCCAGCACAACTTCCGCCGCCGAACCAGACGCAACAGTTACTCTTCCACTTTTTACAACCGCACCATCCTTTACAGCGTAAACGTTCCAAGTGCCAGGAGCAACATCAGAAACCGTTACCTCAGCAGAATCGCCAGAAAGCGCGCTGGAAATTTTTGAGTTCGGGTCAGAAACCTGAATCGTGCAGCCGGAACAGCCGTTTGCGGTAATTTTTACGCTTCCGGCCTTCATTTCATAAGAAGTTTTCTCCTTTAAAGCTCCTTTGTTAAAATCCGCAGCAATTGCAGCCGCATTAATCAAGCTTGCGTTTTTATCAAAAGGAATCGCATTATTAATAGAAGCAATTTGCTCATCTGTAAGATTTTTTGTACCGCTTTCAATTATTGCCGCGTAAACCTTGCCTTTTTTAGACGTTTCCCAGGTTACGTTTACAGGAGTATTTTCACCAGCCTTTATATCACAAACCGCATACAGCGTAATTCCGTCAATTTTAGAACCTGCCGCAGAATCGCCATACGCCTGAACTTCGACCACTGCATTTTTTGAAACAGGGATTCCGTTTATTACCGGCAGAGTTCCCGAACCGGAACTAACGCTCACAACATCCGTTTCTTTTGTAAATTTTTTACCGGCGGAGTCAAAGCCATAGATTTTTGCTTTTGCAGACTTTATCTCTTCAACAAAGACAGCCCTTTCTTCTATAAAAATCGAAACAGAACCGTATTCAGAATAATTTTTTTCAGAAATCAAATCTGAACATGAAGTCGACAAAACTGCGCCAAGAACCAGCGCGGCGAGCGAAAGCACTTTTAAATTTTTCATTTGTTTTTTCCTTATTTTAAGCAAGCACCATACTTTTTTAATTAGTTTTCCCTAAAAAAATTGTAAGTCCACAATAATAATCTGTCAAATTAATGGTTTGTTATAAAAGGAAATTGCGCGATATATCTCACAGGCCTACGCCTATCCACTGGCCGGCGCGCACTTTGCATTCGGCGCCGTTTTTTGTCTGCTCTTGAATTTCGGGAATAAGGCTGATTTTTTGAGGCTCAAACAGCAGGACAATCGTAGAACCGTACAAATCAAAATAGCCTTTTTCCTCACCTTTGTTAAATCTGCCTTTTGATTTATGGTTTTTGATTCCGCCTACGCTGAATGCCCCTACCTCAATCTGCGCTACTGTGCCAAAATTTTCACATTCCATTATTGTCCACGAGCGGCGGTTTTTTGTATAAACCCTGAATTTTTCACAGGCGGCAGGCTGTACGCTGTAAAGAGAGCCTTCTATAAAATGATTTTCAGACTTGACTCCACTGTCAATGTAGCAATAGCGGTGATAATCCGTTGTGCAGAGGCGAAAAATAAGACATTCACCGTTCCTGAATTTTTCAGACAGACTGTTTATATAGCTTTCAGAAGGCATTTCCGCAGGATTCGTTCCCTTGTTCCGGAAAAAACGCCGCGGCGTGCAATTTTCGCGCGGTTCAAAAAAATCGCGCAGAGAATAGTCAAACCCTTTTACCGAAAAAACCGCATTTTCCGTTATTTTAACAACGCTTAAAAAACTGTCGCAGGGACTAATCAGATGATTTTTTTCAGAATCAAAAGAAATCTGCTTTCTGCGCGTAAAAAAATCATTGAACGAAAGAAATTTCTGACCTTCAAATTCCTTCATATCAATTTTATTTTTTCTGATAAAGTTTCCAATCATAAAATGAGAAAGCGGACTTCGCAAAAAAAATCCCGCAAGCTTTGGAATCCTGATAAACAGAATAAAATGTAGCAGAAGCCTGCCAAAACACGTTCTGCACAAAAACTCAACGGATTTATCATTCTGGTTGTTATTTTTTTCAGTCATTTTTCAACTCAAAAAACGGAATTTCAATCTTCCGCGCGCATAATCACGCTGTTTTCAAACATAAGAGAAGGATCATTTTCTTTGGCAGGAACGTAATAAGCCTTTCCCAAAAGAAGAAGAACAAATTCAATAAGCCCGATAAGAAGCAAAAGCGACTTTCCTACAAGCTTAGGCTTAGGCATTTTGAACGGAGTTATAAAAAGCATTCCCAAAAGAACAAGAATAACAAGGCATGGAGTAATCGGCGGCCGGGCAGTTCTTGTAAAATATGCACATATAAAAACCGCCGGAAGCACAACGGCAACGCTGGTGACAGGCAAACCTTTGTATTCAGAACGGCTTTTTTCTGTCAAAGCCTGACGCTGCATTTCATCAACATTAAAAAACGAAAGCCGGATAAGCGCGCTTAAAAGATACAAAGCGCATATACAGATTGCAATTCTTGCCTGGATTGGATGCTCTACAGGATAATGGACATCACCAAGAGCAAGGCTGTAAACTATCAAAGAAGGAAAAACTCCGTAGCTAATAATATCCGCCATGGAGTCAATCTGAATTCCAAAAAGTTTTTCGTTTTCTGTCCTGTTTTTCTTTGTTGAAGCGACCTTTCCGTCAAACATATCCATAATTCCGGAAATCATAAGGCAGAGCAGAGCCAGAATGAAACTCTTGTCGTTGTCAGAAAAAACAAAATGTATTCCGGCAAAAGAAAAAAGCATTCCAACGTATGTCAAGACAACAGTATAATTGAAAACCCCAAGCAACTTCATTTTTAAACCTTCTAATCTAAAATATATCCGAACAAAATTCCGTAAAAGATTATCAGCCACGGCTTTACAGTAAGAATTATTACCATAAATTTTTTAAATTTCATTTCAGTAAGTCCGGCGCAATAACAAATAAAATCATCGGGCGAAAAAGGAATCAGCAGAAGAAACCACAGAATCACCGAAAGTTTTTCCGTCCTTTTATTAATCCATTGCTGACATTTATTATAGCGTTTTTCTGAAAAAATATGCTGCATGACAACGCTTCCGTATTTTTTTGAAATCAGAAAAACCGTAAACGAACCAAGGCAGATTCCAATATAATTTGCAAGAATCCCCTTTACCGCTCCAAAAAGCCCAGGTCCTACAATATAACCCACGGTTCCGGGAAAAAACGCAAAAATAACTTTAAAACATTGAAAAACGCAGAGCGCGGCAGGCCCGAACATTCCAAAAGAATCCAGAAACACCTTAAACGAGTCTAAATCAGAAAAACTTCCTTTTTTATATTCACGAAAAAAATAAAATGTGAGCGCAGAAAACAGAACCAGCATGAGCGCAATAAAAATTTTCTTAAAAAGTCCTGATTTCCGGGCAAGCATTTCGCCACAGGAAATTTTCGCAGAGGAAGAATTACTGCTGTTTTCCGTTTCCATCTAGTTTTTCCTTTTAGTTCAACACTTTAAAACATTATGCTGATTTTTTATGTTTACCACAACCACAAAAGTCTATTAAGGTGAATTACCATTTCCGAACTAAACTGCGTTCCCGGCGACATTCTTAAATACGAAGAAGAATAAACGCATAAAACAACAGCGTCCGCAGAATATAAAAAAAACGGACGACCCTTCCAACCGAAAGAGCCGTCCGCGCCTGCAAGGCATTGCCGCCGGGTACATTCCTTATTCCGGCATAGGCGTCATGAAACCTCCGAACAAATCACGAACCTGAAGGATTGTATTCAACAAACGCACCTACAGAATAAGTTGTAGTTCCTTTTACGAAAGTAACATCAGGGCTTTTGTTGTAAATACGGCCGGCACTGTCGCCTGTTGCCTTCCAATTCGGTTGTGTAGTTCCTTTAACACATCTTGCAAAGTTAAAGCCGGCTATGTCGTCGTAAATTGAAAGATTAATTGTCGTGCCAGATCCGCTCGCTTTTACCCACTGTCCGCTTCCGTAAGAACCGCCCCAAACCCAGGCAAAAATCACAGCACCGTCGCTCCAAATCCAACTGTCGCTTGACGCTGCATTTACTGTAACATCTACTTTTGCTGGTTCAATTCCCGCTTCGCCTTTTTGCCAGATTTTAAAGTTTCCGCCCTGATAAACAGGATGGTTTCCGGCATAGCCTTCACCAGTCGGAGACCAGACTTCACCGCCGATCGCCACAACGATTTCTCCTCTTGTTCCGGTAATTTTTGCAGCGTAAAGCGTTTCTGTGCTTTTTAAGACTTCTACGGTGTCGTCATATTCAATGCCAACAGATTTTCTGAGGTCGATTAAGTAGTCAATGTGCTCCTTAAATGTATTTGTTGTTCCGTAAACAATTTCGCCGCCTCTGTACTGCCAGCCGTCGCCTGTAAAGTAATGCTGCCATGCTACGCAAGGATACCCCGGATGAGTCAAAATAAACGCATACGCCGCAGGAACGTTATCCCACTTCAATTCCCAGTGCTGCTGCGTGCTTCCTGTGTCGTGGTTATCTACAAAAGTAACAGCGGTTGCCGGCGCAGAACGCATTAAACTTGTAGAATCGGCAAGCAAACTCATGTTCCATAAAGAGTTATATGAGTTATCGGGAGTTCCGTCCACAACTTTGTACCAACCGAATGCATTGTTAAGATTCTGCTTCAGGACAAAGTCGAACGCGCGCGATTTCTTTCCGGCCACTGAATTTACAGTTGTAGCGGTTTTGTTCACCCACTCGTTCAAAAGAGCGCTCCAGTTACTATCGCCGTCCGGCCAGTACTCGCCTACAGAAAAAGCAGTGTCGGTCATAGCGTTGTAATAGCCGACATACTCTCCGCCAAAACCTTTTACAAAGTCGTAGCGCCAGCCGACAAATCCAGCGCGCCTTAGGACAGTGTTCATCCAGCTGTAAATTCCCTGCTGAACCGAAAGGTTTGTGTGGTCAAGGTCGCGGTAAGCCGCATAACCCATTCCGCTGTCCGCCCCGCCTTTTTTAGATGAACCGAACATATCGCTGCTGGAATTTGAAAATCCTTCATCATCGCTGCAAATTGAATAGAAATCATCCGTCCAGCGCGGATTTGTAAAGTCTCCCCAGGAAGTTGTTCCGGCGCGATGGTTTACAACAATATCCGCAATCGCCTTGGCAGGCTGAATTGCCTGAACCACGCTTTTAAGCTCAGCTTCCGTTCCGTAGCAGCTGTTCAAATCGTTAAGCTGAGTCGGAGCGTAACCTTCGGAGCTTGCAGTGTCTGTCTTGCTTGCCGGCGGAAACCAAACGTATTCAAACGTGTTTTTTATGTCATCTGCCGAAGCGAGCATTGTTCCGTACCACGTGTACCATTTTGGATTAGGATTTTCGATTGTGTAGCCGTTACCGCGAGGCGCGCTGTCCCAGTTAAAGCCCTGGAGCATTACTCCGCTCTTATTTTCCGAGTAAGTCTGGACAGCTTGTTTTGTATATTCCGCACTAACAACCTGCGAATTTTCCATTCCAGATTTTGCCGCAACAACTTTTAAAGTCGTTGTTCTGTCTATTTTGATTCCGCCATTTGTGTAAAGGGTGCTTGATTTTGTAGGGTCAGAACCGTTTGTTGTGTAGTAGATTTCCGCGCCGGCAGTGTCAGTAAAAGGGAAAACCGTAATTGTGTTCCAGAAATCGCCTTCTGGAACAGAAAGAACAGGCGCTTCAACCACTGCGGTATTTGTAAATTTCTTTATTACAACCGCAGAAGAAGCCGCTCCATCCTTTACGGCGATTGCCTTTATCGTAACAGTTTCTGAAATTTTGAATTGCGCAGTATATTTTGTTCCGGTTGTGGCGCTTGGAGTAGATCCGTCAGTCGTGTAGTAAATTTCCGAGCCGGCCGTTGAACAAGAAATTGTTACGTTCGCAGAACCGTTAAAGTTTCCGCTTGAGTCAGCATCTGAAGAAGAAATTACAGGCTCCGCAACTTTTTCGCCTTCCGCAACCTGCTTTAAGATTACAACCGACCATGGAGCGACACCGTACGAAGTAGAAAGCACCGCAGCATCAATTGCGTTATCATTCCAGCAGTTAAAGTCTGTTTCAAAATGATTTTGAGTATCCGCAATACGTACCCAGGATTTTCCGGAAGCAGCGGCAGGAATTGTAAAGTCAACTTTATCAGTGTACATATTCATAAACACAAGGTAGTCGCTTCCGCCGGAAACCTTGCTTCCGTTTATGCGAACCCAAACGCAGCGGTCGCCGTCTGTCAATGTATCAGCGCCGTTCTCTTTCTTAAAGTCATACGTAACGCTGTAATTTGCCTGCTGGAATGCCGGCTCATTTGCACGCAACTTTAGCATATAGTTCATAAACTTAAAGTTGCCGTTTACGTCTGCAGAATTGCCGAAAGTTCCAAAGTTGTTGTGGTAAGTGCCGCTTCCTCCGGTCGCAACAAGATGAGGCGAAGAAGAGTTTATCATGTTGTAGTTGCTCCAGGTCGCAACGCTGTCTATGTTGTAAGGATTGTTGTTTCCGTTCTGCGTTCTGCTGAACTCGTCGCCCCATACAATCATAGGAACACCGCGGCTCATCATCTGGATTGCGATGTAGTTTCTTGCAGCCTGGCGTTTGTCTTTTGCTTCTGTTCCAAAACCCAGCGTGTTATAGTCGCCGTTGCCTCCGTCGCTTGGTCCGAATGGCCAAGTCAAAGTGCTGTTCATCGCATTACCTGCACCTTGGTAGCTGCACAAATCGGCAAGAGTAAAGCCGTCGTGCGCAACCACAAAGTTCACGGATTTATGCGGACCGCCCTGGTCGTCAAAGTTATCGAAATCTCCATTAATGCAACTAAGTATTTCTTTACCATCTCCTGCCTTGCGGTTTCCAGTTCCAACATAAGAGCGGATTGCATCGCGGAATCGTCCGTTCCATTCGCCCCAGCCGGCCGGGAAGTTTCCAACTTGATAAGTTCCAATGTCCCAGGCTTCGGCAATCATTTCCGCATTTTTTTCTTGTCCTAAGGCGATAATGTCTTTAATCGTCTTAGCATCTTTATTGTATGCCCAAGTGCCAGCTCCTTCGCGTCCCAAAACAGGCGCAAGGTCAAAGCGGTAGCCGTCAACGCCCATCACGTCAATCCAGTAAGCAAGGGAATCCAGAATAAGATTGCGAACCACAGGATTATCGCACTGCAAGTTGTTTCCGCAGCCGGTAGTTTCCCAGTAGCCGCCCACATTGTCCTGAACAAGCGAATAATAAGTGCTGTTGTCAAATCCGCGCATAAACGTAAGCTCGGCAGTTTTATAGTTATCAAAGTTAGAATTTTCTGGATTTCCGTACCAAGTTCCGCCTTCTCCGGAATGGTTGAACACAACGTCAAGGTAAACTTCCATTCCAGCGTCATGGAACGCTTTTACCATTTCCTTGAATTCGCGCGTTGGACCGCCGTAGGATTTATCGCTTGAATAACGTCTGTCCGGCGCAAAGTAGCCGTAAGTCATGTACGCCCAGTAGTTTCCGCCCGGCGCATCGTCAGGGTTTGCGTCGTTGTCGCTTTCGTGAACCGGCAAAAGCTCGATTGTGTTCACTCCCAACGCCTTAAGGTACGGAGCCAACATTCCCGCGCCTTTGTACGTTCCCTGATATTCAGAAGGAATGTCCACAACGCTCTCAAAGCCATCAATTCCACTTAATATAGAAGAAAGTTGCGCAGAAGAAGGATGTTTTGTGATTCCGCGCGCGTGAGCCTCGTAAATAATCGCTTTTTCCTGCGGAATTTTTGGCTTTGTTCCAAAACCTGTGCTGTCTTTTACAACAACAGATTTTGAGGCATAAATGCCAGTGTCAAAGTTTCTTCGTGCCGCGCCTTCAAATACTTCCTCACCAGTTCCGTACATTCCGCCATTCAGGCTGCCAAGCGCAACCGGGTTTGACTTGTCGTGGCTTATTTCCTTTGAATACGGATCGAACAGAAGCTTATTAGGATTAAAGCGGTTTCCTGCTGCATCAAAATCCGCGACAAAACCAGCGGAACTTCCGCCGCGTTCCCATTTTTCGTCAAAAGTCCAGTTCGGTCCCCAGGCGCGGAACGCATACAAAGTGCCGGAATCAATCCCGCCTATTTTTGCGCGCCATACGTCATCAGACCCCTTTTCCATCCAGTAATCATAGGCAAATTCTTTGCCGTACGCTTCGGTATAAATTTCCAGAAGAATCTTTGTGGCATTTTTTGAATAAACCGCAAAAGTTCCGTTTCCGTCCGTGTCAATGTCCGCGCCCAAAGCGTAAGATGCGCTCGCCCAGCTTGCCTGATCTACCGGCGAATATTTTCCGGTGTAAGGATGCCTCATGCCAAGCTCATCGCTAAGCGTTCCAAACTGAATTTTTTCTAAAACAACAGTTTCGCCGCTTTTTACAGAAACAGGCGACGGACTTTTATACAGAATCGCGCCATTTTCAGTTATATAAAAATTCCATGTTCCCGGCGCAACGTTTTCAATAACCTGCTCGCTGCCGTTCACCCCGGAAACAATTTTTGAAACAGGGTCGCAAACCTGAACTTTTACATCAGAATTTTGTCCTTCCGTAGAAAATTTTACAACTCCGCTTTCCAGCCTATAGCTTTCCCGGTCTTTTGTTTCGTTTTTTTGAATATCCAGCGCAATCTGCTTAGTATCAACCAGAGCCGCATGAGCGTGCTGCGGAATCAAATTTTCAACAGTGGAAGTTCCTAAAGAAGATACCTTATCGTAGTTACTTTTTATAAGATTGTAATAAACCGAACCTACCGCCGTACTAGCCCACGTTACGTTTACATTATTAAGAACATCCGGTTTTATATCCATTACGGAATAAATAGTCACACCGTCAAGCTTTGTATCATTTGAATAAGCCTGAACGGCAACAACGCGGTTTTTTCCAACTGGAATCTTGTCAATTTCAATCGGACCGGAGTTTTTCCCTGAAGAAACGGCAACATTGCGAACAACATCTTCCATTCCGCTGCCGCAGACTGTTACCGTAGCCTTTGTAATTTCTTTAATATAAAGAGCGCGGTCCTGATTCGACAGAGTTACGGCAACTATGCCAAACCGTGAATCAGAACTGCGTTCTTCAAGTTTGCAGGAAAATGCAAAAAGACATAAAAAAACCAGACAACTACAAAAAAATTTCTTCATATCAGCCTCCAAAGAGTTAAAATCTTCAAAACATCTCTAAGTAAGGCAAGAAGTGTTTATAATTCCGTCTAGGGAATTATAAATGCAGAAAATTGATTTGTAAAATTATTTTTTGATTTTTTCAAAAAAGTTTACAAAAGAAACAGGATGCAAACAATAACAGGAACACGATAAAATATCGGCGGTTACCTGCATTTTATTTCAACCATGCTGTATCTTCACCGATTTTTCCAGAACCGTTCAGAACATAAACCCGCATATTTCCCTGGTCTGTACAACCCGAAGTAGAAAGGCTTCCGCCGGCAGAAACAATCTTTGTGTCACCGGTAATCGCATCTACATAAGTTCCGGCAGGAATATTCGTAAATTCTGTATCTCCGCTGATTGTCACAAGAACAAAACTGTCCGTTCCGCCCTTAGTATAACGACGTTTAAAAGCAATTCCGTTAGAGCCGCAGTCCTTGTCGGAATACTGTCCTTTCTGCAAAGCAGGAATTTCACGCCGAATCCTGTTCAAACGCTGAAGATGCCTTGCAAGCGGATGATTCAGTGTTTCTGCCATTGCACCGGTCGCGTCTGACCATTCGCTGAAATCAGTCGTTTTTACACTTCCTTCAATATTGTCGCCAAAGTAAGCGCGTCCAGTTTTATTCAACGGCATAATCGGTCCTTTATCAATGATCGCGCCGCGCTGGAAAGCAACTTCCGAGCCGTAATAAATACATGGAATTCCCCGGAAAGTAAACATCAAATCCATATTTTCCGCCCAGCAGTCATCGCTTTTTTGATAACGTTGCTCAAACTGGT
>OIXU01000129.1_pt1 | contig 25173 bp, 27 predicted proteins | sample 1587921 | NCBI WGS metagenome assembly OIXU01 (sample SAMN03283238) | human gut metagenome | biome: human-associated habitat; material: feces | host: Homo sapiens | place: Peru | collected 2012
GACTATGTGGAAAACAAGCTCGGTGGATTTATTACCGATGAGCAAATCAAAGCAGAAAAGGTCAAACCTGACTGTGCGTTGATAGGTCAGGACGGCAATATATTCAATCTTATGGGAATTGCAAGCCGTACACTAAAACAAAACGGTATGGCTCCGTTCATACTGCATTTTTATGCGCTGATTTTAGATGACAGCAACAAAGAAGAAAGAAACCTCGGTATGCTTGCAGGACTTTCTATGCTTTGGGTGTGTGATGCGGTCTGGGTTTTCGGAGATGAAATAACTGAGAGTATGAAAACAGAAATTCGCTTTGCAGAAAAACTGAACATCGAAGTCAGATATATATCGGAGAATGATTTAAGAAAATCGGAGGTAAAAAATGATAAAATTAAGAAAAATTAAGTTGTTGAAGTGGTTGGCAGGAATATCAGTAATATTGTTAATGCTCGGAATTTCGGCAGTAACAGTCTTTGCCGCAGGCGATGTATCATCAGCCATTGAAAGCACATGGAACTCGGCACAAACACAGATTAAAAATGTTGTAAATAATGTTGTTTTTCCTGCGGTGGATATGATTCTTGCTATACTTTTCTTTGTTAAACTCGCAACGGCGTATATGGACTATCGAAAACATGGGCAGTTTGAGTTCACTGCGCCTGCAATACTTTTCGGCTGTCTTGTGTTCTCACTTACAGCGCCGCTATACATCTGGACAATACTATGAAATTGAAAATGGAAAATGTAAAATTTCGGACGAGCAGATGGTTTGAAATGATAAAAAGCCTTGTTGCCCGAATTTATTTAAAATTGCGGCGAAGCCGCACAGCTTAATTTTCAACTTTCCATTTGACAGGGGGTGATTTATATTTTTGACTGGTTAGGAGATTTTATCGGTGGTATCGGAAGTGCCATAGGAGGTGTGTTCGATTACCTCGGTGAGCAAATCTCAAATGCTATATGGAACACAATGATTCAGTGGCTTTATGAAACGATTTACAACGCTGTTGCCGACTTCTTCACAATGATGGGAAATATGGGAGCAGATGTGTTCGACCTTGAATGGGTGCAGGCGACAATAAACCTGTTTACGCTTTTTGGCTGGGCATTGTTCGTCGCAGGCACGGTCGTTGCCGTATTCGATGTTGCAATAGAGTATCAGAACGGCAGAGCAAATATCAAAACAACAGCAATAAATGTATTAAAAGGTTTCTTTGCCTGTTCGCTGTTCGGCGTTGTGCCTGTGGAACTGTATAAATTTTGCATCAGCCTGCAAAACATATTCTCAAAGGATTTGTCCTCCATAATGGCAGGACAGCAAAGCATTGATTTAGCAGGACAAAGCACAAGTGTTTTAGAGGGCAGTTTTGCAGTTGCAAACCAGACAACATTCGGATTATTGAATCTGTTATGCATGATAGCCTTTGCCTACTGCGTAATAAAAATCTTTTTTGCGAACATCAAAAGAGGCGGAATCCTGCTCATACAAATGGCAGTAGGTGCGCTGTATATGTTCAGCGTTCCGAGAGGATATCAGGACGGCTTTAATCAGTGGATGAAACAGATAGCGGCACTGTGCCTTACGGCATTTATGCAGACAACTCTGCTGTTCCTCGGTTTGCTGACCTTCCCCGGCAATATGCTTTTAGGACTTGGAATAATGCTTGCATCAAACGAAGTGCCGAGAATTGCACAGCAGTTCGGACTGGATTCATCAGTTAAAGTGAATATGACAAGCATTGTTCACGCAACAACAACTGCTGTTAATCTGACGAGAAGTGTTGCAAGGGCGGCTAAATAACTTAGTGCCAATGTTCTACTCCACTTATGTTGCGTAGAACATTACTGCTTTTTAGCGTAAAATTTCCGCTAAAAAGCAGAGGAGCAATGCTCCTTGGCACAAGTTGCAATCTATCGCAAAGTTCTAATCAAACAAGCTTGTTAGAACTTTGCTCCGATTTAAGACGAAAGGAATTTAAAGATTATGACCACTTATTTATATCCGCAAAACCTAAAAGCCACAGCCAATCTATGGCTGTGGAGCTTACGGGATTTTGCAATTATGAGCATGGCGCTTTTGTTATCAATACTGATACTTGCACAGACGAGAATAATAGTACCTCTTGCGGTAACTCTCTGTTTCGGCTTTTTGTCAATAAGACTGGAAGATACAACAATTCTTGATTTCATACGCTATGCCGTAAAGTATTTTATATCAACTCAACAGATATATTTCTGGGCAGAAAGGGGCAAATAAATGAAGAACAAGCAGAAAAAAACAAAACAAAAAGGTAAATCTGTTCAGGATTTGATGGGCATAAAAACCTTTACGAAAAACGGTTTAAAGGTCGGCAAGGAAGAATTTATTTTCTATATGGTTCAGCCTACAAATATTTCTGTGCTTTCCCACACGAATATCGAAATCAAGGTGCGCCACCTGATGATGGTGCTTTCTGCTGTGCCGGATATTGAGATCACCTGTACCGATTCCTGCGAGTGCTTCGATACAAACAAAAGCTATATCAAAGGCAGAATTGAAGCTGAACAGAATGAAAAAGTCAGAAAAATATTGAATAAGGATCTGGATTTTCTCGACAGTATTCAGACCGAAACCTCAACCGCAAGACAGTTCCTGTTCATTGCAAGGTGTAAATCTTCAAAATCCGAAAATGTTTTGCAGAAAGCAAACAGAGTTGAGAAGATTATTTCAGACCAAGGCTTTGAGGTTACAAGAATGAAGAAAGCAGACATCAAGCGGTTTCTTGCCATATATTTTGAGGCAAGTATGAACGGTGATTTGATACCCGATTATGACGGCGAACAGTATTATGAAAAGGAGCATACCTATGAAGAAACATAAAGAAAAAATCAAAATAGGAATTGTGATAGGCATATTTTCTGTAATTATAATTGCCTGCCTGGTTTCAATATTCTCACAGGTGTATACAGAGTACAAAGAGAATGAAAGTTTTGAAAAGCTTGCAGAAATTGTTACTGAGGAATCGACAGGTAATGATACTGAAAAAGAACAATTCATAAATCCAAATTTATTAAAAGTCAGCGATTTTGATAATGAAGTTCAGGCTGAACAAACTGTGTATTACACAACCTATTATGAACCTCATTCAATATCAGAGCTTATTTCAATGAATTCCGAATGCTTCGGCTGGATAAGCATAGCAGGAACAAATATCAATTATCCTGTTATGCATACACCCAGTAATCCGCAGAAGTATCTGAACAAAAACTTTTACGGCGAGTACAGTTATAGCGGTACACCATTCCTTGATGCAAGGTGTTCATCCGACAATACCAATCTCATAATCTACGGACATCATATGAACAACGGCACAATGTTTGCGGAACTTTGCAACTATACCGAATATTCGTACTTTTCGGAGCATCCGACAGTTGTGCTTGAAACTAAAGACGGGGCATTTGCTTACTCCGTCTTTTCTGTTATGAAAGTAAAATCCGATGATGATTGGTACAGATTCACAACAGTTGGAACGGAAAAAAGCTATAACTCAAGAATTGAATATGCAAAAGAGAAATCCATATACGACACAGGAATTACACCTGTTTACGGTCAGCAGATTCTAACGCTTTCGACCTGTTACGGATACAATCAAGATGACCGCATACTTGTGTTGGCAGTTCAAAATTAAAGGGGGTAAAAATTATGGGACTATTCAATAGAAAACCAAAGGTGCTCACACCAGAACAGGCAGAGGAAATTTACACAAAAGATTTCTTTGATATGATTCTGCCGTCAACAATAAAATTCTTGACAGATCACTACATTGTCGGCGACTCATACCGCAGTGTGTGGGCAGTCAGAGAATATCCGCCGTCAACTGAAGAACAGGCGATTCTCTCACAGCTTGCAGACAGAAACGGAGTAACTCTCCGCATCTATCACAGACTTGTGGAGAGTATGGAACAGCGTAAAATCATACAGAACGCAACACGCAAAAATAAGCTCAAATCAAGCGGTAACGATGTAAACGAAACCATTGAAGCACAGGGCAACTTGCAGGATGTTGTCACGCTGATGGCGAACTTACGAAAAAACAAAGAACCGTTATTGCATTGTTCTGTGTTCATAGAGCTTAAAGCCAAGAGTAAGCAGAAATTGAAGGAGTTGCAAACCGATATTGCAATGGAGCTGACACGCTCCAAGATTGAAGTGGATAGATTAACGCTAAGGCAGAAAGAAGGCTTCTTGTCGGTGAACCCCATAGGTTCAAATCAATTTGGACTTTTGTATGAAAGAGTGTTGCCTGCTTCATCTGTTGCAAATCTGTTTCCGTTTAATTTCAGTGGTAAGACAGATCCAAACGGTTTGTATATCGGCAGAGATAAGTACGGCACTAATATTCTCGTTGATTTCGACAGACGAACAGAGGATAAGACAACGAGTAACATTCTTATTCTCGGAAACTCAGGTCAGGGTAAATCGTATTTATTGAAACTTATCCTTACAAATATTCGTGAAAGCGGAAAGAAAATCTTATGCCTTGATCCCGAAGCGGAGTATGAGGATTTGACAAACGCCCTTGGCGGTTGTTACATTGATTTTATGTCGGGTAAATACAAGATAAATCCGTTAGAGCTAAAAGCATGGAATGACGGTCAGGATGAGATTGACAAAGACGCTCCGCCTGCATTCAACAAGGTAACACGACTTTCACAGCACATTGCGTTCTTGAAAGATTTTTTCAGAACCTACAAGGATTTCACAGACGCACAGCTTGACACAATTGAAATTCTGCTAATGAAGCTGTATGCACGATTCGGCATTACAGACACAACAGATTACAGCACAAAGAAACCGTCTGACTTTCCTGTGATGAGTGATTTTTATGACTTGTGTGAAGAAGAATATATGACCTACGACCACAAGCGAAAGTATCTTTATACAGAAGAAATCTTGCAGGAGGTTTGTCTTGGTATTCACAGTATGTGTGTCGGTTCTGAAAGTAAATACTTCAACGGTCACACAAACATTACTGATGACAAATTCTTGTGCTTCGGGGTTAAGGGTTTGCTTGATACTAACAAAAGGCTCAAAGATGTTAAATATAATTATTGTTCGAAACCGAATAGGATGTAATTAAACGAGATGACCTTTATTGTTTATCTCGTTTTTATTTAGTGAAAAATATGTTTATATTTCAAAAACTATTTTAATTAACTAGTTTGCAAAAAAGTATTATTGATTTTCTTGACAACTTTGAATTTATACGCTAAAATTATATATAGAACATATGTTCTATGCGATCGATCAAAAATATTAATTATTTATTAGGAGGAAAAAATTATTGAGTAAGCAAGCAATTTCTCTTTCATATTTATACGGTGGAAAGTGGATAGGTTTTAGTGATCAGACAAAATCTACTATGGACTGCTTAAAGATTAAAACAAGTTCAAATGAATCTTTTTATTTACAATATAGAACTTGGAATAAGGGAATGAATGGATATTATCCATATGTAAAAAGTACTGAAAACGATTATGCAGGTTCTTCAGGTAAGCCAATTCAACAACTTCAGATTCAAGCATACAGGAATGATGGTACGAAGTTAGTATCAGGTATTGTTGTTATGTATAGAGCCTTTGTAGAAAATAAATGGCTACCATGGGTAAGTAATGCTGACCCTGAATGGATGGATAGTGTACAGAGTAAATATAATCTGGGTGGCACTTTAGATACCAGCAGCTCGTATGCCGGTATCTCCGGAAAGAATATTAGCGGAATAGAAATTCGTGTTTATAAAGAATCATCGTTAGGAAACTACTCTGGTGGTGAATCAAATCCTTCGCTAAGCTATATGGTTGGAAATGAATCTAATTGGAAGTCTTTTTCAAAAAGCACTTTGTCATCCAGAATAGATGGAATAAAAATACAGACAGGCAGTAACAAGGATTATTATTTAACTTATCGAACATGGAATGAAGGACAGTCATCTTATTATCCTGCCGTAAATAGTACAGAAAATGATTATGCAGGCTCCCCTGGAAAAGCTATTCAGAGGTTAAGTATCAATGTATATAGAAATAATGGCACAAAACTTACTTCCGGAATTATTGTTATGTATAGAGTATATACTGATTCAAGGTGGTTGCCATGGGTAAGTAACGCTGATCCTGAATGGATGAGAAATGTAAAAACTAAATATAGTTTGAATGGTACTTTAGATACAGGTTCATCTTATGCCGGCATAGACGGTAAAAATATTGGTGGCGTTGAAATTCGTATTTTTGAAGAAGATTCGTTAAATGCGGGTTCAGGTAGTTTCGTTGGTTCTGAAGAATTAATAACAACCCAGTATATGGCAAATAGTACATCTAATTGGAAAAGTTTCAATCATAAAGTAATGGCTTCTCCTATTGACGGTATTAAAATTCAGACCAATTCAAATTCGGATTTTTATTTGCGTTACAAAACATGGAACGAAGGACAATCATACTATTATCCTGAAGTAACAAGTTTAGAAAATGATTACGCAGGTTATCCAAATAAACCAATTCAGGGACTGAGTATAAGTGCATATAGTAAGGATGGAACAAAGCTAACTGCCGGTGTTGTTGTAATGTATCGTGCTTATGTTGATGGAAGATGGTTGCCATGGGTTAGTAATGCTGATCCGGAGTGGATGCAGGATGTTCAAGAAAACTATAATTTAGGTGGAACATTGGATGTCAGTTCATCATATGCCGGAATTATCGGTAAAAATATAAGCGGTGTTGAAATCTATGTGTTTAATGGCAAATCCATCTCATCATCAATCGGTAATTTATCCGGAGGCAAAGTAGCTTCAACACTTAGCTATATTGACGAAGATTCTAATTGGCATAGCTTTACTTCAACTGCAAGCTCTGTTCATATTAATGGTATAAAAATTAAAACCGACAAGGATAAGCCATATTACCTTTTATACAGGACTTGGAATGAAGGAAAATCATACTATTATCCTTTTGTTAAAAGCACTGAAAATGACTATGCAGGATATCCGGGTGGCATTGTGCAGTTATTGAATATTCAAGTATATAGTAAGGATGATGTAAAACTAACATCAGGTGTAGTTGTTATGTACAGAGTGCATGTAGGAGGAAGTTGGCTGCCTTGGGTAAGTAATGCTGATCCAAAATGGATGCGTAGTGTACAGACAAAGTATAATTTAGGTGGCACTTTGGACACAGGGGCTTCCTATGCGGGTATAGATGGCCAAAATATAAACGGAGTAGAAATTTATATATATGAGGAGAATGAAATTTATACTAAGCCGCAAACACCTATAGGTAATAGTAAAATAATTCAAGCCCCGTTTATTTCCCAATTAGGCAAATATCCAACAGGATGCGAAAGTGTTACAACAGTTATGGCACTAAATCATATTGGCATAGATATATCTGTAGATAAATTTATTGATTCGTACTTAACTAAAACAGGAGTTCCTTTTGATCCCAATATTTCATTTGGAGGAAATCCCAGATATACGAGTGGGTATGGATGTTATGCACCGGTAATAAAAAAGGCATTGGATAAAGCTTTATCCGGACAAAAATATACTGCAAAACAATTATATGGTGTTTCTCTGAAAAATTTATGTTCTAACTACATAGACAAAGGAATACCGGTAATTCTTTGGGCTACTATGTATATGAATACTCCATACATAAGTTCTACGTGGACCTACAACGGAAAAACAATTAACTGGATAGCCCCCGAACATTGTTTGCTGTTAGTGGGATACGATAGTAGCCATTATATTTTTAATGACCCTTTGACTTATCAACCACAAACCTACTATAGCAAATCTTCCGTTGAAGTGGCGTATAAAGGTTTAAACTATCAGGCTATTGTTCTTGAAAAAAAGGATACTAGCACTCCTGCACCAACGCCTGCTCCTGTATATAAATATGGTGCAGTTAAAAATCCCATAAATGGAAAAATATATCCGATTGAATACTATGAAAATGGTAAGTCTTATTATAAAGAAGAGCATATAAATGAAGAAAAAACAACCAGATTAGTAAAAAATTCATTTGATGTAGCAAAATTTATTTCAGGACTTGCTTTTGATGATAGTTTGGTAGATAAAATGGATAAAGCTCCACTTATTGGCAGTATTTATGGTATTGTTATTGGCGGTATTACATCGTTTTCTGAAAGCTGGGAGTCATTATATATTGATGTTAAATACTACAAGGCAAAAAGTTCAGGTAGAAGATGGGCTAATATTGAATGCGGTGAATCAAAGTATTGCAATTTCTTTAATAATTTATTATCACTTAAAAATCAATCTATGAGAGCTCTTTATGGACGCTGGTCAGGAGCTAATATGTATTCTGCTCAAGTATGGGAAAGTACTGTTAATGATTTTGCAAAAGGACAGTATGCAAAATTTAAGGGAATAATACCAAATAACTCATATAACTATGATATTATATTTACATTTGATGAAAGACGAAAAGAGGATAAATATGTATCTCAAATTTTCTGTGGCAAAGATGGAAAAATGTATGAATATGCGCATATATATAATAGTGAAAAAATTGAAATTGTTGTTAAAGATTTTTTGGGTACAGAAATTGATCGTATAAATATTTTGCCTCAAATGAATCCTTTAAGTGAATTACCTCAAGATAAAGCAGCACTTTTTGAATTTATGAAAGCATAAATATATTAACAACATCAACAACAGCCGAAGTAGGAAAATACTTCGGCTGTAATTACAATACGTAGATTTAAAAAACATAAAATTTAATAATCTACTCCCTCTTGTTTTAGCATATTATCTTCAATTTTATAGTGTTTGGTAATTTCCATATTATCAGCAACCCACAGTGCTAAATCGCCCGAAGAAAGCTCTGCATCATCATCAAAAACTCCGCATACGGAATAGTCATCATCGCGATAGCAATTAATAGCTTTATATGTTTTATCTATAATTATGTAGGAATATTCGACTGCAATAATATTTCCGTTCTTACCACTATATTTACTGAAAGTAAAATCGGTTGCCCATTCTTTGTCCTCCCAAGAATCAGGCATTGTAACATCCGGTGTACTTATTCCGTCAACAAGTATATTAAAGTAATCCCTAATGCTTTCAGGAGTTTCAAATGTAACATCCGGGAAATTGTCCATTACTTTGCCTATATTTATATATTCAATATTATCGCAAATTAAATCTTTAATACCATCATATTTACCATTAAATAAATCATTATAAGCTTGTTTGTATTTGTCATCAATTGGCATTAGCGAAGGAATGATATAGTTATCTATACTTAACTTGTAGGGAGAAATTTTATCGTTGGCATTTGTTTCGTTTGCTTTCGAACTAAAACAGGCAATAGAAACATAATCTTGAGTTAATACTTTCCAATCTGATGGCACGTCAAGTGAAAAAGTTACATAATCTTCTTGGCTGTTTTCCGTTACCGTTTTTGTTTCTACATCAGGCCTAATAATTTTATTATTCTGCTGACATCCTACGAGTGAAATCATAAGCACGATGGATATTATTGCTGATAAGATTTTGTTTTTCATTTGTATGCTCCTATTCCTATTATATATTTTAACTGGAAATTATTTGAGATTTTTGATTTTATGCATTTTTTACTAAATTGTGATATCTATTATACTTCTTGTATTGCTTTTTGTAAAGTAATAATAAAAATAAATTTCAAACTTAATTAAAGTAATAAAGGTAAGTATATCAGGACTTATGCAAAGTTATGTGGGATATGTTTGTTCTACGAAAGGTGGCATAAGATATGGATATACTTGAAGATTTATATTATGGAAACTTATTCCCTCACGAAAAATGTTCAAGGCTTGACGATGAGGTCAAAGAACTATTGAAACTGCTCAACAGGAATGAAGAAAAGTTTGTGGCAACCCTGACTGAGGTACAGAAAGAAACCTTCGAAAAATACAAGGACTGCAATCGTGAAATTTCTGAAATCAGCGAACGAGAAATATTTCTGAACGGATTTCGACTGGGTGCAAGGATTATCATTGATGTAGTAAATAATTAAGAAAACGGATAGGCAGTCAATTTTTCCCATTGATTGCCTATCCGATTACTTTTTACAAATTTTACTCAATACAAATTATGTTCAATGCTTCCTCTTTGGAAATTTTATCCTCAAGATAATTATCTCTCGCAGTTCTCGCTTTTTCAAGCCAATCGTAATATTCCTCAAAACTTAAAGGCTTTTCCACAGTACCAGGTGTGTTAAGTGTTCTTTCATAACGCTTATACATTTTGCCTCGCTGTGTGTCAAAAGTTTTCAGCACCTCATTTCTGTTTGCCAAGATTCGGTGCTTTAATTTCGGCGCAAATTCCTTGCAAGTTTTACCATTATTCAGAACTCTGTCGCAGTACAGGGTTTTCTTTTTTGTCTTTGGCACAAAGTATCTGCCACAAAGCTGACAGCGGCAGAGGCGGTATCCGTTCTCAACAAATAAATGTAACAGCAGAAAATAATACTCTGTCAGGTTACGGATATGGTACATCTGTCTGGATTTGTTATCCTCAAAATAAAATACGGTGGAAATCTGTACGCTGTTGTAATTGAAATCTTCGTTAACATCAATTTCTATTTGATTTGATAAATCGCTGAAAGAGTGCAAAACAAAAAACTGCACGGTTTTTATCTGGTCAAGATAGCTTGCATATTCACGCAGATAATGTTCAGTTCCGTCGTTCTCTCCTAAAAAATCCTCAATCATAAGTCTGTTCAAAAGACCGTAAAAAGTTCTATATTCCGCCAATGCCTTTTCTGCTTTTGCAGTTAACTTTTTAATCAGTGCAAATCTTTCTTCACTTTCATCAGGATATGTTCTGTAAACTTTTCTTATTTCATTTTGCAGTTCAGAATACTCTTCAAAATCTTCTTCTGAGAAACTAATCAACTCATTTTTGATAGTAGTATTTTCAATTGGAATCTTATTGTTATTTTCCTGCATATAGCCGGAAATATTTCCTTTGGAATCAATTTTTAATAATAAACCTTCGTGCTTTGCCATATACACCTCTGTCCTGAAGTGAAAATTATAAAAATCACTTCAATTCATTTTGTCATATATTTTTCTTGAAAAGTATGAGATTATTGTATCACACTGGTGAAAAAATTCCAACAGCTTTTGGATTACAACTGAATAACCATACCAAAGCTAAAATATTTTGAAATCATATGAGGTATGAGTAACAGGGAAAGGAGAAAAATGATTAAGAATTTAAATTTGGAGTTGAGCAGTAAGGCAAGATTTGATTCAATCGACGGTGCAAGTCTTGTTGAAAAAGATTTGCCGAGAAAGAAGTTTATAATCAATTCACTTCTTGCAAGCGGTCTTTCGATTATAGCCGGCTCACCAAAGGTAGGTAAGTCGTGGCTTGTTCTTGACTGGTGCGTTCGGATTGCAAAAGGCAAAGATGTATGGAATCTGCATACCGACAGCGGTACAACTCTGTATCTGTCACTTGAAGATGATGAAAGCAGATTGCAGGACAGGCTGACAGCGATAACCGATGAAGTGCCGAGTGATGTTCATTTTGTTACGGATTGTTCAAAACTTGATGAAAGGTTGGAAGAACAGATTCAAACTTTTGTTGATGAGCATATGGATACTGTCTTGATAATCATTGACACGTTTCAACTTATCCGTTCTGCAAAAAATGACTCGAGCTATTCAAATGATTATCTTGAGGTACAGAAACTCAAAAAACTTGCTGATGAGTTGAAAATTGCTATTCTTCTGGTTCATCATTTAAGAAAGCAAGGCGACTCTGACCCAATCAATGAGATTTCAGGTACAAATGGTATAGCTGGCTGTGCCGATGCTCTATTTGTTTTGAAAAAAAGCAATCGCACGCAGGGCAACGCAACTTTATTTTGCACGGGAAGAGATATTGAGGACAGAGAAATTGAGCTTGCATTTTCAAAAGAGGATTGCACTTGGAAAATGACTGCAGACAGCGCAGAGAATCCGAATATGCTTTTGCCTGATGAAATGAACTTGCTCATTGAGATGATGAAAGCAGAAAAATATTTCAACGGAAGCAATGCGGAATTTCTTGAACGATATAATGCTTATTCAGGCAAAAATCTTTCTGCTCGTATTCTGAAAAGGATGATGAACAAGTGGAAGTATGACTTGAATGATAATCACGTTTATTTCAAATCGTATAAGGAAAATAACATCAGAAAGGTTGAAATCAAATATGATTTTGAGATTGATAATTCAGATAGCGAGTACGTTAGGTACGATAAGTACGATGAAAATATAGCCGTTTGATTTATCGTTTTTATCGTCCTTATCGTCCTTAATGCAGATGTTGAGCAGAATTTGGCGGTTTGTCCGACTTTCAAGAGAAAACGGATAAAGTACCCGACTTCAAGCAAAAATCAAAATTTGGGCGGTTTGTGAGCGAAAGTAATTCTATATAACGGATTATGAATTCAGCGTAAAGTTGGGGTTCACATTTTCACAGCTTTTAAGCTGTGGCAAGCAACGCATTCGGCTGGTCGCTGACCTGCCGAATGCAATATACGGGCAGAAGCCCGAACCCACTTTATTGGCAAAGGAGGAAACCTAAATGAAAGACAGAAAAATGAGCATAAGAATATCGGAATCCGATTTACAGAAGATTCACAATAAAGCAGACAAGGCAAATTTAACTTTAACCGAATATATAACGAAGGCTTGCCTCGGAAAACAAATCTTTGTTGTTGACGGACTTGATGAAATTATCCGTCAGCAAAAGGCTATCGGCAGAAACTTAAATCAAATTGCAACACTTTGCAATATGGGTAAAGTCATTTGCTTTAATCTTGCTGAACTTACAAATCAGTATGCAGAGATGAATAAACTACTTACCGATTTGCTTGACAGAAAGAGGTGGTCATAATAGCAACAGTAAAATTTATCGCAAGCAAACAAATGCAGTCACGGCAAGGGTTAGCTTCAATCCTTGCCTACTGCAAACAGGATAAGAAAACTTTGTACGATGGCAGAAAGCTGGTGAGCGGAGTGAATTGTGTAGCAGAGTCAGCGTTCAATGAAATGATGAATACTAAAATTCAATATAGAAAAACTGATGGCAGAATGTACTATCATTTGTTTCAGTCGTTCCACCCCGATGAACCTATAACACCCGAAACTGCTCACGAAATTGCTTTGAAGTTTGCACAAGAGCAATTCAAAGGTTATGAAGTTTTAGTTGCTACTCATATTGACAGAGAGCATATACATTCACACTTCATTTTAAATTCTGTCAGTGCTGAAACAGGATTGAAATATCATCCAGATAAAAATGAGATACAACGGTTGAGAGATTATTCTGACAACCTATGCAGAAAATACGGTTTATCAGTTGTAATTCCTAAGCAACCAAAAGTAAAACAGATGTCGGCAAGAGAATATCGTTCAGCAGACAAAGGTCAAAGCTGGAAGTTACAGCTTGCAATAGCTGTTGATGAAGCTATGAAATATGCAACCTCAAAGGAACATTTCATAAGCCTGATGGAGAACGAAGGCTATGAAGTTAAATGGACGGCAGAAAGAAAAAGCATTACCTACACTACACCAAATGGAATGAAGTGCAGGGATAATAAATTACACGAAGAAAAATATCTTAAGGAGAATATGGAAAATGAATTCAGAATACGGGAAGAAATCACCACAGGAATTAAAGGAACAAGCCAAAAAGCAAATGCAAATCGCCTCAAAAGCAGAACCCTGCGTAGCGGTTACGGAGCAGAACTGGAAAGCATTAATTTCAACTCAGACAGCACAGATAGATATGCTGAAATCAATACTGGACGAAATTTCAGAACTGACTACGAAAGAGGAAATACGGATATACCTCAACCGCCAGATGAATTCCTTGCAGAAGTCTATCGACAATTCCAATGCAATGGCGCAGACCTTCAAGAAGGAGCTTTAGGATATGACGAACAATTACGTCAGTCAGATAAACAATGCGGCGAAGAATGCTTCACAACAGGTTGGGAGCACGAGCGAGAAATATTCATACAGTATCAGTCAGGCGGAGGAGAAACTGAATCATCATGTGAGGATACTGTTTTTCCTGGCTTTGATACCGACAGCTATTACAGCAATAACGGAAATGATATTGCATATCTGGTCGCAAATCTCACAAATATTTTAGACAGCAACCACCCTGTAGAGGACTGCACTACAATGAAAAAACCTCGTAAAGAGAGAAAGAACATACAAGAAAATCCACAAGGCGGATTTGGTATGAAGATGTAAAGAAAGGATTGCCATGAACGAAACTGAAAATAGAATAACACCAATCACAAGAAACGATATTGCGTTTAACCGCCGTCATCTGTACGAAAGCGATAAGGTTAAAATCGGCAAAAAGACATTTTTAGTCACATCGGTATTTCCTATCGGAACCGAGAACGGTGACAACCCAAGTGCCGATGAAAAAATTAAAAATTTACTTGAACGAAAAACGGGATAAATATTTTACTGGACATTCAAACCGAGTAGGAGTATTGTTGACTTGCAATCCTATTCGGTTTGATTCAACAGAGCCTGAACGGCTCGGAAAGGATGAAAAAATTATGAAATCAAACCAACAAAAGATTACCGCACTCTACTGCCGTCTTTCTCAGGAGGACGAGTTAGAGGGTGAATCAAACAGCATTAAAAATCAAAAAAGTATGCTCGAAAAATATGCCGCCGATAACGGCTTTGGCAACTGTCGGTTCTATATTGATGACGGTTACAGCGGAGTATCCTTTGAACGCCCTGACTTCAAGCGTATGATTGCCGATATGGAAAAAGGAGAAATTGGAACTGTTATCACAAAAGACCTTTCCCGACTCGGCAGAGATTACCTTAAAACCGGTACATATATTGAAATTATATTCCCTCAGAACGATGTGAGATATATTGCCGTAAATGACGGTGTTGATTCCGAAAAAGGCTGTAATGAATTTATCGGAATCCGTAATTACTTCAATGATTTCTTTGCTGCTGACACATCCAAAAAAATCAGGGCAGTCCAAAGAGCAAAGGCAGAGCGTGGTGAAAGGATAGGCTCTAAGCTTCCTTACGGATATATGAAATCCGAAGATAACAGGTTAGTACCCGATCCCGACACTGCTCCCGTGGTAAAACGAATCTTTGATATGTATGTCAACGGAGTGGGAACCCGTACGATTGCAATGACTCTTGAAAGAGATAAAATTATGTCGCCAAGCGCATATGCCTACTACAAATACGGCAGAAAAGAAAATGGCTTGAAGCTGAATAATCCCTATCTGTGGAGTGATGTTACACTTAGAGGAATGCTTGTAAACGAGGTATATATCGGCACAACGGCGAACTACAAAACCACCACCAAATCAAATAAGCTGAAAAAGCAAATTCACAACGACCGCAAGGATTGGCTAATATTTGAAAATACCCACGAGGCTATCATTGATAAATCCACCTTTGAAATGGTGCAGAAGTGGTTTGCAGGAAGAAGAAAACCGAATAAATCAGGTAAGACAGATGTGTTTGCCGGGTTAGTTTATTGTGCCGATTGCAAAAGCAGAATGTATCTTCGCCGAGTGCTTAAGTATCCTAAAGAAAACAACTACCTTTGCAAAACCTATCAGCGATACGGTAATAATCACTGTACGGCACACAGAATCAGCGAACAGGATTTACACGCTGTGATACTTCAAAAACTGAGAGAGGTAACGGCATATGTACGTGAGAATCCCGAAGAATTTTATGAAATAGCAAGCCGTAATGCAAGAGCCGAAGCCGAGCGTGAAATGAAAACTTATCTGAGGGAAAAAGAAGCGGCAGAACAAAGAATAGCAGAGCTTGAAAGTATCATCCGTTGTCTGTACGAAGACCGAGTGCTCGGACGAATTTCTGTTGAACGCTACGAATCATTGTCATCAGGATATGAAACCGAGCAGTCAGAACTGAAAACTAAGCTTAATGAGATGAACGCCTTTCTTGATGAGAACGAAAAGCGAGAGCAGTTGATTCAGGACTTTATTGAAAATGCAAAGAAGTACATTGACATTCAGGAACTGACGCCTGAAATTCTCAGAGCATTCATCAGCAGAATTGAGGTGCACGAAAAGGCAAAATGGCATTCAACAGAATGCGGAAATGATATTGTGATTTACTTCACCGTTGAGCGCAAGGAACAGCTTAATGTATGGCATAAAGAGATTAAAACCGCATAAATCAAGATGCCGAGGGGCGAAATTTCCCCTCGATTGTAAAAGAAATATTTTCTGACAATAATGATATTACGCAGATGCAATGTTGTTCAATATTCTGTCGTATATGAGCAACAAACTTCTCGGAGAGGGAAACACCGTTGCATCAATAGACGAGCTATATTTGTTCCTTTCAAATCTCACAGCAATTGAGTATATACGCAACGCAATGAAGCGTGTCCGCAAAAAGGATTCAGCCGTGATTTTAGCCAGTCAGAACATAGACGATTTTTTGATTCCGAGCGTTAAGGAATACACAAAACCCTTGTTCTCAATCCCGACTCATCACTTCTTATTCTTCCCCGGTAATATCAATCCTAAAGATTTTCAGGATGCACTGATGGTTGAGCCGAACGAATACGATTTAATAAAATTCGGTGAGCGTGGCACTTGTCTGTATAGGTGCGGTAATGAACGCTATTTGCTTCTTGTTCAGGCTCCCGAATACAAAGCAGAGATTTTCGGTAGTGCTGGGGGTAGGTGATATATTTACAAGATGAAATCACTTTGATATAATAAATATTATCTTTTCATTTTGAGGTGGTTTTATGAGTAAAAAAATTGAATGGACAGTTGAGATGGCAGATAAACAGATAGAAAAATGGGAGAAAATAAAAGGTGTCATAATAAGAGCTAATCAACTATCTGAAAACGATGATTGTGCAGTGTTAATCTATAAGTTGTATCTTCAAAATACATCAGTTGCAAAGGTAGCCGAAATACTAAATGAACAAGGATATAGAACTCCCAGTGCAACGGGGACAAGAAAAATCTCTTCAAATGATATTTCGGAAGTTATTAGAAGTGCTGAAATAGATGATAAAGAATTACAGGAACTGGTTCGATCTATCCATTCAAATGCGACTAATTTTATTAATAAAATTTATAACTAATTATCTGTCACAAAAATCCGATTGATTTTCGTATGAAGTCAATCGGATTTTTGGTGTTAAGGAGGTGAATTTTAATGAGTGCTACCATTGGAGCGGCACTAAAGAAAATAGCAGTTGCTCTGCTTACGGATAAAAAGGTAATAAAAACAATAGGCGGTATAATAATCGGCATAATCATAATTGTGGTTATGTCGATTATTGCTGTGGTGTCTGTTTTCAACGGCAGTATGGATATTGACACCGACAAGCTCAACCAGTCTATACTGGAAAACATTTCAGCAGAGCAGATGGAAAATCTACAGCTTATCAACGACACGATGACAGAGGTTGAAAATCAACTCAAAAGCAAGAAACTGTCTGACTACAATACACAGGCAGAGGTTATCTATCTGTTTTCTCTGTCCGATAAATCAGAGGATGAGGACTTTGTAAAAAACTTTGTATCCTGTTTCAAGAAGAATCAGTCTGATGAGGATTTGATAAAAACCGTCAATCAGAAATTCGGAACGGAGATAAAGTATGACGAGTTCCAAAAGATGATGCAGTCAATCAAGGGTGCGGAAATCAGTACCGCAGGCTTTACTGACAAGACCACGAAGAACAATCTCGACCTTGTCAAGTGGTGCGAGAACGCATACAAAAACGGTTGGGGTTATGTGTACGGCGGTTACGGTCAGGTCTGCACAAAACAATATCTCAACCAACAGGCGTCGTTGTTTCCCGGAAATAACGAGGCAGGCGGTGAGATGAGAAAGGTCGGTGAAAAATGGCTCGGCAAGAGAGTTTGTGATTGCATAGGTTTGATAAAATCATATGCTTGGTATAACTCTGACAGCGGAGAAATTGTAGCAGGTTCAAACGGGTTTACGGATTGCGGTGCAAATTCTATTTGGAACAATGTTACAGAAAGTGGTTCGATTTCAAGTATGCCGGAAACACCCGGGCTTGCTGTCTGGATGGACGGACACATCGGAGTGTATATCGGCAACGGTGAAGTTATTGAAGCACAAGGCACAGCCTACGGAGTTGTCAAAACAGAGCTTAACGGTCGAGGGTGGACAAAGTGGTTGAAAATACCGAATATTAAATATGTAAATCAGAGCAACAAGAACTGACGAGGTGATTTTTTATGAAGAAAACAAGCGTAAGTATTATTTACGAAGATGAAAAACTGAATGCAGTAAAAATGTATATGGAACAGCGTGATTTAGATTTCAAGGAAGAACTTGAAAAATCTGTGGACTCTCTGTACGCTAAATATGTTCCTGCAAATGTCAGAGAGTTTATTGATATGAAAGGTTCACAGGTGAAACCACCAAAGCCTAAAAAACCAAAGATTGAAAGTGAGGAAAAGACTTGAGGTCGCAAAATTTTGGCATAGAAATAGAAATGACCGGCATCACTCGCAGTACTGCGGCGAAAGTGATTGCCGGTTATTTTCATACAGACGCAACTCATGTCGGCGGTTGCTATGATGCGTATTCTGTTCGTGATAATGACGGCAGGATGTGGAAGATTATGCGTGACGCAAGCGTTCGTTGCGAAAATCGTTCGGGAGCAAATGCAAGCACAATGTACTCGGTTGAATTTGTCACTCCGATTTGTAGCTATGATGATATTGAAACCATACAGGAGCTTGTCAGAAAGCTTCGTGGCGCAGGAGCGAGAGTCAACTCAAGCTGTGGTTTGCATTGCCATATTAATGCGGCTCCGCATACCCCGAAAACACTTCGCAATATCGTAAACATTATGGCGGCGAAAGAGGATTTGCTCTACAAGGCATTAAAAGTGAATGTATCAAGAGAACATTACTGTCAAAAGATGGACACTCGCTTTCTTGATGAAATCAATAACCGTCCTCCTATGTCAATGGAGCAGATAAAATCAATGTGGTATGACGGCGAGGATTACAGTTACAGACATTATGATGATACTCGCTACCACGCACTGAATCTTCACAGTGTGTTCTACAAGGGTACGATTGAATTCCGTCTTTTTAATTCAACCTTACACGCAGGCGAGGTCAAAAGTGCTATTCAGCTTTGCCTTGCAATCAGTCAGCAGGAAATCGACAGCCGCCACTAAAGAACGGCACAGACCGCCCGAAAAGCAGAGCGTGTTAAAACATCTGCGTGAGATACAGGAACGCAACAAGCAGAAACCGCCGCAAAGACAGCATAAAAAATCCATTGACAGAGATAGCCGATAGGAAAAACACCGCACAGCGGTTACTCGCTGGCGGTGTCGTACATATTACTATTTTTATATCAGATTATCTTACTATGGTAGTCACATATCTTTGATAATATAAAAAGCCAAGCCCAAGAATCCAGATGAGAATGAACATGGTAATAACCATCACAATCATCCCATCAATCATTATTTCCCCTCGCTCACCATTTTTCCTGTTTGCAAACAATCTGCTCATTTTGTTTTCACCCCATCATCATCCCGACAGCAACCGTTGCTATTGCAACGACCAAAGCGATTACCAGATAATACTTGAGCCATGGAGATTCCCAATTACCTAAATCATTGGCCAATGTTGCTTTTCGGGGATTCTTTATGTAGTACAGTGTAATAGTTTTCGGTATACTCATAGTTGACAGAAGGCGATAGCGATAGGACTTTCCGTTAACTTCGTAGCTATATGTTCCCATGTCTTCCATGGTCGGCATTCCAATGCCGTCGGCATCATAATTTCTAATATTATGACTTTTCAAAAGGTGGGCTTCTACAACATTTCCTTTTCTTTCAGCTTTTTCTTGTAAACTTTTACGAATAAATGGAACATAGAACAACTTCCTTAAGAGGCAAAACAATGGTGTTATGGCCAGCGAAGCCACTGGCCCAAGAAAGATACCTATAAGGACATATGCTATTATTTTTGCCACAATCATAGTTCACTCCTTTTAAAATCTCAAAGAAATCATGTGCATTTGCTCATCGGACAACCCGACAAAGCAAATTCCGTTATTAGTAAAGTATCCACCGTCAGAGTACTTGTAATCAATTACAAGCTCTCCGCTGTCATCAATGAACCCCCATTTATCTCCGGATCTAACAGCTGCCAATCCGTTAGAGAAACTCATTGCTTCATCGAACTTTGGCTCTATAACAGTTTTTCCGTCGTTGTTTACGAATCCCCATTTGCCGTTTGAATCCTTATAAGCGATTTCTTCTTGGATAGTCCAACCGAGTCCAATCAACACAATTAGGACAACCGATAATATAATTCTACCTTTTTTCATAAGCCCTCATCCTCTTAATATAATGAAGCAAAGATTGTTACTAGGTATCCTGCAAAAATGAAGGGATCAAACGGTAAGGAATGCGACAATACCTTCGCTTATTGCATTGTATTCGTAATCATGAACATAATGCGGGCAGTCTAATTCTATATATTCCCCTCCATCAACTTGAGATATGTATTCTATAGGAATTTTTCTCCATGTTTCTTCATCAAAACCTGTTCCACCAGAACCGTTTGATATAAATAATAACATTGGCAGTTGAGGAACACCCATGCTATTCACTTTTTCAGCGTTTTCCTTTACGTATTCAGTTTCCTTTATCATTGTTACATTTGCTGTTCGACTGTAGAAAACTGCTCTATAGATTTCCTTTTCAGCATTTGTTAATGTGCCATACTTTATAGCATCACTATCCGAAATGCCTGGAACAAAACGGGTTACGCCTATATTTGCCGCCCATTTTGCAATGTGCATAAGCGGTATATTGATATTCATATTGTCATAATATTCTGGAACCGCCATATCCCCAGCCCAATAATTGCCGATACTTCATCAGGATACTTTTGCGCCCAATACAAAGCTTCAAGTCCTGACATGGAGTGAGGACAAAGAACATACGGCGCAGTCAAGCCTACTCCGGCAAGTGCTGCTCTTGTATCCTCAAGTATAGAATCAATATCCCTGCTTTTATCAACAATATCGCTAAAGCCATATCCGAATTTCTCTACAACCACAATCTGATATTTGTCACTTAATAGAGAATAAAGGGATTTAAAATCCAGTATAGGAGAGCAGGTTCCGCCACTCCCTGCCTATCGACATATTCCATTACCAGCCGAGAAAACATATCCTGCGCCTGCCTGTCAATGTCGGCAAGGTAACTGTTCAACTTGCCGCTTGCAAGAAGCGTGATGTAAACTGCCCGTTTATGTTCCTGCAAATAGCGTTTGTGTCGCTGCCCCCATAAGCCGATAGGCTTGTGTTCTTTTTCGGCTGCTAAAGTAAGGCAAGGAATATAATAATCTCCATGCAATTCATACCAAAGACCGTTGCTTTCATCATAAATATACTTGTCCATAAAAAAATCCTCCGTTATAATATATTCGCACATATGTCACAGTTCTCCGATTGCCACACTTTGTTATATCTTGTTATGAGATTTTCTTGCCCTTGATTTTGCCCTTATAAGCAGTCAGGGAAAGAGTAAACTTGTGTGAAATCATATAAAGGGATAAGGCGAACACACTGCGATAAATCCTTTATTTTCAAGGCTTTTGGAGGATTTTATTGATAATCTATGGAAAGCAATAATCACTCATAATTTTATGGTTTTCAAATTTCAATTTGTCATTCTTTTATTTAAAATTATCATACCACATACAAATAAAATTGTCTATCAAAAAATCCATCTACCACCAAAGAGCAACTGCACCCAAACACTGACAGGTGCCTCTTGTCACAGTGATAGGAGAAAGAACTACCCACTATAAGATATTATAGCAGAAAAGAAAAATATATACAAGGAAGTGATTAAAATATCAACCTACATTCATTTTACAAAAGAACAGCGAGAACAGGCAAGGCGAACTGACCTTGCTAATTTTTTAATCCGTCAAGGCGAGAAAGTCAAGAAATCAGGTTCAGAATACGAATGGCTTGACGGCTCGCAAAAGGTTACAATCAGAGGTCACCTATGGTATCATCAGTACAAACTGAAAGGTGGTGACGCAGTTGATTTTGTCCGCAGATTTTATAACAAGAATTATGCCGAAGCGGTAGAAATGCTTTTGAATAACTGCGGCGGTCAAATAATAACCTCACCACCCATAGAAAAAAGCCACAAACCCTTTGAACTTCCGCCGAGGAATGACAGAATGAGCAGAGTTTTTTCTTATCTGCTGTTGACTCGTGGTATTGATAAAGATGTGCTTTTTGAGTTTGTCAAAAACAAAATGATTTATGAATCTGCCGATTATCACAACGCTGTCTTTGTAGGCTACGATTCAAGCGGCAAACCTTGCCACGCACACAAAAGGGGAACGGTGACGAGTAATTCATATAGGGGAAATGTTGCAGGCAGTCAGCCGGAGTTCAGCTTTCATTGGCACGGCACAAGCGAAAAGCTATTTTTATTCGAAGCTCCCATTGATATGCTTTCTTACATTTCAATGCACAAGGAAAATTGGAAAGAACACAGCTATGCGGCATCCTGTTCCGTTTCGGACAGGGTGCTTTTTCAATGTCTTAAAGATAATCCAAACATCAAAAATGTGTTTCTCTGCTTTGACAATGATGAGGCAGGACAGACCGCCAACAAACGCATAGCCGACAAACTGAACAAACTGAATATTCAAAATGAAATCCTCATGCCAACTCATAAAGACTGGAATGAGGATTTAACTTTATCAGAAAAAGGAGATGAACGAATATGCCATCAGGTATTGTAACTTTGATAATTGTAACAGGTTCAATGTTGGCTTTGTTTGTGATTATTACAACAGTTGGTAATAACTATTCTCTTAACCAAATAAAAAACAAAACTGTCGGACAAGGTCAGCACGGAACTGCTCGTTGGGCGACCAAAAAGGAAATCAAGAGAACCTACAAGCAAATTGATTTTCAGCCTAACGAGTGGAGAAATAATCCTGAAAGCAGACCAACTGAACAAGGAATAGTTGTTGGCTGTAAGAACAGTAGGAAAGGAACAACCGCAATGGTTGACACAGGCGATGTCCACGCTCTGATGATTGGTGCGGCCGGTGTCGGCAAGACTGCATATTGGCTCTATCCGTGTATTGAATATGCCTGTGCTACGGGTATGTCATTCATGGTAACCGACACTAAGGGCGATGTTGTTCGGCATTACGGAACAATCGCAGAAAAGTATTATGATTACGAAATTTCTGTTATAGATTTGCGTAATCCCACACGCTCACACGGCAATAATCTTCTGCACCTCGTGAACAAATATATGGATTTATACAAAGCTGAACCCGAACAGCTTGTTTACAAGGCAAGAGCAGAAAAATACGCAAAAATTATTTCAAAAACGATTATTCTTTCAGGAATGGACTCGGCTTCATTCGGACAGAACGCTTACTTTTATGATGCGGCAGAGGGACTTTTAACAGCAACTATTCTGCTTGTTTCGGAATTCTGCGAACACGAAGAACGACACATAGTTTCGGTATTCAAAATCATTCAGGAGTTGCTTGCTCCGACCAACAAGAAAGGTAAAAATCAGTTTCAGCTATTAATGGACTATCTTCCCGACGATCACAAGGCGAAATGGTTTGCAGGGGCGGCGCTGAACACAGCCGAGCAGAGTATGTCAAGCGTTATGAGTACGGCACTTTCAAGGCTGAATGCTTTTCTCGACTCCGAGCTTGAACAGCTTTTGTGTTTTGATACAGAGATTGACGCTGAAAAATTCTGCAATGAAAAGTGTGCAATCTTCATTGTAATGCCGGAGGAAAATCCCAACACTTTCTTTATGGTGTCACTTATTATCCAACAGCTCTACCGTGAGATACTGTCGGTTGCAGATGAAAACGGCGGTGTACTGAAAAACCGCTGTGTGTTCTTCTGCGATGAGTTCGGCACGCTGCCCAAAATCGAAAGTGCGGAAATGATGTTCTCCGCCTCCCGTTCAAGGCGCTTGCAGATCGTTCCCATCATCCAATCCTTTGCCCAGCTCGAAAAGAACTACGGCAAGGAAGGCGCGGAAATTATCGTGGACAATACGCAGGACACTATCTTCGGCGGCTTTGCTCCCAACAGCAGCTCGGCCGAAACACTGTCCAAGGCACTCGGCAGCCGCACGGTCATGAGCGGATCTGTCAGCCGGAGTAAAAACGATCCGTCACAGTCGCTCCAAATGATAGAGCGTCCGCTGCTGACACCGGACGAACTCAAATCTCTTCCAAAGGGCGACTTTATCGTAATGAAAACCGGTGTGCATCCGATGCGGGTACACCTCAAGCTGTTCTTCAAATGGGGCATTGAGTTTGACGATGAACACCCATACGCCGTACCTGACCAAGGCAACCGTGAGGTCAAGTATGCCGACAAGAAAGAAATTCAGGACGGCATCCTCGAAAAATATCCGCCGGAGTGGAAAGAGGAAACGCCTGCACCGAGCGACGCTGACGGCGGCGGTCAGGCACAGCATGACAGCCCAAAGAACGAGCCGCAGAGAACGCAGCCGAAAGATAAGGACAGAGGCGGCAAGCCCATCCGTACCTCACCGCCGAAAAAAGAAACTGCTCCCGACATAACGGAAGCAGAGATCATAAAAGACTTAACCGAAACGGAGGTGCAAAGCAATGAGCCGTCTTGATTTTCTTTACCGCACCGAGCTGCCGCACAGAGCCGTTGCGGTATATATTTATCTTGCCGACAGGACAAATGAGAACAACGAATGTTGGCCTGCCATCCCGACCATAGCTGCCGACCTCAAGTATTCGCCCTCCACCGTCCGCCGCGGAATCCGAGATCTTAAAAAAGCAGGACTCCTCGAAACCGAGCAGCGATACCGCAAGAAAGGCGGCAAGAGCAGTCTGCTGTTTCGGTTGAAAAAGGAATAAAAAAGACCGCTTGTCGGCGGTCAGCGTTTAATCACGGCTGTGACGATTCGTTCAAGGCCGTGCTTTTCTATATACCGAAACACATCGAATAAGTCTCCAAACGAGAGTGCTTCGTTAAAATATTCCGTGTAGTCCTGCGGCGTTTTCAAAAGTGGATAT
>OIXU01000131.1_pt1 | contig 25010 bp, 16 predicted proteins | sample 1587921 | NCBI WGS metagenome assembly OIXU01 (sample SAMN03283238) | human gut metagenome | biome: human-associated habitat; material: feces | host: Homo sapiens | place: Peru | collected 2012
CCCGCCTGCACCATGCCGAAGGAATAGGTGAGGCAGTTTCTCGGACTGACCTTCCGCATGCGGTAAGACTGAAGCGCCATGTAGAAAGTATTGAAGCAGTCGATCGGGCTGACGGCAAGGCTCGGCATGGAGCCATGTCCGCTCTTGCCATGGATCTTTACACGGTAGAAGAAGGCACCTGCCAGTACACCATCATACATGACCGCGACCTTGCCCGCAGGCAGGCAGTACATCATATGCGTACCATAGCAGGCATCCACGTGGATCTTCTTCTCGTCCAGATAAGACAGCAGATGCCCGACACCACGCTCTCCCATTTCTTCCGCTTCTTCGAACATGAGAAGTACCTTGCCTTCCCATTCGTCCTTGTGTGCTGCAAGGATCTTCGCCGCGGTAAGAAGCATCGCCGTGTGACCGTCATGCCCGCAGGCATGAGAAACGCCGTGATTCTTCGAGAGGCATACCTTTTCGCATGCCAGATTCTTCGGGTTCTCTTCGATCGGCAGCGCATCGATATCCGCCCGCATCAAGACCGTCCAGCCATCCTTCCCGCTGTCGATCATGCCGAAGACACCGCCGCGCGGTACGCGGACGGTGGAAATCCCCCAGCCATGGAGTGTTTCTTCGATGAAATCCATGGTTTGGAATTCCTGCTGCGACAGCTCCGGATTTTCATGGAAATGACGGCGAAGAGAAATGAGAAAACTCTCCTCGGCTTCGACTGTTTTCTTTATATCCATTATGATCAGCTCCTTGTAGGGAAAGACTGATTCAATCGTTGTCAGATTGAATCAGCGTTTCCATAGATCGTCGGCAGAGATTCTGCCGCATGTCTTTCGTTATACATGTCTTTCATTATAGAAAGGGGAAAGATACGTGTCAAATGATATGGGGAAAAGATTCAAGGGGTTCAACGGGGATGGTGCGGCGCATAAAAATCAGAAGCGCCGCGGAGTATCAATAGTGGCAATGCCCGAAGGTTTCTTTGAGAACAGGTTTCCCGTTTTGAGCTTTCCAAACATCGACTGCCTGACCGCGAATGACAAAGATTTCTCGCTTCGCTCGAAATGACGATACGAAAGCATCAGCAGTCGCTCGAGACTCCTAATCCCCAATTCCTAGTCACTCCACTTCTCCCAGCGAAGGCATCGCAGGGATCGCACCGGCTCTGGTCGTCGAAAGGCTGGCCGCACGGTTTGCAAAGGTAAGGATGTCTTCCAAGCGCTCCTGCGAAAGACGGCTGAGATCTTCACGACAAAGCTTGGAAAGAGCCGCACCGAAGAACGTGTCTCCCGCCCCATTCGTATCGACGACTTTCGCAGGGAAGCCGTGGACGCGGCCGGTCAGCTGCCCGAGCCGGTAGAAGCAGCCTGCCTCTCCGAGCGTCACAAGGATGAGGGAAATGCCCTTCTCCATCAGGCGTCGGCTCCCTTCCTCCCAGTCCTCCGAGCCCGAAAGGAGCGGAAGCTCTTCTTCGGACACCTTGAGAATATCCACGAGCGGCAGCGGCTGGCGCATCGCGATGATGGCCTCCCGCGGATCATCCCAGAGACGGGCGCGGTAGTTCGGATCATAGGTGATGACCGCGCCATAGGATCTTGCGCGGCGGATGGCAGAGAGTACACTGCCGCGGGCCGGCTCCGCCGTCAGAGACACCGAGCCGAAATGCACCATGTGTGCCTTTCTCAGGAGAAAATCCTGGATCTCCTCCTCCATAAGCATGGTATCCGCATGGGATCTCCGATAAAACGTGAAGCTCCGTTCCCCGTTTGCATCGACAGAGACGACGGCAAGGCTCGTCGGGTGCATGGCATCGACGGCAAGCGCAGACACGTCGACGCCATCCTTTTTGAGAACGTCCGTCAGGTAACGCCCGAAGGCATCATCCCCGACCTTGCCGATGAAGGCCGTCCTCGCCCCGAGCCTCGCTGCCGCGACAGACAGATTGGCCGGCGCACCGCCCGGATTTGCCGCATAGAGCGGCACGCCCTTTGCATTCACCCCGGTCTGCGTGAGGTCGATCAGTATTTCTCCGATGGATAAGATGTCCATGATAAGATCCTTTCAGAAAAATGGTTGGCGGGGATTAGTAGCTAGTGACTGGTGACTGGTGACTAAATGCCACTTTCGGGCATCGCCATTTTTTATAGTCCGCGGCGCTTCTATATTCTTATGCGCCGCACCACCATTTCGCATTTCTCATTTCTAATTTCTCATTCGATCAGAGCTTTCACTCACCATCAATGGGCAGTACGCCCGTGGGCTAACCATTGTACCTATTCCAATTAAAAATCCGAACCCTTCTTCCAGAAAGGTTCGGATCATTTGGTGCCGGAGGCGGGACTTGAACCCGCACGATGTCGCCATCGCCAGATTTTGAGTCTGGTGCGTCTGCCATTCCGCCACTCCGGCATATCGATAGTATGTATTGTAGCATACCTATCGACATGCCGTCAATGACAAGTAAGCAGTCAGTGGATTTCTGATCCGGCCATCGTCAGCTCGCAGTGCTGCATTTTCATACGACCGGAGAGAAGCCCCCTGAAATGGCAGGTATGAGGATCCCCATGCCATGCTCACGCCTGACCCCTGACTTTGGCAAAAGGAGAGCGCACTCTGCCGCACACGTCCCGGGTTATTTCTCGATCCCCTGGAAGGTGTAGTCCTTATCTTCGACCGCTTTCCGGATGTCTGCGTCGGGGATTTCTTTGGAAAGTGTCAGGATCGCCGTGCCCTTCTCGTGAGAGACTTCTGCCTTTTCCACGCCGTCCAGTGCTTCCAGTGCTGCCTTCACCGCCTTTTCGCAGTGACCGCACATCATGCCTTCGATTTTGACTGTTTCTTTCATTTCATTTTCCTCCTTTGGAAATTGAATCGATCTATATGTATAGTCTGCCGCTTCCAGAACCTTCCTGAGGTCGGCTTCCCGGGGCAGCAGGGTGTAGCTGATGGTCGCCTTCCCTGTCTTTGCATCGGCTTTCAGACAGGTAACGGAGGGGAGAGTCTCCAATGCTTTCTTCACATGCGCTTCGCAGTTCTCACACATCATGCCCTCGACATGGATGATGGCGCAGCCATGGCTTTCCTCCTTCACGGGAGTGACTCCTTTTTCCTTGACGCCCACGCGATGCCTGAGAGGCTTGTCATGAGAGGCATCATGGATGTTCACACGGCCGAGACGGAGCGCATTCAGGCACACGCTGAGACTGGAAAGCGACATCGCTGCCGCCGCCCACATGGGCTCTAAGGAGATCCCCGGATACAGCCCCGCTGCCATGGGGATCAAAAGCGCATTGTAGGCGAAAGCCCAGAAGAGATTCTCGTGGATATTTCGCAGTGTCTTCCTTGAGAGACGGATGGCTGCCGTCGCGTCCGTCAGGCGCGAATTCATGAGTACCACATCGGCGGAGTCGATCGCGACGTCAGTCCCGTGTCCGATCGCCATACCGACGTCGGCACGTGTGAGAGCAGGCGCGTCATTGATGCCGTCGCCGATCATGAGGACATGCCCGCGCTCTGCCAGCTTCCTGACAGCCGCTTCCTTCCCTTCCGGGAGGACCCCCGATAGGATGGTATCGACGCCGGCTGCCTCTCCGATGGCACGAGCCGTCTTTTCATTGTCTCCCGTCAGCATGACGACCTCGATGCCCATCGCATGCAGCTCCTGCACGGCCTTGGCCGAATCCTTCCGGAGAACATCTGCGACAGCGATGAGCCCGAGAAGTATACCGTCCTTCATAAAAAGAAGCGGCGTCTTCCCTTCTTCGGAGAGTGCGTCCGCACGGGCGCGAAGAGAAGTAGTATCTGTCAGAGACGTGATGTAGGCAAGGGAACCGCCAAAGAGCGTTTTCCCCTGCTCTTTGCCTGTGAGACCCTTTCCCGGAAGGATGAGAAGATCCGTGATCTCTTCTGCTTTGATTCCTCTCTCTTCCGCAAGATCGGCGATGGCGCGTGCGAGCGGATGCTCCGATCTCCGTTCCAGCGCATACGCTGCCTGAAGAAGCTCCTCCTCCGAAACACCGTCCTTGGGTACGATGTCTGTCACGCGGGGTGCGCCCTCGGTGAGCGTCCCTGTCTTATCGAGCGCCGCGATCTCTATACGACCCGTCATTTCCATCGCTTCACTCGTCTTGAAAAGGATGCCATTCTTCGCGCCCAGACCATTTCCTACCATGATCGCGACCGGCGTGGCAAGTCCCAGCGCACAGGGACAGGAAATCACGAGGACGGTGATGGCATAGGTCAGGGCCTCCTGCGCACTGCTTCCCCATGCCAGATGCACCGCGAAGACGAGGGCAGCGATGCCAATGACCGCAGGCACAAAGACGGCGGAGACCTTGTCTGCCATACGGGCGATCGGCGCTTTCGTCATCCCCGCCTCACTCACCATGCGGATGATCTGCGCAAAGGACGTATCCTCACCCACGCGCGTCGCTTTCGCCTGGATGTATCCATTCGTATTGATCGAGGCCGCACGCACGGCATCGCCGATCCCCTTGTCGACCGGCACCGACTCGCCCGTCAGCGCCGCCTCATCAAGTGCTGCCGTCCCCGACAGGATCTCCCCATCGACAGGAACCGCTTCGCCCGGCTTCACCAGAAAGATGTCCCCCACTCTGACCTCGCTCACAGGGAGACGGATCTCCTCTCCGTTTCGGAGGAGCAATGCCTCCTTCGGCGCCATCCTCATGAGCGACTTCAGCGCATCCGTCGTGCGCCCCTTTGAGAGAGCCTCCAGAAGCTTGCCCACAGTGATGAGTGCGGGGATCATCGCAGCAGACTCAAAATAGAGCTGATCATGGTAGAGCGGCATGATATTCATGTTCGACACATCATTTGTGATGAGCCATGTCATTCGGTAGAAGATGTAGAGTGACCAGAGGAAGGAGATCCCCGATCCCATCGCGACCAGCACATCCATATTCGGCGCGCCCTGCGAGAGCGAGCGGATGCCGGAAATGAAAAAGTCACGATTGATCCCCAGCACAAAGAGTGCGAGCAGCATCTGCGAAAGTGCCAGACCCAGATGGTTGTGATCCAGAAATGCCGGCACCGGCCAGGAAAGCATATTATGCCCCATCGTGATGTACATGAGAAGCACCAGAAAAAGAACGGACCAGATGAGGCGCTTCATCAGCCGCGGCGTCTCGCGATCCTTCAGTGCTTCCTCTTCGGCAGAGATCAGCGGACTGCCTTTCGCCCTCGTATCTCCCATGGGCGAAGCTCCATAGCCTGCCTTCTCCACCGCACGCACCACGTCGTCCTCTCCGGCCGTCCCCTCGACGATCATTGAATTCGTCAAAAGAGCCACGGAAACATGAGAAACACCGGGTACTTTTTTCACCGCCCGCTCCACATGCCCCTGGCACGCCGCACACGTCATGCCGGTCACCAGATACTGTTTTTTATTTGTTTCGTGATCCACAATTCACCTCCAAGCTGCCACACCCTGTCAGCGCCACGATCCGGGAAAGCGGTCAGCACACGGGTCGGCAGATCCAATGGGTCTTGCGGGAAAGGAGCGGCGAGAGCCTCGGCTGCGCTCTCCCTTTCCTTCCCCATCACCCTTTCTAAAAATCCAAGTCAACGATTCTGCTTCTTCCTATGAAAGGAAGCACCAGAAATCGGTCTGCCATCGGTTCGCGCAAAGTCCGGCTTCCTCTCACTTCACGCGAAATGGCGGCGCTCCTTTCTACTTCATCAATTTCTCCAGCATCGCACAGAGCTCATCGACTTTATCCTCCTTGCCTTCACGAATATCTTCGGCGACGCAGCCGCGGATATGGGCCGCAAGAAGGAGCTTGTTGAAGCTGTTCAGCGCATTTGACACGGCAGAGACCTGCATCACGATGTCGGGGCAGTAGGCATCATTCTCTACCAGCCTCTCGATCCCGCGGATCTGTCCCTCCATGGTCTTGAGCCGCGTCATCAGCCGTTTTCTTTCCCGCTCCGTCCGCTCCGTGTGACGGCAGCACTCGCAGGATGTGGTCGTTATTTTTTCAGTCATGACAGATATCCTTTCGAAATCAGTGGTGCAGATCCTATGAAAATAAACCATCCGGTCCAGCAGAACTCCATAGATCCATTTCCGATCCCCGGTCTCTGCTCCCCGGCTATCCATAGACTACACCCCCCTGGGGTGTTCTGTCAATTAAAAAATGAAGGAAACACGGATCCTCTCATCAAAGGGGATCCGCGTTTCCTTAAAGAGACTGTGCGACACACATACCGGCTCACTGTCAAATGGGTATCGACGCCCCTTCTCCGCCATGCCTTTCGCTTTCTTGGCTTACTGCCCGGCCTCATCCGTGATCTTTCTGACCACATCCAGCCGTCCTGCTTCCGTCTGATCCCAAGTGATCGGCGTCAAGGTCGGATAGCCGCGATGCGCCCAGTATACATCCGTCTCCGGATCTTCGCAGGAGAGCGCCTTGCCGGAGAGCCAGAAGCCCAGATGACCGGACGGATCTCTCATTTCCTGGATCGCATTGTCATAGTGCTGCAGGCCGAGGCGTTTCACCTTGAGCTGCGCGAAGGAGAGATGCTTTGCAGGCTTTGGCATATTGAGATTCAGGATGCCGCGATAGTTCTTCTCGATGAAATATCGCTTCACGACATCCAAGGCAAAGTCTGATGCCTTTTCTAAAAAAGCCTCCTCCTTTGTCGTCTCCGCAGAGAGCGCGATAGACGGTATCCCGGCGAAGATGCCCTCGAGCGCACCGCCGACGGTCCCGCTGTAAATACAGTCGCTTCCTGTGTTGTAGCCATTGTTGATCCCAGAGACGATGAGATCCGGCATATCGCTCTTGAGCCAGTGGCAGAGTGCGAGCTTCGCACAGTCTGCCGTCGTCCCGCTGCAGGCGAGCACAGTGATGTTCTCCCCATAGCTTTCCTTGTACCACAGGCGCAGATATGTCTGCAGCGACAGGGAGGAGGAGCAGGAGCTCCGTCCCTTATCCGGCGCGATCACCGTCACGCGCCCGAGCGTCGCGAGCTTCTTCGCCATGGCGACAATGCCCGGTGCTTCATATCCATCATCATTCGTCAAAAAAATATGCATGATATGCTGTCTCCTTACGGTTTCATGAAATGGAGAATCACAGATGACCAAAGATCGCTTTGGTCATCACCTGTCGTAAGCCTTTGCCCTTTCAGAGCCTTGCCTCCATTGTACCAAAACTGACTCGCTAATAAAACATCTTTCCCATCGATTTCCTTCTATGCTATAATAGGATATTGTGAAAGCACAGAATATGTATGCTTACGAGCATATCATCAGCGCAGCATCCCCAATGTATAGAAAATCTATGCTCTTTGAAAGGAGTTTGTTTACATGACCGCAGATAACTTGACCTTTTCCATTGAAATCGATTTCATCCCGGATATTCAGGACGGCCGCGCCGAACTGAAAAAGAGCATGAAGAGCGTCTCCGAGAAATTTGACGGCACCTACATCCTCGATCCGAAAGCCCGCCCGATCATCTCCGGGCTTTCCAAGGATGACGTAGAAGGCGCGCTGAAGGAGCTCGGTCTCCTCGCCTTCGGCACCTGGCCGGCATGCATCCTGACCGCCACCATCGTCTCCCCGCTCCCGATCCGTGCGGTCGGCATGTCGGACGGCTGGGACATCTACACCGGCAAGAAGACCTTCTTCGCCTTTGCACAGTTCCCTGCCGATGCCCTCTCTATCATGGTGAAAGCCTGCACCTACTATCTGGAACATGAGTCCTACCAGTCTCTGGAAGAATTCATCGATGCCATGGGCTATGAAGCCTTCCGCGATACCGTCCTCGGAAACACCACAGCGGGAAATGAGGCCGGAAATGACTACTATGGCTCTTCCTGGGGCGCCCCCGACGTACCGCCGCTCAAGGAAGGCGACTTCGTCCGTCCGGAAAACAACATCATGCAGATCATCGAAGTATACCCGGAAATGGGCCCCTTCCTCATGGAATACGGCATGTCCTGCGTCGGCTGCTTCGTCTCCTATGATGAAAACCTCTGGCAGGCTGCCCAGGGCCACGGCATCGACGTCTTTGAGATCATCGGCGAGATGAATGAATTCATCGCGGATAAATACAAGAAGCCTCTCCTCACCGAAGAGACACCGATGGAGACCATCCTCACCCTTTACCCGCAGCTCCTTCCTGTCTTCCAGAAGAAATCCATCACCATGCCGCAGGATATGAAAACCACCATCGGCACTCTCTGTAAAGAAGCAAACGCAGATGCCAAAGAGCTCATCGCTCTCTGCGATGAAAGACTGCGTGGGAAGGAAGAAGCGTAGTTTAGAGATTAGTAGCTAGGGATTAGGGATTGGGAGTGACTGGGGACTAAGGATTCCCCGTAGCGTCATCCCGAGCGTAGCCCTCGATCTTTACTGCACTGCAATAATCAGCACGTATGCACTGAGGAGAAACGACGTATTGGTGCTGTTTCACATCAGGCAATGAGCGTTCTGCAATAGAGATTTCTCGGCTACGCTCGAAATGACGACGGCGCGAAGCGCTATCAAAACTCCGCGGCGCTTAGATCCTTCGACTCAGTTCTCATATTCCAGATTAGCCATTTTCTAACATACGACGCTTTTCTCCGCTCAGGATGACGAAAAGCGCCGCACCACCATTTCTAATTTCTCATTCAAAGGTCGCCCACCCTCGCGAGCTAAACCCGAACCATTTCAAAAGCCGGATGCACAATCCATGCATCCGGCTTTTTGCTTGCTTTCTTATTTCATTTTCCATCCTGCTTTTTTGAGTGCCATGACGATCGGCACCACGATGACACCGGAGACGAGAGCTTCCGGGATACCATTTGCAGTGACGATCCCCATGATCATCAGACCGACCGCTTCGACAGAGATCCCCTTCGCTGCTGCATACGGTGCGCCAACCAGCAGAAAGAATGAGCCCAGGAAGAGCACCGTATTCGTGATCGCCCCGCCCACCGCTGAGATGCCGGCACGCAGATGCGCATTCCCCGGAATGTACTTATAAAGAAGCCACACCACGATCGGGATGCAGATCCGCGGCACGATACAGATGAACGCATCGGCGATGACACTGTACTGCAGTGCGAACTGCATCATCAGGCTCGGCGCACGCAGCGTCTGAATGAAAGAAAAGAGCCCGAAAAGGAAACCTACCAGGATGCCGACCTTCGGCCCTGCGACGACCGTCCCGATGATGGTCGGGATGTGCAGGATCGTCGCATTCATCACGACGAGCGGGATGAATCCATAGCCTGTCAGTCCGAGAAAGATCGTGATCCCTGCGAGCAGCCCGGAAATCGTCAGCTCGCGAATGCTCATAAAAGTCTGATTCTGATGGGGATTGTTTTGTTCCATACCTGTTCCTCCGTTCTTGTTCTCTGTGAGATATAAGACGCCAATAAAATACAGGCGCGAACGCGCTCTGCAGTCCAGCCCGCGCAAGCGATGCCAGCTAAAAGGCAGTGCGTTTCTGCACCTGTAGTTATTATAATCTGTGTCCCCCATTTGTCAACGGGGATGGAAAATTGGAAGACTTGGAGACTTCCGTTCTCAGACCTCAGACTTCAGACATCTGACTTCAGACATCTGAGCCCATGGGCAGCGCCTTTGCTTTTGTTATGAAGATAGCTTGCTTATACGGTTTTTGCAGGAATTGTGAGTCCCGCGTGATCAAAGGCTCATCCCATCACGATGCAAAGGATCCCCGCAAGAGAAATCCCCACCCCGATGAGCTGGCGAAGAGTCAGCTTCTCTTTATAGATCAGAAATCCTGTCAGCATCAGCGCCGCTACGATGAGACTGTTCGACACGACGAAAGCCACATTCACCGCCCAGCCGGCCCGGTACATGAAGAGCGTCCCCATCTCGATGCCGACGATCGACAGTCCCATCCCTATGGCAGAAAGATTCACGGAAAATGCGCCGCGCAAAAAGCTCTCCTTCCCCAAAGACTGAAAGAAGTAGATCACAAAGGAAACGACAGACGCTGCAAGATACGTCACCAAGAGAGAAGCCATAGGATCCCCGATATCGGAGACCTCCTTCATCCCCACCTGATATCCCACACTGGATGCGACAACAAGAAGAAGCGGCCACCAAGTCGAAAACATATATTTTCTCCTTACCTTACAATACAAAACATACCCAAACAGGTGAGTGCAACCCCGGCGAGCTTCATAAGCCCCATCGGTTCCGTGTAAATGCAAGAACCGATGAAGAGCAGCAGCACGACAATGATCCCCGTGTACACGATAAATCCCACATTCATCGGCCAGCCCACACGATACATGTAGATCGTCCCCACCTCCAGCCCTGCGATGGAGACCCCTGCGATGACCGCCGGAAACGGCACAGCAGCAAGCGCCGCCATGAGATCTCCCGCCGGAGAAAGCGCCTCAAAAAGCAGCACGCAGGCCAAAGCACTCACCAGGTACGTCACCCCCAGCGCCGCGAGCGGAGAGGCTGCTGACGACAGCTTCTTTGCGCAGATCTGGTATATCACATCAGCCACAACGATCAAAGCGACAGGCCACCATAGAGCAAGCATGAAGATTCTCCTTTCAAAGAAAAAGGCGCTCCAACCACTCTCTCCCGGCTGCGCCGTACCTACGGAGAATGGCTGAAACGCCTGTCTGCTCCACCCGGTGGCGAAGCAGCGGTTTTGTTTGTTTGATAGCACTATATCATGCGAGCCTTTCCTCTGTCAAGGAAATCGATTGGAATCGGCATAGCTCCGCAGTTTTATTCCTGCACAGGACATACAGAGATATCCGTTTCTGCCATCCAGTAATCTACGCGGTGACTTATCGATGCTCTATAGATTTGACTACTGGTTTACAATATACTTATAAGGTTGACTCATGATTGCGCGAGAAAGCTCTGCTTGAATGACAAAGATTTCTCACTCACGCTCGAAATGACGATACAAGAGAGTCACTAGTCACTAGTCACTAGTCACTAATCCCCAGGAGGTATTATGAGATTTTTCAGTTATCAGACCCTGCTCGCCGCATGCCATTTCTGCTCAGACATCAATCAGAGCGCACTTGCGGCGGTGCTGCCCTTTTTGGTCGCGGCCTATCACTATGACTACGCGACCGCTGCCATGCTGGTGCTGTCATCAAACATCATCGGTTCACTCATTCAGCCACTCTTAGGGACGCTCTCCGACAAGCACAACTGGCCTTGGATCATGCCGCTCGGCCTCTTCATGGCAGGCGGCGGCATCGCATTGACAGGCATCACGTCAAATTTCTATCTGCTCTGCCTCTTCACAATGATCTCGGGCATCGGTGTCGCGATGTTCCACCCGCAGGGCGCGCTCATGGTCAATCGCGTCTCGACAGATGACAACCGCGGCATCAGTCTTTCGGTCTTTTCTTTTGGCGGCAATATGGGCTTCACCTTCGGCGCAGCGATCATCTCTGCATCGATCACCTTCTTCGGCCTGCCGGGCACGCTCATTTTCTTTATCCCGGAGATCATCATCTGCGTGCTCCTTCTCGCCCTCTATCCCCGTCTGAAGGCCATCGGCGAGAGATCGATCTCCTCACACAAGAAACACGCCGTGACGGACGCACCGGACCAGTGGGGCTCCTTCTGTCGTCTCGGCGCCGTCGTTTTCGGCCGCTCTATCATGTACCTCGGGCTGAATACCTTCATCGTACTTTACTTCATGAATCATTTCCATGAATCACAGAATTTCAGTAACCTGCTCCTCAGCGTGTACTATGGCATCGGCGCGCTCTTCACACTGATCGGCGGAAAGCTGGGCGACAAGCATGGCTATCGCGCCTTTGTCCGCATCGGCTTCCTCCTCACACTCCCCGCTGCGCTGCTTCTCGCATGGACGGACAGCTCCATTCTCGGTATCCTCTGTCTCATCGTCCTCGGCGCGGCGCTGAATCTTACATATAGCCCGATGGTCGTCCTGGGGCAGCAGTATCTGCCAAACCGCGTCGGCCTCGCCTCGGGCATCACGCTCGGCCTTGCCGTCAGCGTCGGTGGCATCACAGCGCCGCTCCTCGGAAAGGTTGGCGACATGTATGGTCTGGAGACGACCTTCTACGTGATCGCCCTGATCACTCTCATCCCGCTCATTTCTTCCTTCACCTTGCCCAAGCCAAAGAAATAGCAGCTGCCGGATGTCCTCAGCACCCACATTTCCTACCCCTGACAGGCATGATAAAAGCCCGACCTCTCTATGAAAGAGGCGGGCTTTTTAGCGTGTACGGCACTGCCTTCATTCCTAATCTCCCAAAAGCATCAGGTACGCCCCGATCAGGACGGCCAGAAAGCCCAGATTCGCCCCGGTAAAGACGAGAAAATAGGCACGGGCAAAGTGGAAGCGCATCGAGAGATACGCCTTGAAGGAAATGAGGCTGGCCATGGACGCGATGAGAGTGCCGAGACCTCCGATATTGACGCCGAGGAGAAGCGCGGTGTAGTTTTCCGTATAGGGAGAGAGCATGACAGTCGCAGGGACATTGCTCACGACCTGCGAAAGGAGAAGGGAGATCCAGAATTCGTGTCCGACAAGGAGCGCGGCTGGTCTCTCTTGGAGCCCCGGGATGTGCGTCAGATTTCCTACCGCGATGAAAAGGACAAGGAAGAGCGCGAGCAGCTTGTAGTCGACCTCAAGGAAGGCCTTCCGGTCAAGGAAAGCACAAGCGGGGATGACGATAGCAAGGAGGAATGAGATCGGGAGGAGGCGAAGGACATGCAAAAGACAGAGTGCAAAGAGAAGGAGCAGGAACACGATGCGAAGACGCGGTATGCCTGTCGGCTTTGCGAAGCTCGGCATGAGCGGCCGGTCTTCGATCGTATAGCTTGCAAGGAAGAGCAGGATGCCCGAGAGGACAGTGATAGGTGCGGTGATGGAGAGAAATTCGGCAAGCGGCAGATGGTAGTGGGCATAGATGAAAAGATTCTGCGGATTTCCGATAGGCGTCAGCATACTGCCCAGATTCGCCGCGATGGTCATCCATGTGAGGACAGGAATCACAAGACGAAGGGCATGGGCCTCTTTGAAGAGAGAGATCGCAAGCGGCACGAAAATGATCAGGGAAACGTCATTCGTGAATACCATGGAGGTAAAGAAGGAGAGAAAAACGAATACCTGCCCCATCTGACGGCTCTTCATGGGCTTACGAAAGAGATGGCAGAAAAGGCCGCTGAAGAATCCTGCATGTCGAAGAGCCGCTACGATGGTCATGAGAGCAAAAAGGAGCGCAAGGAGCTGGAAATTGATACTCTCTCTGAGCGAGGAAGGACTGACCTCGGAAAAGCACGCCGTCACAAGGGCAAGAAGCGTTGCTGCAGCAAGATCTGGGTTTCGTTTGATAAGGCGCATGGGCGGCTCCTTTCGGATGGCAATGGGCGGCTGCATGAAAAGCGAGCGGCAGCCTGTGACCAAGGACAAGAGGTGCAGCGGGTGCAATGGGTTTTGCAGCGAAGCCGCCATCCCCCCTTCTCATTTCCCCAAGTCCTCCCTATGATAAAAAGCCCCGCCCCCCCACACGGGAGAAGCGGGCTTTTCTGATTCCTATTATTCCCACTCGATGGTGCTCGGTGGCTTGGAGGTGATGTCGTAGACGACGCGGTTTACGCCAGCGACTTCGTTGCAGATGCGACGGCTCATTTCGTCGAGTACTTCCCACGGGAAGCGGAAGTAGTCAGCGGTCATGCCATCCGAGGAGGTGACGGCACGGATGCCTACGGTGTAGTCATAGGTTCTTTCATCGCCCTGGACGCCGACGGAACGGATCGCTGCCGGAAGGACGGCGAAGGACTGCCAGATGGTGTTGTCGAGACCATGCTTATGGATGACATCTCTCACGATGAAGTCCGCACGGCGCAGGATATCGAGACGTTCCGGGGTGATGTCGCCGATGATGCGGATGGCAAGGCCCGGTCCCGGGAATGGCTGACGATTGACGACTTCTTCCGGAAGGCCCAGCTGACGGCCGAGCTCGCGGACTTCGTCTTTGAAGAGTTCACGAAGCGGTTCGATGAGGGAGAATTTCATATCCTTCGGGAGACCGCCTACATTATGATGGGACTTGATGGTAGAAGCGGTCGCTGTGCCGGATTCTACGACGTCCGGATAGAGGGTGCCCTGTACGAGGAATTTCACATCTTCGAGCTTGTTCGCTTCTTCCTGGAAGGTATGGATGAATTCTGCACCGATGGTCTTACGTTTCTTTTCCGGTTCGGTGACGCCTTCCAGAAGCGACATGAAGTGCTTGGATGCATCGATGTGTACCAGCTTCATGTTGAATTTGTTCGTAAAGGTATCGACGACCTGTTCTGCTTCGCCGAGACGCAGGAAGCCGTGATCGACAAAAACGCAGGTCAGCTGATCGCCGATGGCTTTGTGTACGAGGACAGCTGCGACAGAGGAGTCGACGCCGCCGGAAAGGGCGCAGATGACATTGTGATCTCCGACTTTTTCACGGATATTTTCGACAGCGATGTCGATGTAGTTGCCCATGGACCAGCCGCCTTCACATTCGCAGATGTGGAAGAGGAAGTTCTTCAGCATGGTGGTGCCTTCCGGGGTGTGGACGACCTCCGGATGGAACTGGACAGCGTAGAAGCGGCGGGCTTCATCTGCCATCGCAGCAGTCGGGGTGAGGTCGGTGTGACCGGTGAGTCCGAAGCCGGCCGGCATCTCTGTGACGGCATCGCCATGGCTCATCCATACCGCTGTCTTTTCGGAGACGCCTTCGAAGAGTGCGGAGCTGCCGTTTCTGTAGAAATCGGTGTGACCGTATTCATGTTTTTCAGGTTTAGAAACTTCGCCGCCCAAGGTCTTGGCCATGAGCTGCATGCCGTAGCAGATGCCGAGGATCGGCACGCCTGCTTTGAATACATCCGGATCGATCTCCGGCGCATTTTCTGCATTGACGCTGGATGGGCCGCCGGAGAAAATGATCCCCTTCGGCTGCTGGGCTAAAATTTCTTTTGCGCTTTTGTTGTATGGCAGGATCTCGCAGTAGACACCGCACTCACGTACACGGCGTGCAATGAGCTGGGCATACTGTCCGCCAAAGTCAACAATCATCACAATTTCCTGATGCTTCATCGTTTTCCTCCTGTAGGAAATGAATCTTGTGAATGGAATAATTCGTATTGTTTATTATAGCATAGATGAAGGGGGAGAAGGAAGGGTTATAAGGGTTCGGGGTTCAGGGTTCGGGGTTAGCCCCTCGGGCGTGGTTCCCTTCTCAAAGGAGGATATCCTATGTATGCACAAGTATTGGGCTCGACCACGTTCGGTCTGAATGGTCATGTGATCGGCGTCGAAGTCGACATCAATAAGAATTTTCCCTCCTTTGACATCGTGGGACTTCCGACAACGGCGGTCAAAGAGTCGAAGGAGCGCGTACACTCTGCCATCCGGAACTCCGGCTATCACTTTCCTGTCGACAAAGTGACGGTGAATCTGGCTCCGGCAGACCTCAAAAAAGATGGCTCCGGACTGGATCTTCCCATCGCTGTCGGCCTTCTGGCTGCGAGCGGCGATGTCGCAAAAGAAGCACTCGAAGGGATCATGTTCATCGGAGAGCTCTCGCTCAAGGGAGAGATCCGCCCGGTCCCCGGCATTCTCTCCATGGTGCTTGCCGGACGGGAAGCGGGGATCTCCAAATTTGTCATGGCCGAAGAGGTGACCGGTGAAGCACTTCTCTGTGAGAATATCACGGTCTATGGGCCGAAGACATTCCGGGATCTGGTGGAATTTCTCTGCGGCCGCCAGGAGATGGCACCGGCAGAACGCCACGAGACGCGCCGCGAAGTGATGAGTGATGTAGACTATGCAGAGGTGCAGGGACAGATCCTTGCCAAGAAGGCGATGGAGATCGCAGCTGCCGGAGCGCACAATGTACTGATGACCGGGCCGCCGGGCTCCGGGAAAACCATGCTTGCCCGCCGCATCACGACCATCCTTCCTCCGATGACGCGGGAAGAAGCGCTCGAAGTGACGAAGATCTACAGCGTCGCCGGCCTCTATAAAGCGGAAGATATCATGCGGGAGCGCCCGTTTAGAAGTCCGCATCATACGATCTCCATGGCGGGGCTCATCGGCGGCGGCAGTATCCCCAGACCGGGGGAAGTGACCTTGGCTCACCGCGGCGTACTTTTCCTGGACGAGCTGCCGGAATTTCCAAGAACGGTGCTGGAAGTCCTGCGCCAGCCTCTGGAAGACAGAGAAGTACATATTTCCCGTGTGAATGCAGCCTTCACCTATCCGGCGGATTTTATCTTGATAGCGGCGATGAATCCCTGTCCCTGCGGATACCTTGGAGATCCGCAGCGGGAATGTACCTGCACGGATGGAGAGATCCGCCGTTACGGGCAGAAGATTTCCGGGCCGCTTCTCGACCGCATCGACCTGCATGTCTCTGTGATGCGCCCGAAATACAGTGAGCTCACCGCGACCATTCAGGGCGAGCCTTCCCGTGATATCGCAAAGCGCGTCGCCGAGGCGCGGGCTGTGCAGGCGGAGCGTCTCTCACGCTGGCATATGCAGAGCAATGCACAGATGGGGCATCGCCAGCTGAAGGAGACTTGTCAGCTCGATGCGGAGGGGACAGAAATGCTGCGTGTCGTCTTCGAAAAGCTGCACCTTTCGGCCAGAAGCTATGACCGCATTATTAAAGTTGCACGGACGATCGCTGACCTCGCGGGTTCTGACCAGATCCGTCCCGAGCATGTCGCCGAAGCGATCAGTTTCAGAAATATGATCAATGGAAAGTGACCGGGGATCGAAGTGGCACCTTGCCATATCTCTTTTTGTCAGTTCTGACCCTGAATTTCTGATCTGCTTATATATAAGGAGCATCCCATGGATATCTATGCTGCTGCCCTTCCGGGCTGTCCGCGGCTGGGCGCGAAGCACATGCGGGCTTTGATGGACTATTTTGAGACGGCGGAAGATGTATGGAAAGCATCGGCGGAGTCTATCGAAAAGTCACATATTTTGACGGGAAAGACACTGGCTGCCTTTCTGGCTTATCGAAATGAGACAAGCCTTGAGCAAATCGAAGAGAAGCTCTACCGGCTTGATATCCGCTGCTCTACCTTCGAGGACAGTGACTATCCGCCGCTTTTGTCTGCGACGGCGAATCCGCCGGCAGTTCTGTTTTATCGCGGGGCGCTGCCCTGCTTTGAACGGACAATCGCTATCGTCGGATCGCGAAAAGCGACGGCATATGGGATCGAGACGGCACATGAACTTGCCAGAGGGCTCTCCGCTCACGGCATCACGGTCGTTTCCGGCGGAGCACGAGGGATCGACAGCGCATCGCATACGGGTGCGATGGAGGGCGGATCGCCGACCGTGGTCGTGCTGGCGTGCGGTCTGGACCGCGTATATCCACCTGAGAATCGCCATCTGTTCCATCAGGTGATAGAGAGCGGCGGGACACTGGTCTCTGAGTACCCGCCCGGTACGCCGCCGCTTGGCCGCCAGTTTCCTGCGAGAAACCGCATCATCGCAGGGATGAGCCGCGGGATACTCGTCGTGGAAGCGGCGGAACGGAGCGGCTCGCTCATTACGTCTGACTTTGCTTTGGAGGAAGGGCGCGATGTATTCTCTGTCCCGGGGAGCATCTGGCTGCCTTCCTGCAAGGGGACGAATCAGCTCATCCGAAACGGTGCCATCTGCTGTACATCGGCAGATGACATCCTCTCGGAGTATGGATGGAAGGAAGAAGAGAATAAAAAATCTGAAAAAGGTTTCCTTGAACAGTTGACATTGGAGGAAGAATTGGTGTATCGTTTCTGCTGTACAGAAAACGAAGTGACATCAGAGGAGATCCTGCAGCAGTCCGGCCTGTCTGTGGTAAAATTGACCATGCTGCTGCTCCAGCTTCAGCTGAAAGGATACATCAGAGAGGTCGGCTCGGGGCGATACATCGTGACGAGAAAAGACTAAGGGGAGGGATCCTTCGATGTGATCGGTGCTTTTCTAAGAAAAGGCAGGAGAGAGTCTGATCCCATCTGCGTTTATTCCATACAACAAACCATTTCAGGAGGAATGAAGTGCCTATTACCAGAACGATAACGATCGAAAAGAAAAAGACCCGCCGCACACGGCAGGTCGCATTTAAAAGAAAGCCGAATCCCAAGGGCAAGCACCTGGTCGTGGTGGAATCCCCGGCCAAGGCGAAGACCATCGAGCGCATCTTAGGACCGGACTACAAAGTCATGGCGTCCATGGGACACCTGCGTGATCTCCCCAAGCGTACCATGGGGGTCGACATAGAGAATGGCTTTGCACCGGAGTACGTCAATTCGACGGATCGGGCGAATGTCATCAAGGATCTGCAGAAAGCGGCGAACCAGTGCTGCGATATCCTTCTGGCAACGGACCCTGATCGCGAAGGCGAAGCGATCTCTTGGCATCTGTCGAAACTTCTGGATGTGAATCCGGAAGACAAGGTGCGTATTGCTTTCCATGAGATCACGCCGCCGGCGATCCGTGAAGCGATCCAAGATCCGGAGCCGATCGATCTTGACCGTGTCGATGCCCAGCAGGCGCGCCGTGTCCTCGATCGTCTGGTGGGCTACAAGCTCTCGCCATGGCTGTGGCGGCAGGTCTACCGTGGTCTTTCCGCAGGCCGCGTGCAGTCGGTCGCGACCCGCCTTATCTGCGAAAGAGAAGAGGAGATCCGTGCTTTTGTCCCTGTCGAGTACTGGTCGATCGAAGCCATGTACAAGACAGAGAAAAATGAGTCCTTCAAAGCGAAGCTGACCCAGATCGACGGGAAGGATGCGGAACTCCATAATGGGGAAGAGACGGATGCTGCGGTCAAAGGGATCGAGGGGAAAGAGGCTGAAGTCACCGCTGTCACGAAGTCCAGAAAGCAGCGCAAGACAAAGCCGCCCTACACCACCTCCACCATGCAGCAGGATGCCGTCAATAAACTGAATTTCAGCTCGAAGAAAACGATGATGCTTGCGCAGAACCTGTATGAAGGCGTAGAGATCCCCGGACATGGCCACGTGGGGCTCATCACGTACATGCGTACCGACTCTACCCGTATTTCTGATGAAATGATCAAGCAGGTGCGTCCGTATATTTCCGAGACCTATGGGGAAGACTACCTACCGGCGAAGCCGAACGTTTTCAGTAAGTCGAAGGAAGCGCAGGATGCCCATGAAGCCATCCGCCCGACCAGCCTTTCCTTCCCGCCGTCTGCGCTCTCGGGTATCCTTTCCCGCGATCAGCTCCGTCTCTATACCCTGATCTGGAATCGTTTCATCGCGTCCCAGATGGCGCCGCAGATCCAGCAGAGCACAAGTGCGACGCTCCAGTGTGGTATCTATACCCTGAAAGCGACGGGCGTGCATGTCCTCTTCGACGGCTTTACCATTATGCAGCCGTCGAAAAAGAAGGACAGCGAGGAAAGTGATTTCCTGCCTCCGCTCAAAAAAGGCGATATCGTCAAAAACACCAAAGTCAATGGCGAGCAGCATTTCACCGCACCGCCGCCAAGATATACCGAAGCGAGCCTCATCAAGACACTCGAAGAAAAAGGCATCGGCCGTCCGTCCACCTATGCGCCGATCCTGGATACCATCCAGAAGAGACGCTATGTGACGAAGGAAAATAAACAATTCGTTCCGACAGAAGTCGGATTCAAAGTGACGGAGCTTTTGAAGAAATATTTCGAAGGCATCATCAATGTCGACTTCACGGCGAATCTGGAAAACTGGCTCGATAAGATCGCGGAAGGCAAAGCTACCTACAAAAAGGTCATGACAGACTTCTACAAAGTCTTTGCGGCCGAGCTTGAGTCAGCAAATGTAGAAGCAGAAAAGGATAAGAAGGAGAATCAGGAGGTTTCTGATGTCACCTGTGAGAAATGCGGTGCAAAGATGATCGTGAAAATGGGTCGCTATGGGAAATATCTTGCCTGCCCGAATTATCCGAACTGCAAGAACATCAAGCCGTACAGCCTTGCCGAAGGGCCGGAAGAGGTGTCGGATGTGAAATGCGATGCCTGTGGTACGCTCATGGTCTACCGCACAGGACCCTATGGACGTTATCTGAAATGTCCGTCCTGCGGCGCGAATAAAGCCATCGTGATTGATACGGGCATCGTCTGTCCGAAGTGCCATGAAGGGCATATGGTGCAGCGCAGAAGTCATCGCGGCCGCATTTTCTACGGATGCAGCCGCTACCCGAAGTGTGATATGGCGCTCTGGAATGAGCCGATCAACCAGTTCTGTGAGACTTGCGGAGCCATCATGACGAAGAAAACCTATAAAACGGGTAAGGAGGTCATTTCCTGCTCGAATCCTGACTGTCCGACCCATCCGAAGCGGAAAACAAGAGCAAAGAAAGAGGAGAAGTGACTAGGGATTAGGAGCCGCAAGTGATTGGTGACTGGGAGATACCAGACTCTCTCGTATCGTCATTTCGAGCGAAGCGAGAAATCTTTCTTGCAGACCGATAAACGATGCATGTGTGAAAGCAGGGATGAGTGACTAGTGACTAGAAATTAGTAGCTAGGGATTAGGTTTGCGATACGAGAAACCCGATAGTTTCAAATCTCCGCGGCGCTGCTGATTTTTATGCGCCGCACCACCATTTCTCATTTCTCATTTCTAATTTCTCATTCAAACAGAGCTTTCAATCGCAATCAAGGGGCAGCACGCCCCACAGGCTAACCCTGAACCCTATAACCTTACAAAGGAGACAAATATGACAGACCATATCACCGTAGTCGGTGCAGGCCTTGCCGGAAGTGAAGCGGCCTGGCAGCTCGCGGAGATGGGCATCCCGGTGACACTCATCGAGATGCGTCCCACCAAGCAGACACCGGCGCACCACACATCCTATTTTGCAGAGCTTGTCTGCAGCAATTCCCTTCGGGCAGCGGCGATGACGAATGCCGTCGGCCTCCTGAAGGAAGAAATGAGACGCCTCCAATCCCTTATCATGGATGCCGCGGACACACACAGCGTCCCCGCGGGCGGGGCTCTTGCGGTCGACCGCATGGGCTATGCGAAAGCCGTGACGGAGAAGGTGAAGGATCACCCGCTGATCTCCGTCGTGGAAGAAGAGGTGAGAGAGCTTCCGAAGGACGGTATCACCATCATCGCGACGGGGCCGCTGACAGAAGGCGCTCTGGCGGAGTCCATCGAAGCCTTCTGCGGTGGGGAAGGCTTTCATTTCTATGATGCGGCGGCACCTATCGTGACGAAGGAGTCGCTCGATATGGACGTCGTGTACCGCATGTCCCGCTATAACAAGGGCGAAGCGGCGTACCTGAACTGCCCGATGAATGAGCAAGAGTATAAGGCCTTTCGTGAAGCGCTCTGCGAAGCGGAGATGGCACCGGTACATGGTTTTGAAAATAAAAAGGTCTTCGAAGGCTGCATGCCGATCGAAGTCATGGCAGCACGCGGGGAAGATACGATGCGCTTCGGCCCGATGAAGCCGGTAGGACTGCCAGATCCGCGCACAGGGAAGGATCCCTATGCGGTGGTTCAGCTCCGCCAGGATAATGAGGAAGATAGCATGTACAATATCGTCGGCTTCCAGACGCATCTCAAGTGGGGGGAGCAGAAGCGTGTCTTTGGTATGATCCCCGGTCTTTCTCATGCGGAATTCATCCGTTATGGTGTGATGCATAGAAATACGTACATCGATTCGCCTGATCTTCTGGATGCTACGATGGAGAGCCGAAAGCAGAGAGGCCTTTTCTTCGCCGGGCAGATGACAGGCGTCGAAGGATATGTCGAGTCTGCCGCATCCGGTATCGTGGCTGCGTATGCGGCGGCGGCCCGTTTTCATGGAAGGGAGCCGAAGGCATTTCCGAGAGAAACGGCGATCGGTGCGCTCTGTCACTATATTTCCCATTTCGAGGGAAAGAATTTCCAACCGATGAATGTGAATTTCGGCCTCATTCCGCCGCTTGAAAAGAGAGTGCCGAAAAAGGAAAAGAACCAGAAGCTCGCAGAGCGTGCGCTCGCGGCACTGGATGATTTTCTTGCCCGATAGTTTTTTGAGATCCCGCTTTTTACAGGCGGGATTTTTATGCTATGTAAGGAAGGGCAGCACACCTCATGATTACGTTTTAGGAATTAGGAATGAAGGTGGCGGCGCTTTGCGCCGATTTTGTAAATGGCGATGCCCGAAAGAGGCATTTCAGTCCCTAGCTACTAATCCCTAATCCCTAGCTACCAGTCACTAGTCACTAGTCACTAGTCACTAGCCACTCATCCCTGCTTTCGATCTTTAAGTTTTCATGGCAAATGATTTGACATTTCTTTCGTTTATCGCTACAATAATCCTATACATTAGAGCGATGAGGAAGACAGAGTCTTTGTGACATCCTATAGAGAGCCTGCGGCAGGTGGGAAGCGGGCGGATGGGGGAGACTTATTTCACTTCTGAGCTTCCGGCTGAACGGAGTAGGTCGGACGCAGGAGCTGCGTTATGGCTTTCGAGTACAAATTAGGGTGGTACCGCGGATATGACTTCGCCCCTTTCGGGGCGTGGTCTTTTTTTATTTTATTTTCCCGTACTCGCAGCCGGATAGACCCGGCATATCATAGAGGAGGTAAAGTCAATGGAAAGTAAGTTGGACGCATTGAAAGCCAACATGGAAAAAGACCTGAACGAACTGAAGGTGCAGGCGGAGGAGAAGGTCCATGCGGCAGGCGATGAGAAGGCGCTGCAGGATGCCAAAGTTTTCTTCTTGGGAAAGAAGGGCAAGCTGACGGCGATCCTCCGCTCCATGAAGGACCTCTCTGCGGCAGAACGTCCGGTCATCGGGGCTTTGGCAAATACGGTCCGCACGGATGTAGAGGCGGTCATCGCAGCGAAAGCGGCTGAGCTCAAGGCAAAGCGCCTCGAGGAGCGCATCCAGAGTGAGACGGTCGATATCACGCTGCCGGCTCGTCACCAGAAGGAAGGGCATATCCATCCGCTGGATAAGGCGCTCCGTGAGATCATGAAGTCTTTCATGCGCATGGGCTACTCGGTCGAAGAAGGACCGGAGATCGAGCAGGACTACTACAACTTCGAATGTCTGAACCTGCCTAAGGATCATCCCGCCCGCGATATGCAGGACTCTTTCTATATCACGCCGGAGATCCTGCTGCGCACGCACACTTCCCCTGTCCAGGCGAGAACGCTTCGCAAGCATGAGCCCAATTCCCCGATCCGTATGATCGCACCGGGCAAAGTCTTCCGCTGGGATAATGATGCGACCCATTCCCCTGTCTTCCATCAGGTCGAAGGGCTCGTCGTCGATAAGGGCATCAAATTCGCTGATCTGAAAGGCACACTGGAAATCTTCCTGAAAGATCTTTTCGGCTCTGATACGAAGATCCGTTTCCGCGCAAGCTACCTCATCACCCGGAACCGTCTGCGGATGGGCAGCATCGAGACTGCCATCAGCAAGACCATGGATGTGCTGGAGGGTGCCTACAGTCTGGTGATCATGTCCTCCACCAAGCTCATCGCAGTGCGGGATCCCCGGGGCTACCGTCCCCTGTGCATCGGCACCCTGCCCGGCGGCGGCTACGTCTTTGCCAGCGAAAGCTGCGCACTGGATGCCGTCGGCGCCGCCCTGCTGCGGGACGTGGAGCCCGGCGAGATCGTGGTAGTAGATACCAAGACCGGCGAGCTGCGCAGCATCAAGGATCACTGCGGCCGCCCGGACACCCAGATGTGCGTGTTCGAGTTCATCTACTTCGCCCGCCCGGACAGCGTCATCGAGGGCAGCTCGGTGCACGAGGCCCGCAAGCAGGCAGGCCGCTTCCTGGCGCAGGAGCACCCTGTGGAGGCCGATGTGGTCATCGGTGTGCCGGATTCCGGTCTGGATGCAGCGCTCGGCTACTCGCAGGAGAGCGGCATCCCCTATGGCATCGGCTTTATCAAAAACAAATACATCGGCCGCACCTTCATTCAGGGCAGCCAGAAGCAGCGCGAGAACAGCGTGCGCATCAAGCTGAACGTGGTGTCCAGCACCGTCAAGGGCAAGCGCGTGGTGCTGGTGGATGACTCCATCGTGCGCGGCACCACCTCTGCCCGCATCATCAAGCTGCTGCGGGATGCCGGTGCTGCCGAGGTGCACTTTATGGTCTCTGCACCTCCCTTCAAGTATCCGTGCTACTTCGGCACCGATATCCCGGACCAGAAGCTGCTGGTGGCCACCGGCCGCACGCTGGAGCAGATCAATGAGGTCATCGGCGCCGATACGCTGGGCTATTTGTCCAACGAGCACGTTGTCCAGCTTGCCAAAAACGCAAAATGCGGTTTCTGCACCGCCTGCTTTACCGGCGAGTATGCCGTAGAGCCGGAAAGTGTGCTTTCTACCGATATTCACGACCGTCACCTGAACGACCGTCCCAAGGACGCCAAAAAGTTAGGAGAGTAAGAACATGGAAAAGAGCTATTCTGAAAGCTACGCCGCAGCAGGCGTGGACATTACCGCCGGTTACCGCTCTGTGGAGCTGATGAAGCAGTATGTCGCCCGCACCATGAACGAGCACTGCATCGGCGGCTTGGGCGGCTTTGGCGGCCTGTTTGAGCTGGACTGCACCGGTTACAAGCACCCGGTGCTGATCTCCGGCACCGACGGCGTGGGCACCAAGCTGAAGATCGCCATGATCATGGACAAGCACGACACCATCGGCATCGACTGCGTGGCCATGTGCGTCAACGACGTGATCTGCGCCGGTGCCAAGCCGCTGGTGTTCCTGGATTACATCGCCTGCGGTCGCAACGTCCCCGAGAAGATTGCCGAGATCGTCAAGGGCGTGGCAGAAGGCTGCGTGCAGGCAGACTGCTCTCTGGTGGGCGGCGAGACTGCCGAGCACCCGGGCATGATGCCGGAGCACGAGTACGATCTGGCAGGCTTTACCGTGGGCGTGGTGGATAAGGAAAAGATCCTCAGCAACGAGACCATGGCTGCCGGGGATGTGATCATCGCCCTGCCCTCCACCGGCGTCCACTCCAACGGCTTCTCTCTGGTGCGCAAGGTGTTCAACATCG
>OIXU01000137.1_pt1 | contig 24546 bp, 22 predicted proteins | sample 1587921 | NCBI WGS metagenome assembly OIXU01 (sample SAMN03283238) | human gut metagenome | biome: human-associated habitat; material: feces | host: Homo sapiens | place: Peru | collected 2012
GGGGCTCCTCCGTTGAAGAACGGGGGAGCCCCTTGTTGCGTTTTGGGTTGTTGGTGCGACTTAGAGGTGGCTGATGATCAGTTCCATCTTGCCTTCGAGGTTGATGGAGCTGACGGTGCTGGGGGCCAGCAGGTGGCTTCCCTTGTGGACGGGGTCGCCGCAGACGGTGCCTTCACCGTCGATGACCGACAGGCACATGAAGGGCCAGCGCTGGTCGAGGGTCTTGTTGCCGTCAACACGTGCGCGATCGACGGTGTAGCAGGAGTTAGACTCGAGCTCGGTCACGCCGTCCACCTCGGGCGCGGTCACCGTGCCGTCGGTCGGAGCCTGAGCATCAAAGTCGATGCAGTCGAGGCTCTGCTCAATGTGCAGGGGACGCAGCTTGCCGTCGGTGCCAGGGCGGTCGTAGTCATACAGGCGATACGTCACGTCGCTCGACTGCTGCGTCTCCAAAATGAGCGTGCCGGTCTTGATGGCATGCACAGTGCCGGAATCAATCTGGAAAAAGTCGCCCTTGTGGATCGGTAGCACGTTGAGCATGTCGTCCCAGCGACCGTCCTCGATCATCTGTGCGGCCTCGGTGCGGTCTTTAGCACGCTGGCCGACGATGATCGTGGAGCCGGGCTCGCAATCCAGCACGTACCAGCACTCGGTTTTGCCCAGGCTGCCGTTCTCGTGCTCGGCGGCGTACTCGTCGTTGGGATGGATCTGGATCGAAAGGTCGTCCTTGGCGTCCAGAATCTTAATGAGCAGCGGGAACTCCTTGCCCTCGCAGTTGCCAAAGAGCTCGCGGTGCTCGGCCCACAGCCACGACAGGGTGTGGCCGGCGTACGGTCCCTCGGCAATCTGGCAGTCGCCGTTGGGATGTGCCGAGATGGCCCAGCACTCGCCGATGGGTCCTTCGGGAATGTCATAGCCAAAGACGGTCTCCAGCTGGCGGCCGCCCCAAATCTTCTCGTGGAAGATCGGCGTGAGTTTAATCAAATCGGACATGTGTATACCCCCATCAGGTTGTGCGGGTGCCGCGCAAAACGGCTCAAAGCGAGCACCCGCCGGATTACAAACTTAAGCCAACGTCACGTTGTGCAGCTCAAAACGGTCGCCGACGTTGCGCGAGATCGAGTACTCAAACGCGGCACCGCTGTCCAAAAAGCCAATCTGGTTGAGCTCGAGCAGGGGAGAGCCAGGCTTGGTGTTTAGGCGCTCGGCCTCTTCCTCGGTTGCCGCCACGGCGCGGATGGTGCGGTGGAAGCTCGAGATCTTAAGCCCGCACTGCTCGCGGATGAAGCTGTAGACCGATCCGTACAGGTCCTTTTTCTTAAGACCCGGGATCAGCTCGAGCGGCATATAGGTGTACTCGATAACGATGGGCAGACCATCGACCTCGCGTACGCGCACGATGTGATAGGCAAAGTCGTCTTCGGCCATTCCCAGCTGGGTGGCAACCTCTGCCGGCGGATTGACGATCGAGAAATCGTAGACCACCGAGGTCACCTTTTCCCCGCGGTGCTCATACGAAAAGCCTTGGGCGCGGTCGTTCTTGCCTTGGAAAAACGCTTTGCCGGGAAGCCCCGCGGCGTCTTTGACGTAGGTGCCCGATCCGCGACGGCTTGTGACCAAGCCTTCCTCGGTAATCTGCTCAATTGCTCGTTTGACGGTGATCTTCGAGACGCTATAGAGCTCGCAAAACTCGACGACGGTGGGCAGCTTGTCGCCCGGCTTAAGGGCGCCATCCTCGATGCTGCGACGAATATCCGCTGCTATTGACTCATATTTGGGAATCATGGAACCCCCCTTCTGGCTTGATTGAGTATAAAAGAAAGTATAGTCAACGCCTAAGTATCCCCATTGCGTTCTTGAAAAAGTTCGAGAAGGATATTATTAAAAGTCGCTTTATTTATAAAACTAGAGCGCCCTAACGTTCAACGGGCAGGATTTCAGGGGGATGCATTTCCCCAGATAAAACCTGCCAAAACAAACCTGTCCCTTTTTGGCAGGTTTTTGCCTTGGGAGCGGTACCATACAGGCAATGTTTAAACGAGAAAGGTGGGCTCCCATGGAACCTAAGCAGTACTACATCGGCATCGACGTCGGCGGCACTTCGGTTAAGGAGGGCCTGTTCGACGAGGACGGCAATCTGCTTGCCAAGGCCAGCGTGCCCACGCCTCCCATCGTCGACGCTGCGGGCTTTGCCGCGGTGACCGAGGCTATCGACCAGGTGGTCGCCAAGGCGCAGATTCCGCGCGCCTTTGTGGCAGGCATTGGCCTGGCCGTTCCGTGCCCCATTCCGGCATCGGGCGATGCCAAGGTCAAGGCCAACATTGCCATCAACCTGCCCGAGCTCAGGATTGCCATCCAGGAGCACTGCCCCGATGCGGTCGTGAAGTACGAGAACGATGCCAACGCCGCAGCCATGGGCGAGGCCTGGCTCGGCTCTGCCAAGGGCGTGCAGAACGTGGTGATGGTCACCATCGGTACCGGCGTGGGCGGTGGCGTCATCGTCAACGGCGACGTGGTGTCGGGCGTTGTGGGCGCCGGCGGCGAGATCGGCCACATGTGCCTGAACCCCGACGAGGAGCGTACCTGCGGCTGCGGCGGCCACGGCCACCTGGAGCAGTATTCCAGCGCCACCGGCGTGGTGAGCAATTATCTGGCCGAGTGCAAGGCTGCGGGCGTCGAGCCCATCGAGCTCACCGGTCCTTCCGATTCCAAGGACGTGTTCCAGGCTTGCCGCGAGGGCGATAAGCTCGCGCTTGCTGCGGCCGATACCATGGCCGATTACCTCGGTCGCGCACTGGCGCTCATCGCCAACGTGGTCGACCCCGAGATGTTCCTGATCGGCGGCGGCGCCTCCGCCTCGGCCGATGTCTATCTCGATACGGTGCGTGAACGTTATCAGCGCTACGCGCTTTCCGCCTCGCGTGAGACGCCCATCGAGGTCGCCTCGCTCGGCAACGACGCCGGCATCATCGGCGCCGCCTACGTAGCCCTGCGCGCCGCCGGCAAATAGCTGGTGCAAGGGGGTCAGGTTACTTTGCACCAACATGGTGCAAAGGGGACGGACTTGACCACCATGCTTGCCCCAAAATGTGCCGCGCCCCTTCCGTCTGCGAAGGCTCGGCATCGGCGTGCTACCATAGCTACGTCCAAGTACACATATCAAGTGGAGGATATCCATGGCAAACGTTCTTGTCTTTGGTCACCAGAACCCCGATAACGACGCCATCATGAGCGCCGTCGTCCTGTCTCAGCTGCTCAACCAGGTTGAGTATGCCGGCAACACCTACGAAGCCTGCGCCCTTGGCCAGCTTCCGGCCGAGTCCGCCAAGCTGCTCGCCGACGCCGGCATCGCCGAGCCCCGCGTGATCGAGTCCGTCGAGGCCGGTCAGCTCGTCGTCCTCACCGACCACAACGAGTCTGCCCAGTCCGTCGCCGGCCTTAAGGACGCCACGGTCTTTGGCGTTGTCGACCATCACCGCATCGGCGACTTCGAGACCGCAGGCCCGCTGCACTACATCTGCCTGCCCTGGGGCTCCAGCTGCACCATCGTCACCAAGCTTGCCGCCGTGCTCGGCGTTGAGCTTTCCGACGTCCAGGCCAAGCTGCTGCTCTCGGCCATGATGACCGATACGCTCATGCTCAAGAGCCCCACCACCACCGCTGTCGACCGCGTCGTCGCCGCCAAGCTCGGCGAGCAGGTGGGCGTCGACCCGGTCAAGTTTGGCATGGAGGTCTTCCTCACCCGTCCGTCCGGCTCCTTCACCGCTGCCGAGATGGTCGGCAACGACATCAAGATGTTCGAGCCCGCCGGCAAGAAGTTGCTCATCGGTCAGTACGAGACCGTTGACAAGAGCCGTGCGCTCGGCATGATCGACGAGATCCGCGAGGCCATGCGCGCCTACGCCGCCGAGAAGGGTGCCGACGGCATCGTCCTGTGCATCACCGACATCATGGAGGAGGGCTCGCAGGTCCTGCTCGAGGGCGAGACCGAGGCCGCTCAGAAGGGCCTGGGCATCGCCGACGAGCACGACGGCGTCTGGATGCCGGGCGTCCTCTCCCGTAAGAAGCAGGTCGCTGCCCCCATCATGGCCGCCTGCTAGGTTCTTTTGACCTAACACCGACGACCGGATCGCGGACGACCCGCGCTCCGGTCGTTTTTTGTGCACGGTACCGCGTTGTCTCTTGGGCAGGCGCGCCCGTGCCGTTGAGCAAATAATGTTCAACCTGTGGTTCCGCTTTTCGGCCGAGCTTGTGCGGTATCCGTGCAGGGTAGGCTAGATGCAAGCGTAATACGTTAGAGCGCGGCACCGCCGATTTGGCGGGCCGTGCTTTTTTAAGACGGGAGCTTTCCCGTGAAAGGAGCCGCCCATGGCAGCACCCGAGCAGCTGTTTAACGTCCGTGAGCGCAAGCGTTTTGAGCGTCACGACATTTGGGAGCGCATCGCCGAGAACGGCACGATTTCTGCCGCCGTCATGGTCCTCGCCGCCATCGCCGCCGTTATCTGCGCCAACACCGATGTCTACGAGGCCATCCATCACTTTTTGGAGACCCCGCTCTATGTGGGCCTGGGGCATTTCACGGCCGGCCTCACCGTCGAGCTTTTCGTCAACGACTTCCTCATGGCGATCTTCTTTTTGCTGGTGGGCATTGAGCTTAAGTACGAGATGACGGTCGGCGAGCTCAAGAACCCGCGTCAGGCCATGCTTCCCATGCTGGCAGCCGTGGGCGGCGTTGTCGTTCCCGCCTGCATCTACCTCATCTTTAACCATGCCGGCGCGCATAACGGCTGGGCCATTCCCATGGCAACTGATATCGCCTTTGCGCTGGGTGTGCTGTCGCTCTTAGGCAACCGCGTGCCTAACGGCGTGCGCGTGTTTTTCTCGACACTCGCCATCGCCGACGACCTGATCTCCATCGCCGCCATCGCCATCTTCTACGGTCAGAGCCCCAATCCGTTTTGGTTGGGCGCCGCCGCGGTTGTGACCTGCGCGCTCGTGTGGCTCAACAAGACGCAGCACTATCGTCTTGCCCCGTATTCGGTGCTGGGCCTTGTACTGTGGTTCTGCATGTTCAAGAGCGGCGTGCATGCCACACTTGCCGGCGTTATCTTGGCCTTTACCATCCCGGCCAAGTGCGGCGTCAAGCTCGATAGCCTCACCGATTGGCTGGGCGAGTGCCTGCCGTTGCTCGACGACCGCTACGACGACGAGGCGCACATCCTGGGCCAGCACGACTTTACCGTCTCGACCACCAAGGTCGAGCGCGTCATGCACCGCGTGACCCCGCCACTCATCCGCATGGAGCGTCTGATCTCCACGCCGGTCAACTTTGTGATTCTGCCGATCTTCGCGTTTGTCAACGCGCAGGTTCGCCTGGTGGGCGTGGACATGAGCACGCTGCTCACCGATCCGGTGACGCTCGGTGTGTACTTTGGCATGCTGCTGGGTAAGCCGATCGGTATCTTTGGCATGACGTTTGCCCTGGTTAAGCTCAAGATTTCCGAGCTGCCGCACAATGTCAACTGGCACATGATTGCCGGTGTGGGCATTCTGGGCGGCATCGGCTTTACCATGTCGATCCTCATCAGCGGCCTCGCCTTCCCGACAGCCCAGTTCGAGGTCCTGGCTGCCAAGGCCGCTATTCTTGCCGGTTCGGTCACCGCTGCCGTGCTCGGCATGATCTACATGAACGTGGTCTGCAAACACCCTGCGCCCAAGGACGAGTAAAAGCGCGAAAACCGGGGCCGGACATGCCCGGATACCCTCGTGTGCAAAAAACGCCGTTTGTGAGTACTGTCACAAACGGCGTTTCATTTTACGTACGAAAAATAATGGACAACAACATGCTGCTTGTACGTTAACGAGTAGCCAGTAGATTAACAAATGACAATGGGGTCTTCAAAAGGAGGGCGAACGAGGTCAAAAAGGGCTGTTTTTGCAAAAAATTGCTGCCACTAAAAAAGTAACAGTACTCATATTTGCCCTTTTTTGAACACAGGCCCTAAAACAAGCCTCGCCAGGGTCGGGAAACGGGCCAAATCGTCGGCCTCGAGGTTTATTCCACGGTGCCGTAGACGGCGCCCCAGCCGTGGGCGGCCAGGGCCGAGTTGAGCTGGTCGCAAAGTGACTGGCGATCGTAGTAGCCGGGCGGCAAAAGGTTGACGATCTCCATGAGGTCGGGTGCCAGGTCCAAGATCTCGGCCTGCACAATCAGGTCCAAGCGGTCAACGGCGTGGCGATCGTAAAACAGCCCGTCGACCAAGCGTTGCAGGTCGCCGAACTCCTTGGCCTGGAACGATCCGTATTCCATATAGCCTCCTTGGGCGAGCCACGCGGTCCCACGGGCTCACGCGGTGATGTCGTAATTCATTGCGATGGACTTAATCTATCACGGCTTCATAACGTTGCGGCGGTGGCGGTCTATACTTAGACGAACTGCAACGTACCGCTTCGCGAAAGGTCGCACCCATGCAGACGATCTACCAGAAGATGGAAACCACCGAACTCGATGCCGCCATCGAGGCGCTCAAGGCCGAGGTCGCCGAGGTCAAGGCCAAGGGCCTGGCGCTCGACATGGCCCGCGGCAAGCCGTCGCCCGCCCAGGTGGACATCTCGCGCCCCATGCTCGATATCCTCAATGCCGACGCCGACCTGCACGACGGCAACGTCGATTGCTCCAACTACGGATGCTTCGAGGGTATTCCCTCGGCGCGTAAGCTGGCAGGGGAGTTCTTGGGCTGCCCCGCCGAGCAGACGCTTGTGCTGGGTTCGTCGAGCCTGCTGATCGAGCATGACATCGCCGGTATGTTCTGGCGCTGCGGTTCGTGCGGCAGCGAGCCCTGGGATGCCTACGAGGCCGCGCACAACGGCGAGAAGGTCAAGTTCCTGTGTCCCGTTCCCGGCTACGATCGCCACTTTGGCATCACCGCCGACTTGGGCATCGAGAACGTCCCCGTTGCGATGACCGATAATGGCCCCGACATGGACGAGATCGAGCGCCTCGTTGCCGCCGATGATTCCATCAAGGGTATCTGGTGCGTGCCCAAGTACTCCAACCCCACGGGCATCACCTTTAGCGAGGACACCGTGCGCCGCCTGGTCGAGATGCCCACGGCCGCGCCCGATTTCCGCATCTTCTGGGACAACGCCTACTGCGTGCACGACCTGTACGACGAGACCGACGAGCTCGCCAACATCTTCGACCTCGCCCGCGCGGCGGGCACCGAGGACCGCGTGGTGGCCTTTGCCTCGACGTCCAAGATCACCTTCCCGGGTGCCGGCATCGGCTTTATCGGCGCGAGCCCCGCTGTCATCGCCGAGTTCTCCAAGCGTCTGAAGGCCGGCCTGATCAGCGCCGACAAGCTCAACCAGCTGCGTCACGTGCGCTTCCTTCCCACCATCGAGGCGGTCAAGGAGCACATGAAAAAGCATGCCGAGTTCCTGCGTCCGCGCTTCGAGGCCGTCGAGCGCAAACTCACCGAGGGCCTGGGCGACACGGGCTGTGCCACCTGGACGCACCCCCGCGGCGGTTACTTTGTGAGCTTCGATGGTCCCGAGGGCTCGGCCCAGAAGGTCGCCACGCTCTGTGCCGACCTGGGCGTTAAGCTCACACCTGCTGGTGCCACCTGGCCTTATGGCAAGGACCCGCGCGACACCAACATCCGCATCGCGCCGAGCTATCCCACGGTCGAGGACCTGGAGGCCGCGCTCGACGTGCTGGTACTGGCCGTCAAGCTGGTCGCCGCCGAGCTAGCCCGCGCCGAGCGAGCCTAACACGCGTGGTCCCCGTATTATCCGCACTTTCGTTACGCAAAGGAGCGTATACATGGATTTGGGTATTTCTACCAACCCCACGCCGGAGCTCTACACCATCAAGGTGACCGGCGAGATCGATATCTCTAACGCCGACAGCCTGCGCAACGCCATCGACCTGGCGCTCGAGCAGCCCACCGAGGCCGTTGAGCTCGACTTTGCCCAGGTGAGCTACATCGACTCGACGGGCATTGGCGTGCTCGTGGGCGCCGCACACCACGCGGTCGATCATGGTAAGCGCTTTAGCTGCGTCAACGTGCAGTCCCCGGTGATGCGCGTGGTTCAGCTGCTGGGTGTCGACCAGGAGATTTCGATCACGGCGGCATAGGCCCTGCCCCAAAAGGGCGTGCCGTTTGGCATATGTTTGTGATGCGCTCGGACGTTTTGGCGTCCGGGCGCTATACTTGACCGAATGAATAGACGAGTTCCGGCCGAATGGCGCGGTGCGGGCTCGACTCACATCGAGCCTTGGAGGTATGTGTGTTTGGTATTGGAGAGGGTGAGCTCGCGATCATCGTGGTCTTCGGCTTTTTGCTGTTTGGCCCGGATAAGCTCCCGCAGATGGGCCGCACGATCGGCCGTGCCATCCGTCAGTTCCGCGAGACGCAGGAAAAGATGACGGCTGTTGTTCAGTCCGAGATTATCGATCCGGTGAGCGAGGCTGCTTCGGCGCCGGTCAAGCCCAAGAAGGCCGCTGCTGTCGACGATGATTCCGATGCGGATGAGGATGCCGCCGAGGCTTCCGCGCCCGCCAAGAAGGAGACTTTTGCCGAGCGCCGTGCTCGTCTTGCTGCCGAGAAGGCCGCGAGCGAGGGTGCTGCCGAGGGCGAGGGCGCTGCGGAGGAGACCGAAGCTGGGGCTGCCGAGGGTGAGTCCGTTGCCGCCGCTGCCGAATCCGCCGCTGCCGAGCCTGAGCCCGAGCCCGCACCTGAGCCCGAGCCGGCGGAGCCCACGACGGCCGACCTGTACGCCCGTCGTCCCCGCAAGCGCAAGGCCGTCGTCGACCAGCTCGCCCGCGAGCTCGAGGCCGAGGACGCTGCCGATGACGCCGCCACCGACGCCCCGAAGGGAGGCGATGAGTAATGCCTATCGGACCTGCGCGCATGCCGCTTTTTGATCACCTGGGAGAGCTCCGTCGCCGCCTGACCATCGTGGTCGTGTCGGTGTTTGCCGCCGCCATCGTGCTGTACTTTGCCACGCCCGTGGTGCTCGATATCTTGGAAGATCCCATCCGCTCGTTTGTGCCGGACGGTAAGTTCTACATCACCACCACGCTCGGCGGCTTTGGCCTGCGCTTTTCGTTGGCCCTCAAGATGGCCGTTGTCATGTGCACGCCCATGATCGTCTGGCAGATTTTGGCGTTTTTCCTGCCGGCGCTTCGTCCCAATGAACGCAAGTGGGTCGTGCCCACGGTGCTCGCCTCGACGGTGCTGTTCTTCTTGGGTGCCATCTTCTGCTACTTCATCATCATCCCTGCGGGCTTTGAGTGGCTCATCGGCGAGACTTCGGCCGTTGCAACGGCGCTGCCCGACCTGGAGAATTACGTCAACATGGAGCTGCTCTTTATGATCGGCTTTGGCGTGGCGTTCGAGCTGCCGCTCATCATCTTCTACCTGTCTGTGTTCCACATTGTGTCCTACGCAGCCTTCCGCAGCGCATGGCGTTATATATATGTGGGCCTGCTGGTGGCCTCGGCTGTAATCACGCCCGACGGCTCGCCCGTCACGCTGGGTCTTATGTTTGGTGCCCTGATCTCGCTCTACGAGATCTCACTCGCCGTTGCCCGCGTGGTCATTACCGCGCGTGAGGGTAAGGAAGGCTTGTTTGTGAGCCGCCTGGACCTGTTCTCGGACGATGAGGACAATGAGGAGTAAATCGGTATGCACGAGGTTGGCATTGTCAACGGCATACTCGATACGGTGATTCGCGCGGCGCGTGGGGCGGGGGCCTCGCGCGCCGTTTTGGTAACGCTGCGTATCGGGGATATGACCGAAGTTGTGCGCGAGGCGCTCGACTTTGCGTGGGAGACGTTTCGCGACGAGGATCCGCTCACGCAAGGCTGCGAGCTCGCTGTAGAAGAGATTCATCCGCAAAGCGAGTGTCTGGACTGCGGCGAGGTCTTCGACCACGACCGCTTCCACTGCCGCTGTCCTCAGTGTGGCGGCGCCAACGTGCGCCTGCTGCACGGCCGCGAGCTCGACATCGCAAGCATCGAGATCGAAACCCCCGACGATTAGCCCGCTAGCCATCTGGCGATGGGGTATAAAGGGGCAAAAGTAAGGAGTGCCGAATATGGCCGAGAAAACGATTGATATCGCGTCGCCGATCCTGTCGCGCAATGAGCGCCTGGCAGATCAGCTGCGTCAGCGATTTAAAGAGACAAACACCTACGTGATCAACGTGCTGTCGAGCCCTGGTTCGGGCAAGACCACCACGATTCTGGGCACCAACGAGCGCCTGCGCGACAAGGCCGGCCTGCGCTGCGCCGTCATCGAGGGCGACATTGCCTCGGATGTTGATGCCATCACCATGAAGGAAGCCGGCATGCCCGCCATCCAGATCAACACGGGCGGCCTGTGCCACCTCGAGGGCAACATGATCATGGAGGCCGTCGACGCCTTCGACCAGGCGGTGGGTCTGGAGAACATCGACGTCATCTTTATCGAAAACGTGGGCAACCTGGTCTGCCCAGTCGACTTTGACTTGGGCGAGAACCTGCCCATCATGATTCTCTCGGTGCCCGAGGGCGACGACAAGCCCATCAAGTACCCGGGCATCTTCCAGCACGCCGGCGCGCAGCTGCTCAACAAGGTCGATGTGGCCCCGGCTTTCGATTTTGACATGGATAGGTATACTAAGACACTCGATGACCTCAATCCGCAGGCGCCGCGGTTTGCCGTGAGCGCGCGCAAGGGCGAGGGCATGGATGCCTGGTGCGATTGGCTCATCGGGCAGATTGAGCAAGCAAGGGCGTAAGTCGGCCGCTGCAAGTGCGGGCGCAGCCGCAGAGATACGAGATAGGAGCCTCTTTTGAAGCTCATCATCGCCGAGAAAAACGACGCCGCGCGCCAGATCGCCGAGCGTCTGTCCACGGGCAAGCCCAAAAAGGACAAGGTGTACAACACCGCCATCTACCGTTTTGAGTGGAAGGGCGAGGAGTGCGTGACCATCGGCCTGGCCGGTCACATCCTGGCGCCCGATTTTTGCGACAGCGTGCTGTTCGATAAAAAGCTGGGTTGGTATTCGGTGACCGAGGACGGCGAGATGCTGCCGGCAGACATGCCCGATGGCTTGGCCCGCCCGCCGTACGACACCAAGCGCAAGCCGTTCCTTGCCGATGGTATCTCCATCAAGGGTTGGAAGCTCGAGAGCCTGCCTTACCTCACCTGGGCACCGGTCATTAAGCTGCCGGCCGAGAAGGAGCTCATCCGCTCGCTCAAGAATCTCGCTAAAAAGTCCGACAGCGTCATTATCGCCACGGACTTCGATCGCGAGGGCGAGCTGATCGGTTCGGACGCCCTCAACAAGGTGCGCGAGGTGGCGCCGGACCTGCCGGTTGCCCGCGCCCAGTATTCTTCGTTTACCAAGGCCGAGATCACGCAGGCCTTCGATAACCTCGTCTCGCTCGACCAGAACCTGGCCGACGCCGGCGAGAGCCGCCAGCATATCGACCTCATCTGGGGCGCGGTGCTCACGCGCTACCTGACGCTCGCCAAGTTTGGCGGCTTTGGCAACGTGCGCTCTGCCGGTCGTGTGCAGACGCCGACGCTCGCCCTGGTGGTCGAGCGCGAGCGCGAGCGCATGGCGTTTGTGCCCGAGGACTATTGGCAGATTCGCGGCATGGGTGCCGCACAGGGCGCTGCCGAGGACGACCGCTTTAAGATCGCGCACAAGACGGCGCGCTTTACCGACAAAGACGCTGCCGAGACGGCGTATGGTCACGTCGACGGCGCCACGACGGCGACCGTCGCCGCGGTGACCAAGCGCTCGCGCAAGCAGCAGCCGCCCACGCCGTTCGCGACGACCTCGCTGCAGGCTGCCGCCGCGGCCGAGGGCATCTCGCCTGCGCGTACCATGCGCATCGCCGAGTCTCTCTACATGGCGGGCCTCATCAGCTATCCGCGTGTCGACAACACCGTGTACCCCGCGACGCTCGATCTGGGCGCCGTGGTGAGCGACCTGGCAAAGATCAACCCGGCGCTGGCTCCTGTGTGCAAAAAGGTGCTCGCCGGTCCCATGAAGCCCACGCGCGGCAAAGTCGAGACCACCGACCACCCGCCGATTTATCCCACGGGCGAGGGCGATCCGTCCACGCTCGACGGCGGCCAGCGCAAGCTCTACGACCTCATCGCTCGTCGTTTCCTGGCGACGCTCATGGGCCCCGCGACCATCGAGAACACCAAGCTCGAGCTCGACGTCAACGGCGAGCCGTTCGTGGCTTCGGGCGACGTGCTCGTGACTCCGGGCTTCCGCGAGGCTTATCCGTACGGCCTTAAGCGCGATGAGCAGATGCCGCCGCTGGAGCAGGGCGATACGGTCGATGTGTTTGACATTAAGCTCGAGGCCAAGCAGACCGAGCCGCCCGCGCGCTACAGCCAGGGCAAGCTCGTGCAGGAGATGGAGAAGCGCGGCCTGGGCACCAAGTCCACGCGCGCGAGCATCATCGAGCGCCTGTATGCCGTGCGCTATCTCAAAAACGATCCCGTGGAGCCGAGCCAGCTGGGCATCGCCATCATCGACGCGCTGACGCAGTTTGCTCCGCGCATCACGAGTCCCGATATGACCAGCGAGCTCGACGGCGATATGACTCGCGTCGAGCGCGGCGAGGACACCGAAGAGCATGTCGTGACGCACTCGCGTGCGCTGCTGGCCGGCGTGCTCGACGAGCTGCTCAAGCACACGCAGGAGCTGGGTGACGCCATCAGCGACGCCGTCACGGCCGATGCACGCGTGGGCGCCTGCCCCAAGTGCGGCAAGGATCTGGTTATGAAGACGAGCGCCAAGACCCGCGGCAGCTTCATTGGCTGCATGGGCTGGCCCGACTGCGATGTGACCTATCCGGTGCCGAGCGGCGTCAAGGTGAGCCCGCTCGAGGGCGAGGCGGCCGTGTGCCCCGAGTGCGGCGCGCCGCGCATTAAGTGTCAGCCGTTCCGCCAGAAGGCCTTCGAGATCTGCGTGAACCCCACGTGCCCCACCAACTACGAGCCCGACCTTAAGGTGGGCGAGTGCAAGGTGTGCGCCGAGGCGGGACGCCATGGCGACCTGATCGCGCACAAGAGCGAGAAGAGCGGCAAGCGCTTTATCCGCTGCACCAACTATGACGACTGCGGCGTGAGCTATCCGCTGCCGGCGCGCGGTAAGCTCGAGGCGACGGGCGAGACCTGCCCCGAGTGCGGCGCCCCCATCGTGGTGGTCAACACGGCGCGCGGCCCGTGGCGCATCTGCGTGAACATGGACTGCCCGACCAAGGAGAAGAAGCCCGCCCGCGGCCGCAAGACCACAACCAAGGCGAGCACGGCAAAGAAGGCTTCGACGGCCAAGAAAACCACGGCCAAGAAGACGACCGCGAAGAAGGCGACGGCCAAAAAGACCGCTGCCGACAAGTAACGGCACAGTCGAAATAATGACCAAAAAACGAGCGAGGACCCTACGATCCTCGCTCGTTTTTTGTCCGGCAGTTAGGGAACGACAAAGCGCTAGTTCACCTCGACGGGCTTGGCGCCGGGATAGCGGTCCTCAAAGTCCAGACGGTACTTGTTGCTGCTGGTTCCCGACTCGTTGTCGCGCGCCAGCGGCGCCACGATCTCGTCCTTGTGGTCCTCGGGTTTGGAGTACTTCAGGCTGATTTCCCAGGCATCGCAGATCGCGTCGATGCGGTGATCTAGGTCGTCGTACAGGGCGATGATGTCCTTCCAGGAGCTGTAGTTCTTGGAGCTCATGGGCACGTCTAGGTCCTCGACAATGTCGTAATACTGCTCGATGGTGTCCTCCGTGCGCTCGGCGACATCGGCGAGATTCTGACGGGCGGTGCGATCTTCTTCCAGATAGCTGCCGTTGAAGGCCTGTGCGCAGGCGCGGACCTGGCTGTCGAGGTCTTCGAGCAGATCGTAGTATTCGCTCAGCCGGCGGTAGAGGTTTTGCTCGGAGAGCGTTGCATCGCCGCCATCCTCGTCGTCATCGTCATCATCGTCGTACAGGCTGTTGGGATCGCCGAAGGGCTTAAGGTCATCGGCATCGTCATCGTGGTGCAGCTTGGTTACCTCGGCAGCCGTTTGCGTGGCGGCGTTGTCGAACGGTTTAATCACAAAGAAGATGACCAGGGCGATGATGATCGCCACCAGCACAACGATAACGGCGATAAGCGGACCGGTGCTGCCCTTTTTGGGAGCTGGGGTCTGTGGTGAAGCGGGCTCGTATGCAGGTGCCGGCTGCTGTTGGGGCGAGCCGCCCGCGACGGGCATGCGCTGCGTCGTTTCGACCGTCGTGGGGCCGGCAGCGGGGTCGGGGCGATAGGCGAGGGGGTCGTCCGGCTTAGCTTGCGGCGTATCGAGGGAGCCGGTCTGCTCAAACGCGGGTTGGCCATTGCTCGCGGCTGTCTGCTCAACGGGTGCACCGCACGAGGTGCAGAACTTGGCATCATCTGCAAGAAGCTTGCCGCACGAGGCGCAATACCGAGACATTGCCACTCCTTTCGCCACATTTCAATGCAATACGACGATTATACCCAGCGCCCCAAAAAGCCGGCAGTTAGGGACGGTCCTTTTCTAGGATAGTCGTTGGGGACGTTCTTAAACGACTAGTCATTCAAGAACGTCCCCAATGACTAGGTCGGATTTGGGGTGCGCCTGCCCCTGGGGTATCATGGCTTGGTTGATATATCTGCATTTACGCGCCTTGTAGGAAGGGGCTGCGCCCATGGCTTTTGAGCCCGCTCAACATAGCTTCATTACGCTCGAGGGCGTCGATGGCGCCGGCAAGTCTACGCAGGCGCGCCTGCTTGCCCACGCGCTTGGCCTTGCCGGCTACCAGGTTGTGAGCCTGCGCGAGCCGGGCGGCACTGCCATCAGCGAAAAGATCCGCGCCCTGCTGCTCGACCCCGCCAACACGGCGATGGGCGATACCTGCGAGCTGCTGCTCTACGAGGCGGCGCGTGCCCAGCTGGTGCACGAGGTCATCGCGCCCGCCCTTGCGGCCGGCAAGGTGGTCCTGTGCGACCGCTTCTACGATTCCACGACCTGCTACCAGGCGTTTGCCGATGGCCTCGACCGTCAGATGGTGCGCGACGCCAACAACCTGGCCGTTGCGGGAACGCACCCGGCGCTCACGCTCGTCTATCACATCACGCCCGAGCAGGCGGCGCTGCGCATGGCCGCCCGTGGTGCTGCCGACCGCATGGAGGCCAAGGGGATGGCCTTCCAAGAGCGTGTCTACCAGGGATTTTGTGCCATTGCTGCCGAGGAGCCGGGCCGCGTGAAGCTCATCGACGCGACCGCGCCCATCGAGGAAGTCTTCGCGCAGACGGTCGATCAGGTTCGCGCGTACGGCCTCGACATTCCCCAAGATGCTGTCGCCGCCGCGCTTGCCCGGGAGGCTGAGTAACATGGCTCCCGCTCAGGCAAGTCTGCTGGCAAAGCTCGACACCCAAGAGCGCGTGCGCGACTTTTTGACCAACGCCGTTGCCAGCGGCCGCGCATCGCACGCGTACCTGTTTTTGGGCGCTCCCGGCGCCGGTAAGCTCGACGCCGCATGGGCGCTCGCCCAGGCTTTCCTGTGCGAGCAGGACGGCTGCGGATCGTGCGACAGCTGCGTGCGTGTCGCTCGCCATACGCATCCCGACGTGCACTACTACACGCCCGAAAGCGCTACGGGCTACCTCATCGCCCAGACCCGCGAGCTGCTCGACGACGTGCCGCTGGCGCCCATCCGCGCCAAGGCCAAGGTCTACATCATCGACCGTGCCGAGCAGCTGCGCGCCAACACCGCCAACGCGCTGCTCAAAACGCTTGAGGAACCGCCCGAGGGCGTCATGTTCATCCTGCTGGGCACCTCGGCCGACGTAATGCTGCCCACCATCGTGAGCCGCTGTCAGTGCGTGCCGTTTCGGCTCGTGTCGCCCACTGTGGCCGCACAGGCCGTGAGCCGCGCCACCGGCCAGGACATCGCGCGTTGCCGCATGGCCGTCGCCGTGGCGGGGAGCCCCACGCGCGGCATCGAGTTCCTTAAGAGCGCCGAGCGCCAGGATGCTCGCCGTCAGATGGTCCGCGCCATCGACTCGCTCATCGCTGCCGACGAGGCGGACGTGCTCAGCCGCGCCAAGTCGCTCATCGTCGCCGTCAAGGCGCCGCTCGCCGAGGTCAAGTCCACGCAGGAAAAGGTGCTCGAGCAAAATGCCGACTACCTGTCGCGTGGAGCATTGAAGCAGCTTGAGGACCGCAACAAGCGCGAACTCAACGCGCGCGAGCGTTCGGGTATCATGGAAGCGCTGGCGAGCGCGCGGACGCTCATGCGCGACGTGCTGCTGACGCTTCAGGATGAGGCGGCAGACGTAGTGAACGAGGACGTGCGCGACGCAATCGGGCGGCTTGCCGCCGCGACGACTGTTGCGGGCGCTACCCGGGCGCTCGAGGCGGTCGCGACTGCTGAGCGCAACATCGCCAGAAACGTTACTCCCCAGCTGGCCATCGAGGTCATGCTGTTCGATATCAGGAAGGCACTGAAATGCCGTTAGTCGTACCCGTTAAGTTTACCTACGCCTCGCGCGACCTGTGGTTCGACCCGCAGGATCTGGATATCCTCGAGGCCGATTACGCTATTTGCTCCACCGAGCGCGGAACCGAGATCGGCCTGGTCACGGCCGATCCCTTTGAGGTGCCGCAGGACGAGATCGGCCAGCCGCTCAAGCCCGTGCTGCGCGTGGCGAGCGACATCGATCTGCAGCTTGCCGACGACCTGGCCATCCAGGGCGACGAGGCTATGGTCGACTTCCGCCGTCTGGTCAAGGAGCTCGACCTCGAGATGAAGCCGGTCGGCGTCGAGTACCTGTTTGGCGGCGAGAAGGCCGTGTTCTACTTTGCGGCCGAGGAGCGCGTCGATTTTCGTCAACTCGTCAAGGACCTGTCCTCGACGCTGCACATTCGCGTCGACATGCGCCAGATCGGCGTGCGCGACGAGACCCGCCTGGTGGGCGGCTATGCCCAGTGCGGTCAGGAGCTTTGCTGCACGCGCTTTGGCGGACAGTTTGAGCCCGTCTCGATTCGTATGGCAAAAGAGCAGGACCTGCCGCTCAATTCGTCCAAGATCAGCGGCGTGTGCGGCCGCCTGATGTGCTGCCTGCGCTACGAGTTCGAGGCGTACAAGGACTTTAAGAGCCGCGCGCCTAAAAAGAAAACGCTCATCGATACGCCGCTCGGCAAGGCGCGTATCCAGGAATACGACACCCCGCGCGAGCAGCTGGTGCTGCGCCTGGAGAACGGCAAGGTCTTTAAGGTCAACCTCGCCGACATGACCTGCACCGAGGGCTGCAAAAAGAAGGCCGCCGAGCAGGGCTGCAACTGCCGTCCCGACTGCGTGACGCGCGACGTGCTCGAGCGCATCGAGTCGCCCGAGATGCGCCTGGCGCTCATGGAGCTCGACCGCGAGAACGGCGTCGACGTGGGCGATGGCCTGTCGAGTGCCGACCGTCTGGCCGGCACGTCGATGCCCAAGCGCCGTCGTCGCGATGCCGATTCCGATGCTCGCGCTGCTCAGAACCAGGGCGAGGGCCGTGGCCGCGGGAAAGGCCGCGGCAAGGTCGAGGCTCCCGAGGTCGAGGAGGCTGCCAGTGGCCGTCGCCGCCGCAAACGCGCGGGCTCGGGCGATGCCGGCGAGGCCGCAGCCGCGAGCAAGAACGCTTCCCGCGAGCGCGAGGCTCAACAACCCCAGCAGCAGAATCGCGGCGGTGGCATGAACCCCACGCGCCGTCGTCGCCGTCACCTGTCGAGCGAGGAGCGCGAGGACGCCTTCCGCGCCGCAGCCGCTCGCGAGGCCGGTGCCGCCCCCAAGGGTGGTTCGGGCGCCGATGCGCCTGCCGACAAGGGTGGCAAGCCGCGTGGCGAGGAGGAGCGCGCGCCGCGTCCGCGCCGTCGCCATTCCTCGGGCACGCAGCAGAAGCCCTCGGTGCCTTCCGTGGCCGATCAGGTTTCGGATGGCGAGGTCAAGGTCACGCGCCGTCGTCCTGGAGACGGCGGTGGGGCTGCCGCCAAGGCATCGCGCGGCGCCGCCCGTGACGAGCGCGAGCCGCGTGAGGACCGCGGTGGCGAGGGCCCGGCCGAGCAGGGACAGAAGCGCCGTCGCCGTCGTCGTTCCCGCAAACCGCGCCAGGACGGTGGCGAGGGTTCGACCCCCGGCTCGTCCGCACCGCAACCGCCTGCCGGCGAATAGCGCCCGCAAGCGGATTTAACCAGCCTGGCCCCAGCACCTCTGGGTATCATGGCTCTGCACCGACAACCCTTCCTTCGCCTTCGCGTAGGGAGGGTTGTGTCATGAAGAGGCATTTGAACATACTGGGTCGCTTGCAGGGTGCTGGCGCCCTACCGTTTGCGGACGAATTTCTACCGCTTGCCGAGCGCGCGACGTACGAGGCACTCGAAGCGTTGTCGCCCACGCGATGCGCCGGCTGCGAGCGCGCCGGTGCGCTGATCTGTCAGGATTGCCTGACCTCGCTTGCCCTTATCGACCCGCGCCATAGCTGCACCCGATGCGGCGCCCCGTTTGGAGACCTGCTGTGCACCGAGTGCTCGGTCGAGGGCACGTCCTCGGCGATGGCCGAAGCGCTCGACCGTTGCCTGGCGTGCGCCGTCTACACGCATCCGCTGCCGCGCATCATCAAAGCGTACAAGGATGCGGGCGAACGACGCCTGGCTCCATATTTGGCGGAGCTGCTCTATGACACCGCCTTGCATGCCCAAGTCGCAGCGCCCGATCGCTACGACGGCGTGCTGTCCGGTGCGGACGCGGTGGTGTTTGTGCCCGCGACGGCGGCGGCGTTTCGACGACGCGGCTTTGATCACATGGAGGCCATTGCACGCCCATTTTGCGAGCTGTCGGGCGTGCCGCTGCTGGACGCTCTGGTCAAATACGGCCATGGTGACCAGCGTGAACTCGGTCGCGAGGAGCGTCGGGAGCGTGCCCAAGGCATGTACGAGACGGTCGAGGACGTGCGGGGCCGCCGCCTGCTGTTCATCGATGACGTCATTACCACGGGCGCGACCATGGCCGCGGCAGCGGCGGAACTCAAGCGCGCCGGTGCCGCGGCCGTTGATGGCCTCGCTGTCGCACGCGTTTGGTAGGGGTGGATCAGATGGCAATTAAAATCGAGCAGCGTAACAAGCCGACAAAAGAGCAGCTCGCGGCATCCGTAATCCTGACGGGCGCCTCGGCGCTGCGCATGATGCGAGCCGAGCGCCGGCAGATGGGCTACATCAGCTGGAAGGACCTCGAGCCCGAGGAGGAACGCCGCGTACTATGTGCGTCATCGCCTTCGGCGGAGGATATCTACCTTCCCGACCTGGTGCGAATTGGAGCCAAAAGCGGCGAGGTGCAAGAAGACCTGTGCCTGCTGGTGGGGTCTGCGGCACAGCGCCGTCGCATGCCTGGCGTGAGTTGGTCTGTCTGTTCCGCGGGGTTGCCGGCCGGCTCGATTCTGGAGGTGGAGCCGGGGGTTTACAGTTTGTCTCCCGAGGCCCTCTGCGCTGCCGTCGCGCGCGAGGTTGGTTGCATCCAAGCATTTGCCCTGGCCCAGGAGCTATGCTCCAAGATTTCCCTCAGCGATCGCGGAAGGTTTCTACCTCCCTACAGCTCGCCTGTTGCGAACAAACTTGCAAAGGACAAGGACCAACCGCCTGACGTGGGCTACTTTGAGGTCGAACCGGTGCTGACGCCCAATCGGCTGGCAGAATACCTTGCGATATGCAAGGGGAGCGCGGCCAAACAGCTGCGGCGGCTGTGCCCCTACCTATCGGAAAACCTGCGTTCACCCATGGAATGCATCATGCTTGCCCTGTTCTCGCTGCCGTTTTCCGATGGGGGATTTGCCTGCGGTCCTTTTAAGACCGATTACAAGATTGAGTTCAACGACCGTGCGCAGGCAATTTCGGGGATGCCGCATGCGATTTGCGATGCGTACCAGGAGGCGGCTCGTTTTGATTTGGAATAATAACTGGGCATCAAGTTAGCGACACCGAGTGCAAAATCTGTCTGAGAGGCCAAAATTGCCTGCTACTAAATTGGTAACAGTACTCATATTTGCCGTTTTTTGCACACGGCACCCTAAGATGGGTGCCGTGGAGCTCCCCGCAGGGGAGCGACGGGCTCAATCCGGGCACGAATGGCCCGTCCCGACCTGCGAAATCTGTACTCGCGGTGCGAATGACGTCCCTAACCTTAAACTATAGCTTGAACTTAGCTATAATGCGCTACGTTCCTGCCAGGCTGTGGTTGCGGACGGACGAAATGTCCATCCTAGTCCAAGACAGACGCGGTCAAAGGGATCCACGTAAGCGACCGCGTGCGCGCGGCGCGATCATGGCGCGTCCTAGATGTAAGCCGCACCGTCCGTTCTACTTTCTTTGGGGCAATACCGCCTCGCGGGCGAGCGGGCCAGTCGTGAAGGTGGCTGCGGCCTCCCGAGCAAACGCCCCAGTGCGCAAGTGTGGGGTCAAATACCAGGTCAGCTGGTGGGAACAACCAGATATTCCGCGCAAGGCACGGATTGTATACGACATAGAAGGCAGGGTAGTGGACATGGTGAGGGGCAGCTTGATGCACGCGGCTCGGTTAGGCGCTGGGACCGCGGCGGTCATTGCCGTTTTGGGCCTGAGTGGATGCGCGTTCAATCCACTTTCCACGTTCACGACGCCCACGATCGACCAGATCGAGCGCGAGGCCGTCACCCCTGCGGTGTCGGACGATGCCCTGGTCACGCCGGGAACTCTGACGGTCGCCCTCGATACGTCCGACGCCCCGCAGGCTATGCAGGACGCCGACGGAAACCTCACGGGCTATGCGGTCGATGCCGCCCGCGCCCTCGCATGCCGTATGGGTCTCAAGGTTGCCTTTGTCGATGCGTCCTCGGCCGATTCCGTGCTCAGCGATAAGAAGGCTGACATCTTCATTGGCAACATCAAGTCCACGGACGATGGCATCAGCTCGCTTGGCACCTGCCTGTACGACGCCGCCGCTGTGTTTGGCAAGACCAGCGACGGAGAGTCCCTGAGCGTTTCCACCGACACGCTCAATACCGCCACCCTGGGCGTCCAGACGTCCTCGGCCTCGCAGGAGGCGCTCGCCAAGCAGAGCATCACGGCCAATCAAAAGACCTTCTCAAACATCAACGAGTGCTTTGAGGCGCTCGAGTCCGGCGAGGTCGATTACGTGATTTGCGACTCCACGGCCGGCGGCTACCTCGCGCGCCTGATGAACCAGATCTCGTATGTCGGCACGCTCGAGACGCCCGCGACGCTCGGCGTCGCGGGCCTTGCCTCCAACGATGAGCTGTGCCGCGCCGTCAGCGATGCCCTCGACGGCATCACGGTCGACGGTACCCTCGAGGCCGTCCACTCCGTCTGGTACGGCACGATGCCCTACGACCTCACTGCCAAGACCGTTTCGGGCGTCAACATGCAGGCATCCGACTCTACATCCGACGAGGCCGAGTCTTCCGACGACGAGGCCTCCGATGACAGCGGCGACAGCTCGTCATCTAGCCAAGAAGGCACTATTACCGACGATGACATCAACAAGCTCAATAGCTAGTTATTGGTAGGGGTGGCGTCTTCCGTGCATTAAATGAGGCGCTTCTTCACGGTTTCAACACGCGTTGCCGGGTCTCCCAAGTAGGGGAGCCCGGCTTTTCTATTTTGATAAAACCGGCAGGTCAAAGCCAATTTCCAGGAAAAAATCCAACGCCGCCGACGTCTTCCTATAGCGCACTTTGCCACGGAAAAGTGCGAGACTTCGGTATGCGGTATCAAGCAGTCGTTATTCGGGTCTTTGAGAATCCGGGTGATTAAATACACGGCAATGGGTACATAGCCAGTACAGTAAGTCCCCGAGGCAGATTGGAGCCACGTATGGATATCAAGGTTTCTGGACGCAAGACGACGGTAACCGATGCTCTGCGTGCGCATGTTGATGAGAAGATCGGCGAGGCGCTCAAGGTTTTCGACATCGAGCCCATGACGGTCGACGTTGTACTTCGCTACGAGAAGAACCCCTCGAACCCCAACCCGGCAATCGTCGAGGTTACGGTTCGCGCCCGCGGTTCTGTGATTCGCGTTGCCGAGCACGGTGCCGATATGTACGCCGCCATCGACCTCTCCGCCGATAAGGTCACCCGCCAGCTGCGCAAGTTCAAGACCAAGGTCGTGGACAACCGCCAGGGCGGTGCCAGCGCCGCGGATGTCGCGCCGGTCGAGCGCGTCGACGATCTGGCCGATCTGCTGCTGCCCGAGGAGGACGACGATCTGCTCGTCCGCGAGAAGGTTATCGACGTCACCCCGATGACCGAGGAGCAGGCGCTGGTGCAGACCGATCTGCTGGGCCACGACTTCTATGTGTTCGAGAACGCGACGACCGGCCTCATCAATGTGGTGTATCACCGTAAGAATGGTGGATATGGCATCATCAAGCCCCGCATCGAAACACTTGACGAGTAAAATACGTTAACTTGCATGAGTTAACGGTTGGCGGCCATCCCATGCGGGTGGCCGCCTTTTTACGTAAGGAGTCGCTTTGATGGACAAGGCTGCATCCGCCGGCCATTCTGACCGTTGCCGCATCGTCGTCGATACCTGCTGCGACTTTAGCCCCGAGGTCGCCGCGAACCTCGATGTCGACATCCTGGGCTTCCCCTTCATCATCGATGGCGAGGAGCGCACGGACGACATCTGGTCGAGCATGAGCCCTAAGGAGTTCTACGACCGCATGCGCGCCGGCGCCCGCGTGTCCACCTCGGCCGTGTCGCTCGGTCGCTATATCGAGTTCTTTACCGAGTGCGCCAAAGAGGGCACGCCCACGGTCTACCTGTGCTTTACCTCGGCGCTGTCGTCGAGCTACAACTCCGCGTGCCAGGCGGCAGATGCCGTGCGCGCCGAGTATCCCGATTTTGAGCTCTACGTGGTCGACAACGCCCTGCCCTGTGCGACCGGCGAGCTCTTGGCGCTCGAGGCCGTCCGCCAACGCTCGGCAGGCCTTACCGCTAAGCAGCTGGTCGACTGGGCAAACGAGGCCAAGACCTACGTCCACGGCTACTTTACGCTCGAGAGTTTCGACGCGCTGGCTGCCGGCGGTCGCATTCCGCCCGCGGCCGCACAGCTCACGGCAAAGCTCGACGTCAAGCCCGAGCTCTCCTATGACTTGGCCGGCTCGCTGTCGCTGATCGGCGTCAACCGCGGCCGCAAGAAGGCGCTCAAGTCCATCCTCAAGTCGTTCCGCGAGAACTACGTGCCCGATCGCACCATGCCCATCGCCATCATGACGGCCGATGCCGAGAAGGACGGTGATTGGCTCGAGGCCGCCATCCGCAAGGAGGAAGGCTGCGCCGACGTCACCATCATCCGCAGCTCCGTGGGCCCCACCATCGGCTCTCACGTGGGCCCCGGCATGGTGGCCTGCGCGTTTTGGGGCAAGAATCGCGCCGACAAGGCATCGCTTTCCGACCGCATCGCCCGTCGCGTGCGCGGTCAGTAGGCAGGCGCTGCGGCCGTAATCGATCCCAACTCACAGCCTAAACGCTGGCACCGAGTATTCAACCTGGTAACAACACCCAACCCAAAAGGAAAGGTTTCATGGCAAACAAGCTCTCTGTCGCATTTATCGGCACCGGAATCATGGGTGCCCCCATCGCCGGCCACATCCTGGACGCCGGCTATCCCGTCACGGTCAACAACCGTACCAAGTCCAAGGCCGCCGCACTCGTCGGGCGCGGTGCCGTCTGGGCCGATACGCCGGCCGACGCCGTGGCGAACGCCGACGTCGTCTTTACCATGGTGGGCTATCCCTCCGAGGTCGAGGAGCTCTACCTGGCGGGCGACGGCCTGCTGGCCTGCACCAAGCCGGGCGCGGTGCTGATCGACCTCACCACGAGCTCGCCCGAGCTCGCTCGCGACATCGCCGAGGCCGCCAGCGATGGGCAGTATGAGCTGTACGACAAGCCCATCAACATCGCGATCGATGAGTTTGGCGACCATCGCTTCACCGTCAAATACGATGAGCCCTGACAGGGCTGTAAAGGTGGCGCTCGACAACGCCGCCTTTCAGTTTGATAAGCTCTATTCCTATCTCGTGCCGCCCTCGCTGGCCGAACAGGCTGTGCCGGGGGCGCGTGTCGTCGTGCCGTTCGGCCGCGGCGATCAGCCGCGCGTCGGTGTTGTGATGGAGGAGGACAGCCCGTCGGAGGGGCTCAAGAGCCTGTTCTTCTGCGAACAGCACCCGCTGCTCGATGGGGAGCAGGTCGCCCTGATCGACTATCTCAAGCATAATGCCTTCTGCGCCTATTTCGACGCCGTGCGCACCATCCTGCCCAAGCAGCTGCGTGCCGCCGTGCGCTGCGAGGACGGCAGCTATTCGCTGGCCGACCACCGCACCGCCGCGCAGGAGACGGTCTTTTTCCCCGGCTCGCCGGAGGGGCTGACGCCGCTGATGCGGCGCGTGTTCCCGCTGGTGCCGTCCAAGGGGGCGACGCGCGCCGAGCTGACG
>OIXU01000138.1_pt1 | contig 24532 bp, 23 predicted proteins | sample 1587921 | NCBI WGS metagenome assembly OIXU01 (sample SAMN03283238) | human gut metagenome | biome: human-associated habitat; material: feces | host: Homo sapiens | place: Peru | collected 2012
AAGCCGAAGGAGAAGGAGGAAGTGACGAGCCTGGAGGAGAAGGACGACTTTCCCCTCTCCGTCGAGGTGTCGCTGGACGTCCTGAGCGACTACGTGTGGCGCGGCACGATCTGCAACGGGAATCCCGTCTGGCAGCCGTCCGTGACGCTCGGCTACGACCTGGGCGACTGGGGCGCCCTCTCGGCGAACGTCTGGCAGTCCTATGATCTCACGCACAAGCGCGGCACGGCGACGAACAGCCGCCGGGCGTGCGGCCTGCAGGAGATCGACTACACGCTCGCGTATGCCATCAACCTGTATGGCTTCGACGTGGAAGTCGGCCACATCTTCTACACGTATCCGAAGAACAACGGGACTTCCGACCAGGATCTCTACGCATCGATCGCATACGAGAACGATTACGTGACACCAAGCGCCGCCGCGTACTGGAACTACAATTCCGCACACGGCGAAGACCCGTCATCCGTGTATTTCACGCTCGGGCTTTCGCACGACTTCGAGCTTTTCGAGGTCTTGACGCTCACGCCATCCGCATCTCTCGGATTCGGCGACAACGCCTGGTGCAAGTACGTCACGGAAGAGAGCGTAGGCACGGAGCTTACCGATTCGACGATCGGGCTTTCGGCCTCGTACGCCGTAACCGACTGGCTCTCCCTCGGTGCGCAGGTGAACTACACCTGGATTCCGTCCCACACCCTCCGCAAGCTCGACTACATGGGCGACGGCAAGGATCAGCTCGTCTGGGGCGGATTCAACGCGACCGTCTCTTTCTGACGGGGCCCACGCTCATCCTCACGGGCACAGACGCAGACGCGGCGCCCTGAGGATGAGCCTACTGGCAAAGGCAAAGACCGCGCATACCAGATTCATTTCTGCCTTGCCTGCGCGACGGCCAGCAGCTCCGCCTGAATCCGCTCCCCATCCTTGCGGGTCTTTGCCGTGTACATCTTGTACTTCGGCGGCACCACGAAATTGGAATCGGCCACCTTGTCGTTGAACTTCCAATCGCGGAAAGTAGCGCGCTTGACAAGGCGCCCCCGTTCGGAATAGAGGATCAGTTCCGAAAGCGTAGCCGAATCCTTGTCGATGCGATATTCAAAAATGCCCGGCACGAGATCCTTGCTGTAGAGCGCCCCGTGCTGTTCCTTAACCGCCTTCGACAGTTCCTCGATCTCATTCGGCGTACAGGCATAGCGGATGGAGCAGACCTTTCCGTCATCCTTAAGGAGTTCGATCGTCCCGCCCGGGAGGAACAGGTTGGCGACGAGCCCGCCCGGCATCTTCTCCTCCAGGAACTTCATCCTCACAGCCACTTGCCCACATCCAGTCGGGAAGAAGTAGAGCTTGTTCCGATCCATGACCTGAATGAATGGTTGGGGCTTCTTGCCTTGAATAATCGCCTGTGTCTCCTGACGGAACGAAAGTACGCCCTCCGCATTCTGCTTCGACACGAACTTCGTCTCGGTCTTCACGCCGGAGACCTCTTCCCGTATCGTCACACGCAGGGTCTTGGCGGACGTTATGGCCGTCTGCGTTTTCACCAAGAGCGCCTTGGCATCAGGTTGCGCAGGATTCGCCTGTGCGAATATCGAAGCGGTCAAGCCCACAATCATCACGAACTTCCCTGCTTTTTTCATTTTCAGTTCCTTTCTCATTCGTTATGGCTTGAAATGGCAGCAATTATAGCAGTTTTTTTTTGTTGTCAAATCCCCGCGCCACCGCACCTACGGCCCTTGAGTATGAGCCTGAGGAAGAGCAGCGTGGCGAGCATCAGCCCCATCGCAAGCGGCAGCGCAATCCACACCGTGCCGACGAACGGCGCCGCAAGGTATGAGACGAACGAAACTGCGGCAACCACCACCACGTACGGGAGCTGTGTGTTCACGTGCACGATGTGGTTGCACTGGGCACCCGCCGATGCCATGATCGTGGTATCGGATATCGGCGAGCAGTGATCCCCGCACACGGCGCCCGCCATGCAGGCCGACACCGCAATGATCGTCATGTCGCCATCGGGAATCGCGGCAAGTACGATCGGTATCAGGATCCCGAACGTACCCCAGCTCGTCCCGGTCGAGAACGCAAGGGCGATGGATATCACGAAGATCATGGCCGGGAGGAAGTCGAACAGCGCCGCCGCAGGCCCGTTTATGAGGTCTGCGATGAACACCTTGGCCCCGAGCACGTCGGTGACGCCCTTCAGCGTCCATGCGCAGCACAGGATCAGTATCGCGGGAACCATGGCCTTGAAGCCTTCCGGGAACGCATCCATGCAGTCCCGGAACGATATGACTCGGCGGCACATGTAGAAGGCGACGGCGAACACGACGGATACGGCAGACCCGAGGACTAGTCCGACGGAGGCATCCGAGTTCGAGAAAGCGACCACAAAATCGTGGTGGGAAGCGCCCTCCGCGAAGAACCCGCCGGAATATATCATCCCGACGATGCACGAGACTATCAGCACGGATATGGGCGCCACGAGATCCAGCACACGTCCACGGGCATTCACGGAAGACGAGCACATCGGCTGCCCAAGCGACCCGGGATCCGGTGCGCCGGACGAGACGATCTCCTCCTGACGGCGCATCGGGCCGAAATCGAAGTCCATGAGCGAAAGCGCAGTTATCGTAAGGATCGTGAGGATCGCGTAGAAGTTGTACGGGATCGCCCGTACGAAGAGCGAGAAGCCGCTCTCCGCGCCAGCCCCGGCGGCGAAGCCCGCGACGGCGGCCGCCCAGCTCGATATCGGGGCTATGATGCATATGGGGGCGGCGGTCGCATCTATCAGGTATGCCAGTTTCGCCGCAGAGACCCGCTTTGCCTGCGTTATCGGACGCATCACCGAGCCGACGGTGAGGCAGTTGAAGTAGTCGTCCACGAAGATCATTACGCCCAGGATGACGGTGGACACCTGTGCTCCTACGCGGGACTTCACGCGCCGCTGCGCCCAGCGTCCGAACGCCGCCGAGGCTCCCGTCTTGTTCATCATCGCAACCAATGCGCCAAGTACCATCTTCTGATGAACTTTCACGGAGCATACAAGCCGACCGGACTTCAGCGCACCTATCCGAACGTGGTCAATTTCGAGGGCGTTCATGGTCTGGAGCAGATGAAGTGGAGCGATCCTTCGGTCGATCAGGTCACATACGATGTGACGATCCCGTTCATCCGGATGCTGGCCGGCCCGATGGACTACACCCAGGGAGCGATGCGGAACGCCACCAAGAAGAACTACAAGCCGATCCGCACCGAACCGATGAGCCAAGGCACACGCTGCCGCCAACTTGCTGAATATGTTGTCTTTGAGTCTCCTCTGAATATGATGTGCGACTCTCCGACCAACTATATGGCCGAGCGGGAGTGCACCGATTTCATCGCCGCCATCCCTACCGTCTGGGACGAGACCGTCGCTCTGGACGGAAAGGTCGCTGAATATGTGGTTATGGCAAGACGCAAGGCTGATACCTGGTATGTCGGGGCGATGGCCGGCTGGGACGGCCGCGAGATGGAGATCGACCTCGGGTTCCTGCCTGAGGGGGAATATTCAATGACAGTTTTCCGTGACGGAGTCAACGCCCACAGGATAGCTTCCGACTACAGGAAGGTTACGATGGATGTGCCTTCGGACAGAAAAATGAAAATCAAGATGGCCCCTGGCGGTGGCTGGGCTGCGGTCATCACTCGAAAAAATCAATAGCGATGAATATTTTTGCACGTGGAATCATCACAGCGTCGGCCATGGTGCTTGGCGCCGGCTCGCTGAACGCCCAGGATTTTATCCTTCAGGCTCACAGAGGACTTTCTGACAAATTTCCGGAGAACACCTCGCTTGCTTTCTTCGAGGCCGCCAAGATTCCGGTCTATAAAGGTATGGAGACGGACGTGGCCATGACCAAGGACGGAGTCCTGGTCTGTATGCACGACAGGAAACTTGACCGTACGACAAACGGAACCGACTCACTTTCCAAGTACACCATGAAAGAGTTGCAGGAACTGTGGATTGACGGAGGGTACGGATGGAACGAGAAGTACAAGGAGACGCTCAGGATCCCTACGTTCGAGACCTATCTTGAGGCCTGCAAGCTTGGCGGATTCACTCCGTACGTGGAACTCAAGTGGGTTGAGGGCGAAGGCGTCAGAAAGACGATCAAGGCTCTTCACGACTTCGGCTTCGACGGGAACTATGTGCTGACATCATTCAGGTGGGACAACATCCTTACGGCATCGACGATGACAGACGCTCCGCTGGAGTTTATGAAGGGCAGGTTCTCCAAGGAGATGATCGACACTTGCGCCGCCAAGGTCAAGAATCTGGTGATCAGACCGAAATCCACAAATGTGACGCAGGAACTTGTGGATTACTGCCATTCAAAAGGGATCCCGGTAGAGTGCTACGGAATCCCTGTCGGGAATGGTGAGCTTGTCAAGAAACTGATCTCGATGGGAGTGCGAGGCGGCACCTGCAATGATTGGGAAGGCCTCGGTCTGGACGGTAACCTTGGCACTCAGACCTATCCTCGGTGGCTCGATTCCGCTGCCATCTACCACATCTACCCTTCGTCTTTCAAGGACAGCGATGGTGACGGCTATGGCGACCTGGAGGGAATCCGCTCGAAGTTGGATTATGTCAAGGATCTGGGATTCAATACGATCTGGATCAGTCCGGTGTTCTGCAGCGAGTTCGAGGACGGTGGCTATGACATCACCGACTACTATAAGATAGACCCGCGTTTCGGCACGAACTCTGATCTGGTAAGACTCGTTGAGGATGCACATTCCAAAGGAATCAAGGTCTGTCTGGATCTGGTTGCCGGCCACACTTCTGACAAACATCCATGGTTCATTGAGTCAGCCAACGGTGATCGGAACGAACACTATGCTGACTACTACCTTTGGACAGACGCGGACAAGAATGCGGTCCGCAAGTCCGAGAAAAAGAAGTGGGTCGCCAAGGAATATCCGCGCGGCAAGATGTACATGAAGAACTACTACGACGTGCAGCCGGCTCTGAACTACGGTTATCTGTCTCCTGATCCGTCCAAGCCTTGGGAGCAGTCGTACGACGCGCCGGGACCGATGATGGTCAGACAGGAACTCAAGAACATCATAGCGTTCTGGTTCGACAAGGGAGTTGACGGCTTCCGCTGCGATCTCGCCTGGTCTTTGGTCAAGGGGGATGACAAGGAGTTCAGCGGAGTCCGCAGACTCTGGAACGAGATCTTCTCCTGGACAGCCGCGAACTATCCGGACAGGATATTCCTTTCCGAGTGGTCCAGCCCTGTGGAATCAATCTCCTGCGGGTTTGACATTGACATCATCCGCCACAACGGATGCGGAACCACAATGTACCGCGACCTGGTTTACAACACGGAACGTGGCGCCGACCGTGAGACAGGAATATACCCACCCAAGGATTGCTGGTTCGACAAGTCCGGAAAGGGACAGATCGCGTCGTTCGTGGTGCCTTTCGAGGAGATGTACCGTAAGACCCTCGGCCACGGATTCCCGTGCATGCCGACATCCAGCCACGACACTTGGAGGATGAACCGCAACCAGAGATCCACGCCTGAGGAGCTCAAGGTGATGATGACATTCTTCCTGACGATGCCTTGGGTGCCGATCGTCTATTACGGAGAGGAGATCGGGATGAGGTCTATGGACGGTGTTCCGGCCGTTGAGGGAAGCCGTGACAGGTCGGCGGAAAGAACTCCGATGCAGTGGTCCGACGGCCCGACCGCAGGATTCTCCACCTGTGATCCGTCTAAGCTTTACCTGCCTGTGGACGTGAGCCCTTCGAGGCCGACGGTCGAGAAAGAGATCAATGATCCCGCGTCAATATATTCGTGGACAAAAGGTCTGCTGGCGCTCCGTGCCTCCGTTCCCGCTTTGGGAAACACCGGCGGCTGGAAATATACCAGTGACCCACAACAGCCTTATCCAGCTGTGTATGAAAGGTTTTCTGATGATGGGAAATATCTTGTGATCATCAACCCTCGTTCCGGGAAGGCTTCCGCCGAGGTCTCCGGCTACAAGAAACTGGAGGTGGTTTATGGAGATCCTAAGGCGCTTTCCGTCAAGAAGGTTTCCGGCGGACTCTCCCTCAGGATCAAAGGCGTTGGTTCCGTAATCTGCAAAGTGACCGAGTAAATGAAAAAGATAAAACTGGGACTATTCCCGAAAGTTCTGATAGCGATAGCGTTGGGTTCCCTGCTCGGACTCATCGCTCCGGATGTGCTCGTGCGCATCCTCAAGACATTCAACGTCCTGTTCGCCCAGATCCTCAAGTTCATCGTACCCCTTCTGGTGCTGGGGCTTGTGACCCCTTCCGTGGCGAACCTCGGAAAGGGAGCCGGGAAGATGCTGATAGCCGTTATGGTGATCTCCTATCTCTCCACGGTAGGCGCCGGCCTGTTCTCATACGGCTGCGCCACCGAACTCTTTCCGCATTACCTTCAGGTAGGCGAGATCTCGACATCGGCCGTGGACGGCAAGACTTTCGAGCCGTACATCAACCTGAAGATTCCTCCGGTCTGCGACATCCTGACGGCTCTGCTTCTGTCCTTTATGGTGGGAGTCGGAATCATATTCACAGGTGCCAACGGACTGAAGAAAGGCTTTGATGAGTTCGGGGAGATCGTGAAACTCACCATCGAGAAGGTGATCATCCCGCTTCTGCCGTTCTACATCTTCACTATGATGTGTGAGATGAGCGCCTCCGGCAAGCTGGCCGCCGTGATGGGTTCCGGTGTCAAGGTCATCGCCACCGGAGTGGTCCTGTCAATATGCTATCTTGTTCTCCAGTACATCATAGCGGGTGTCATAGCCGGCAAGAATCCGTTCAAATGCCTCTGGAACATCATCCCGGCTTATCTGACGGGATTCTCAATCTGCTCCAGCTCGGCTGTGATTCCGGTGACCCTTGACTGCGCCATAAAGAACGGCACCCGCAAGGACATCGCTGATTTCGTCGTGCCTCTTTGCTCCACCGTCCATATGTGCGGATCGACCATCAAGTTGACCGTCACCTCGGTGGCTGTGGCCTATATGTGCGGAATCGACATATCGTTCGGCCTGTTTATGAACTTTGTCCTGCTTCAGGCCATCGCCGCTGTCGCCGCTCCGGGAGTGATGGGTGGTGTCCTTATGGCTTCCGTGGGCCTTCTGGAGTCGGTCCTTGGCTTCACTCCGGACCAGTGCGCCTTGATGATGACCATCTATCTTGCCCTTGACGGTTACGGTCCTGCCTGCAACGTCAGCGGTGACGCTGCCATAGCGCTTATGATAGATAAGTTCTTTGGAGGCAAAAAGGAATAGTTTCCGGCTCCAGTGCCGGTTTTATGCAAGTGTGAATTTTTAACAGATTATAGCGGTTTCTAAGTCTGAAAATGACTATATTTGTCTTCCGTACAGAAGAAGACAAGATGCCGGCACTAAAGAAAATAGTCGTCCAGAATTTCAGGAACATAGCGTTTCAGGAATTGTCTTTCTCTCCCAACATCAATTGCATCTCAGGCAATAACGGGGAGGGAAAGACAAATCTTATGGATGCCGTCTGGTACCTTTCGATGACCAAAAGCGCATTCGCCTCGTCAGACAGGTTCAACTTCCGGCACGGCACGGACGCGTTCGCCATCTCGGGGACATATTCAATGAATATGGGGCCGGACGCGCGGTTCTCGGTGCAGGTGGACGGCAAGGGCGAGAAGAAGGTTAGGAGGGACGACAAGGCATATTCGAAGATTTCCGAGCACATCGGGGTACTGCCGATAGTGATGGTCTCACCGTCAGATACTTCCCTCGTCAGCGAGAGCGGTGACGACAGGCGGCGGTTCGTCAATTCGGTGCTGTCGCAGATGGACCGGGAATATCTCGCCGCGATGCAGCAGTACAACCGTCTCCTTTTCCAGCGCAACAAGATGCTCAAGGACGGCACCTTCGACGAGTCGCTTCTGGACGTGTTCGATGAAAGGATGAATGAATATGCCGGTGTGATCCACGGCAAGAGGGACGCTTTTGTCAAGGACCTTCTACCGTTGGTGGCCGAGCATTACGCAACGCTTTCAGGTGGCCGCGAGACTGTGTCGATTGACTATAGGTCGGACTTGAGGAAAGGCTCGCTGGTCGAGCTGCTGAAGGCTTCCCGGGAGAAAGACAGGATATTCAAATACACCACCGCAGGGATCCAGAGGGATGATTTCCTTTTTGAGATGAACGGCTTCCCGATCCGGCGTTGCGGCTCGCAGGGACAGCAGAAGTCGTTTCTGGTCTCCTTGAAGTTCGCCCAGTACGAGCTTATGAAGCGCAGGTACGGCTTTCCTCCGATGCTTCTGCTGGACGATGTGTTCGACAAACTGGACATGAGCAGGATCTCGAATCTGCTCGGGATGGTCGCCGGGAGCGACTTCGGCCAGATATTCATAACAGACAGCAACAAGGTCCGGATGTCGGGGATTGTGGACGGATTGACCGCGGACAGGGCTTATTTCGAGGCTGTCGGGGGAGAGTTCAGGGAGATTTGACGATGGCGGAGTTTCAGAAAATCAAGGGCACGCCCCGCAAGGAGGCTCTGGGAATGGAACAGCTTATCCCCATGTACATCAGGGCTTTGAAGCTGAGCGCCGGACTCAATACCCAGCGGGTTTTCGCCGCTTGGGACGCTGTGTCGGGTGTCGCCGGCCAGACGCTTCGGAAATTCTATAGGGACGGGAAACTTTACGTGACGATCTCGTCCTCGATGCTGCGGAGCCATCTGGAGTTCCAGAAGCCGGCCTTGATCCAGGCGATGAACCAGTTTCTGGAGAAGGACGAGCTCTTCGTCAAGGACTACGACAAGGTCGGGTTCGTCAAGGAGTTGATTCTTAAATGATTTTTGTATAAGGTTATGGACAGCAAGATCAGGATCATAATCGATCAGGCGATTCCGTTCATCGAAGGTGTTCTGGAACCGTATGCGGATGTCATCTATAAGGAAGGCAGGGCCATCTCGCGCGAGGATGCGATGAACGCCGACGCTCTGATCATCAGGACCAGGACCAAGTGTGACGCGTCGTTGCTCGAAGGCACTCCGGTGAAGTTCATCGCCACGGCGACAATCGGGATGGATCACATAGACCTTCCGTACTGCAACGAGAAAGGGATCGTGGCCCGGAACTCGGCCGGCTGCAATGCCGGAGGGGTGATGAACTATGTTTTCTCTGCTCTTTACGGTGTGGCCGCACGCAAGGCGATCCGTCTGGAAGGCGGCAAACTTGGAATCGTAGGTGTCGGCAATGTCGGCCGCAGGGTTGACTCGGTCGCCGGATCATTGGGTTTCAAGGTTCTGAAGAACGACCCGCCCAGGATGGCCGAGGAAGGGATGGAAGGTTTCTGCACTCTGGACTATCTGTTGACCAACGCTGACATAGTGACCTTGCACGTGCCCCTTAACGAGACGACAAGAGGAATGGCGAACGATGAGTTCTTCGCGATGATGAGGCCCGGAGCCATATTCATCAACGCTTCCCGTGGCGAGGTCGTGGATGAGGCGGCGTTGAAGCGGGCTATCCCGAAACTGGGTCCTGTGATCATCGACACCTGGAACAACGAACCGAACATCGACCTTGAGCTTCTGAATATGGTTGACATCGCCACCCCTCACATCGCCGGCTATTCCTACCAAGGTAAGCAGAACGGCACCATGATGGCCGTCCGTGCCCTTGCGCGCTTCTTCGGCATCGAGCCGCTGTACGATTTCTTTCCCAAGACGGAAATCATCGACCTTGAGTCAATCCGCCTTGACCTGAAAGGCAAGTCCCAAGGTGAGGTCGCATCCGTACTCCAGTACAACTACCCGATCTTCACCGACGACTTCATCTTCCGTATGGCTCCCGAAACATTCGAGTCCCTCCGCTCCAACTATCAGTACCGCCGCGAGTTCTACATCTTCTGATCCCAACGCCTCCCAACGCCTCCCAACGCCTCCCAACGCCTCCCAACGCCTCCCCATGCCTCCCCATGCGTCTATCATGCTTTCCCTTGCCTCCCATGCATCCCCATGCATCTATCATGCTTTCCCTTGCCTCCCATGCATGCCCATGCATCCCCATGCGTCTATCATGCTTTCCCTTGCCTCCCATGCGCCCATGCATCCCCATGCGTCTATCATGCTTTCCCTTGCCTCCCATGCGCCCATGCGAGTGGATCTCCTTCTTTATACGTATCGCTTTTATACGAATCGCTTTCAGCCCAACCCTGAACAGAACACCATAGAATAAGGAATATGCTGAAAAACCTATGGCTTACCCGAAGAGTTTTTCAGCATATCCATTGTTTGGCGGCACTCAGTGGCCGTTTGCCCTGAAGGCGTTTCGTAAAGTTGATGTCGCGGGTGTTATTCATGACATCGGTCACTTTGGCACCGCTTATTCCGGAATATATCTTGTCTTGCTTTTTGTTCTGTTAATAGCTTATGTCTAGTGACCGAGCCTTTGTGGTCGCAGAGCCTGCCGAGGTGCTAGAGGCCGATTCTCCGGCCGTAATGTTGATGATAATTGAGCCAATACATTGTGCCAGACTTGCCTTTGTGTAAGAGACAAGCGAAACCGTAGAGTGAATAGAAAGAATTTTTTTATGTGAATAAACAAATTCTATATTGATGTTAAGAATAGCACTGTTTCTATAAAAAACAGAAAAACTTCAGCTATGTTTTTTATGATTCATTGTGAACCTGTGATTTTTGTCCTATGTTTGCCATATGACCAACAATTGAACCATTAATCATATTATAGATATGGATAACAATAATAATCAATGTAATAGATCAGGAGCCGAGACTAACACCCCGATACAGTCTGGTTGGATTGACAAACCTGTTGAGGACTATGCACACATCTATTCCGATGGGACGAATGTCAGCATACTCTTTGAATCACGAGAGGACTATATTTGGGGAATGAATGTTATAGCCGTGACAGCGTATCAATGCGGCATCGTGATTCTGACCTTGCAAGTGATGGGCACTCATTTCCATCTTATCGCAAAGGGAAGTCTTCAAGACTGTGATAGGTTCGCGCGTTCAATCGCAATGAAACATGAGTCGTTCCTTTCACGCACAAAAAGATGTCACGCGGTAACTGGAAAGATACGAGTGAGTAACGATCCCATATTCACGGAGAATGAATTGAAGACAAAGTTTATGTATGTCTATAGGAATGCGATCGCAGCCGGCTTCCCGTTGGCACCTTGGGCATATGAATGGGGCCCCGGAGATATCTATTTCGTGGATCATAACCGTTTCGCGAAGCGAGGAAAAAGAATAAGTGAATATCCTGTCTTGACCCGCCGATCGATGTTCCACACATTGACGGCTCTGCCTGAGGACTGGCTCTGTGATGCCGAAGGAATGCTCCAACCCCATTCTTATGTCGATTGGAAATCTGTCGAGGCCTTGTTCAGAACCCCACGGGCCTTCATTGCCTTTATGAGTCAGAAGAAGGACATCGAATCAGCCATTGATCGAGAATGCACCTCGTTGAGTGCGATGCATAAGGCTTCCGAGACCGAACTCCGAAGGGAAGCGAAGACGATCTGCAATGCCCTATGGAATGTGCCAGCCGTCTCAAAAGCCAGTGTGGAACAAAGAGTCGCTGTCGCCCGGAAACTATGGGCGGACAGGCGAACCTACTCATTGTCAGTTCTGAGCCGTGTCACTATGCTTGACAAGAATATCCTTGAGTCCATCTTTGGCAAAGCCCGCTGATGATTATTCCTTCCGTCCACTGATGAGCGATCGTGAAAATAAGCGGATTATAAAACATCTTAGTTTTGTTTTTACTGCAGAGCCCTGTCCACGCTTTTTACAAATCGCCTTCAGCCCAACCCTGAACTGAATGCCGTAGGATAAGGAATATGCTGAAAAACCTGTGGCTTACCCCAAGAGTTTTTCAGCATATTCCATGTTTGGCGGCACTTAGTGGCCGTTTGCCCTGAAGGCGTTTCGTAAGTTGAGGCCAAATAGTGAATGCTATTTATAACATAGGTCACTTTGGCAGGCGGACGGAACCCATATTGCAAATATCATCATATTTCCGTATATTTGCCCCGCTTGGCTAGCCCGGCATCACTTCTTTGGAGCGATGTATCCGCTTGGGGATCTGATGGTAGGGGTGGGCGGGCGAGTAAATATTTTGGACGTTACTTGACGTTTTTCTTCCACATCCGAACTTCGCAACTTTGAATCGGGAAGAAGGAACGGCAACGGGCGTCTACGTTGAGATGACATTCAGCCACCACGGGTGGACTGTATATTCATCCTTGGCGTGGGCTAGCTGCGTTGCTTATCTTTCTCGATGGGCAGCGAAGGCCTGGATGTGGGATAAGCAAGAGTAAGACTCCCACGTCTTTTTTATGTTTCGATTCCGGGAGACTATCGAAAAAACTGGAACTGCTCCTGATTATGCCTGGTCAGAGACTGATAATGACCATTCTCTCGAAAGAGATTCTGCTTTTTGCTCCCTATGATTCACACAGAGGGGCGGGTTCTGTTGCCTCCTCCGCATCTCTTTTCAGTAAACTTTCCGATGCGGATCTGGTCAAAGGCGTTTGCGGCAATGATGAGGATGCCGTCGTCTATTTCTTCTATGAGAAATATCTGCCTGTCTTTCAGTATCATATCCTTAAGCTGTTTCCTCACGGGACAGATGTGCGTGGCTTGGTAGATGAATTTTTCATTTATCTTTTTGAGGACGACTGGCGCAGATTGAAGACTTTCCGGGCAGAGAAAGCCTCGCTTTCTACTTGGGTGTCGGTCATCTCGTTCCGTTTCTTCAAGAACTATAAACATAACCGTCTTGATTCTAAGGGAATGCTCTCTGTCTCTGACAATTGGGAATCCTATGCCGGAGAATGGATCGGTTCCTCAGAGGCCGGAATCAGGATGGACATTGAAGCTGTGATAGACTCTATTCAGAATGACAGAGACCGCAGGATTGCCAAGATGATATTCATAGAAGACAAAGATTTTAAGCAGGTGGCGGATAGATTCGACCTGTCTGTGGACTATGTATATACTATAAAGAATAGACTCATCAGACAGTTTAAGTCAAGGTTGAGTGCATATCGTTAAATCCAGGAATATGCAGGATGAATTATTAATAAGGTTCATTGACGGAACGTGCACCAAGGAAGAGTCCGAAAAGGTGATAGAAGAACTGAGTAATGACGGAAATGAGGCTACTGAGTGGCTTCAGATGCTTGCCGCAGCCCGTCTGGCTGGCTCCAAACCTGTGCAGTCGGTGCTTGTCGCTGAAGCCAAGCGGTTTGTCTCCGAAACAATGGAGCGGAAAATCGAGAAGCGGGCAGGATATCGCAGGATCATCAGGTTGACGAGTGTCGCGACCGGCCTATGCGCGGTTGCCGCTTCAATAGTCATCGCGGTTGTTGTCAGAACTGGCAATGATGGTAATAATCCCGAATCTATGAATATGAACGGCCTGCTTGCGTCCTCACGTGATTCTGTGATATATGCCAAACCAGAAGCGGGAGAAGGCAGGGCCGGGACGAGAGAAGATAAAACTGGATTAGAAGAGACTAAGGAGACCATTAACCCCGAGAAGCCAAGGAAGACACAAGAATATGTTGATCAGGAGTCTGTGCCTCAATCGGTTGTGTCTATAACATACGACAGCCATTCGTCTAAGGATTCCGTTGACGGTTCACAGACGAAGCCAGGAACACTTGACGCTGAGCGAAAACTTGAGATGATACGCCCGTCCAAGAGTCCTTACAGAGTGAAAGTCGAGAACCTGTCAAAGGATTTTGTTTTTGAATGGAGGTGTGACGGAGGTGCCAGCGCAAGACTTGTGGTTATTGATAGAGGAAAGACTGTTCTGGTCGACAAGACAGCGGAAAACCCGGACCAATGCAGGATCTCGATTCCGATTACGTCAATCACAGACAAAGGTGAACTCGTCTGGACTTTGGAAATTATGTTCCTTGACGGATCGAAGGCCTCCCGTACTGGCAGAATTTTACTCAAAAGTGAGATTGACTGACAATGAAAAAGATTACAGCCATCATATCCCTGTGTTTTGTCACGATCCTTGTGGCCTCGGCGCAAAGAACTGTCACTGGTAATGTTACATATACCTATGTTATGTCTGACAACGAGACTGTCCGTGAAGCGGAGATCTCCGCGGTAAGGCAAGCGCAGCTGAAGATGATCGCCGACAACTTTGGAACCACAGTGGGGGCAACCACGACAATCACGATGTCAAACGGGAATATCCGTGATTTCACTTTCGGTGAGACCGAGGTTAACGGGGAATGGATAAAGACAATCGGAACCCCGGTTGTCGAAAGACTATGTGTTGACGATCACTTTATTATAAAGGTTACTCTCAAAGGAGAAATACGCGAGATTGTCTCAAATCCTGTCAATTATCAGTTTAAGATCCTGAAGAACGGTAGTGATGGCCGTTTTGAAAGTACATCGTTCAGGCAAGGTGACTATCTATGCCTGTCATTCAGAACACCGGAGGAAGGCTATCTTGCGGTCTATCTTACAGATGGCGAGACCGTTCAGTGTCTATACCCCTATCCCGGGCTTCCGTCATCGGCGATGAGGATGAACGCTGACACGGACTACGTCTTGTTTTCAAAGGAGAAATCCGGGGAATTAGACCCTGGCCGCGTGCAAAGAATGCGTCTCGGATGCAAGGAGGAGATGGAGCATAATCGCCTATACATCGTATTCTCTACAGAGAAGTTCTCAAAGGCGATGGATCACGAGAATGGAGAACTTCCCCGCCAGTTGAATTTCAAGGACTTCCATTCGTGGCTTTCCGGCATCCGCAGACGTGATGTCAGAATGACCGTAAGTCCGGTTGACATTGTAATATCAAAAAACTAAATATAATGAAACCTATCATACTTCGTTTGCTGTCTTTGGCTGTGCTGGGCGTTATGTCCGTGACAGTGGCCGCCCAGTCGGTGATGACTCAAAGTATCTCGTTCAAAGTAAAAGATGTCACAGCCTCCTCGATGTTTATGCCACCGGAACTGCGTATGGACATAAAATTCATAGATTCCAACAACGATAATATTCTTGAGGCCGAGGAGTCAGGGAAACTTTGCCTTACCATCAGAAACAAAGGCGGCAGGGCCGACAATGTGAAAGTTTCCGTCAATCCTGTCGGAGGTTCCAATGGCATCATAATCGGCAAAAATGAATATTCGGCCGTGCTGGAGGAGAATGGTTCGGCGGACATAGAGATCCCTATAACCGCCGGCATAGATGTCCCCACCGGCAACACTAAATTCGCCATCAAGGTTTCCGAGCCTATGGGCTATGACATTGACGCTATTCTGGAGCTGTCCACTTTCGCCTATCAGAAAGCCAAGCTTAGGTTGAACGGAGTGGACATCACAGATTCCGGAGTGGGATTGCGTGCGGCCAACGGGAATCCTGACAACAAACTTCAGAACCGTGATGTGGCAAGGGCGACAGTGATGATCCAGAATGTGGGCGAAGGCGAGGCGGACGGAATCTCCTATGAAGTGGTGTCAAAGGATCCGAACATTAATTTCCTCACGACTTCGGGATATGCTGACAGGATCAACGGCAAAATGAAAGACCTGCTTGTCGGAGAGACCGCCGAAATCAGTTTCCGGCTTACCCCTAACGCACGTTATGTCCATAAGGGAAGATACGTGCCTGTTTACTTGACGGTGACTGAACAAAAAGGATTCGGCAATATTGTCTCCCGGCAGATTCCAATTCCGTTCGATGAGGTGGCTGCCAAACCTGAGGTTGTCAAGGTCGAAGGCAACAGGGAAAAACTTATTGATATTCTGGGAACGAAAATATATTCGGAAGACGACCGCGTGACATCGGAAGGACAAATCAAGGATATGTTGGCGGTCCCTTACGGCGAGCCGATCTTTCCGGACGCTGTCGCCGTGGTCATAGGGGCTGAGAAATATGCGGACAAGAATCTGCCGAGCGCCCCGTACGCCGAGCGTGACGCGGAAGTTATGTCTGAATATTTCAAAAAGGCTATGGGCATCAATGATGTACGCCTTTTGACTAATGAACAGGTCACCAGTATGGAACTCAAGAGAACCTTTGATGCTTCCCGTGGAAAGCTTGCGTCAAGGGTCATCCCTGGCAAGACGGATCTTTTTGTCTATTATTCCGGACACGGCGTTCCGATGGAAGGGGCAGATGGACGCAAGGACATATTCCTGATTCCTTACGATGTGGACAAGGCCTGGATCCGGGATGAGGGATTCAGCTTGAACAAGCTCTATGCGGATCTTGGGAAGCTCAAGGCACACTCTGTCACCGTGATTATGGACGCTTGTTTCAGCGGTGGTTCGAGGCGAAGCGACGCGTATGCCACGAAATCCATCGCCAATCAGAAACTGGTGATGATTGACGAGACGGAGATGGAGCAGCCTTGGCTCAACGACCCGAATTTCAGGGTGTTCACATCATCCCGTGGAGACCAGACATCTCTAGGGTACGACAGGTCAAGGTCTGGCTTGTTCACCTACTATCTTGCGATAGGTTTGCAGGGGGATGCCGATAAGGACGGCAATGGAAAAGTGGAGATGAATGAACTTGTTGAATATGTCACGGAACAGGTCAACAAGGCCAGTGACGGAGCCCAGACTCCCCAATTCTATGGTGACGGAAACTTTCTTTGGGAAAAAATCAAGTAAAGGAATATGACGAAGTTGAAATTATTCTTGACATTACTGGCGCTCGCTCTTGCTGCCACTCTTTCATATTCACAGGAACTTACTCCTCCGAAAAGGAATGGCGTCTCAATCGGGGAGACAAAGGTGTCGATGGGAAAGGACGAGATAATCATTGACTATCGGATTCTTTTGGGAGAGGATGTCCAGTCCTGTAAAGTGAAAGTGACGATGTACCTTGATTATAACCCTTACCGGAAAGCGACGGAATTCTCCGGAGACATCGGAAAGATAACAGAATCAGGGTTTAAGCGTATCCGCTATGATCTCAGTGGCAGGAAAGAACGACTGGCAGGGAGGGATATCAGTTTCAGGCTCGATGTCTCAGACAAGATAGTTTCTTATCGCACCGCTGCAACTTATGCGGACAACGGCAATGTTTCTGACAATAATGTGGCGGACCGGAATATCCAAGAAAAGAAGGCCATAGGCACCAAGTGGCTTATCTCGGCACAGATTACTCCTCCATTTAATACCCTTTCTTCCCAAACTTCCATTCCAGCTTCTTATGGAGTAATGGTCGGTGTTGCCAAAATAGTCGGAGGGTATGTAAGCGTACGAAGCAATTTCATATTTACGACCCCGACTCGTTCAGTCCGAACTTATAGTGATGTTGTGTCGCCAACCAGGAATACAAAGATTTCTGACTTAAAGGCAACTGGAGGCTTTATATTTCGAGCGAACAAAAGTCTCTATCCCTACGCTGGGGTAGGCTACGGATTTGATAGACATTTATATGGGAGCTACTATCGTGGTAACGGCTTTCCTGCATATTGGTGTCTTGTGGAAGACCTTTCTCCGCAGGGATATGCCGCAGAGACGGGTTTGATTTCCAAGGTCGGCCCGATAGCCGTTTCCGCTGGTGTCAGTACAATAATGTTCAAGACACTCTCCATCGACTTTGGTCTTGGTGTGATGTTTTGATGTTGTTTGATATGAAGGCGCAGGCACTCTAATTCTATGAGGCAGAAACAATTTTGAGGAAATAATCAGGTAATGGAATATGACGAAACGGAGATTATTATTGACACTCATATCGTTTGCTCTGTCGGCTAACTTCTTGTTTTCACAGGAACTTACTTTCCCTGCAAATAACGAAGTCTACATTGGCGATACAAAGGTGTATATGGAGAAGGAGGTGATAATCATAGAGTATAGGATTCTTTTGGGAAAGAATGTTCAGTCCTGCAAGGTGATATATGAAATCAGGAAAAACGATAGTAAGCAACAAAAAGATGTACCGATGATGATAGAATCGGATAGGCTCGTGACTAAATATATTCAGAAAACAAAATTAATTCATCATTATGAAAACACTTGAAATTCTTTTGACACTCGCCCTTGCCGTGACTTTCAATGTCTCACCAGCGGCGGCTCAGCGTAATGACACCAGGAAGGAGACTGCCCGTGAGATCAAGGCCTCGAACAAGGATCTTTACAGGAAGACGGACAGGAGCGTGAGGAAAGAGGCGAAGAAATTGACTAAGGAAGGTTGGAAGTCTATGGATCTTCCGATCGAGAAACAGCTTGAAAGGACTTGGGAGAGAGAGTGGCAGATGGATGACGAGGGGTACGAGAAGTACATATCCAAGACTGTGACCGTTGTCGGCCAGAACTATTCATCAGCTGTCCGTCAGGCGGAAAATGTCGCTAAGCTGAGCATAGCCTCGGATATGGGAACCCTTGTGCAGTCGATGGCTACCCTCGCGGTCGGGAACAAAGAGATCACTCCGGAACAGGCGACTTCTGTAAGCCAGTCTGTGGAGAAAGTAAAGCTTATTGTGAATGAAAAGCTTGGCAGAGTTGTCACTTCGTCTGTGATCTATCGCATTAACAAAAATGTGTATGAAGTGCGTCTGACCGTGCTATACAGCCAGAAAGCCGCTCTTATGGCGACCAATCAGGCGGCCGTGGCCCAACTGAAGGACGATATGAAGCTGAATGACGCTGAGTTTGACTCTCTGTTCGGCTACGACAAGCTTCGTGATCAGTATGTGAAGACGGAATGGGATGAAACCATCAGATAATATCTATGAAGAAATTATTGTCAACATTGTTCTTGGCGGCGGTCGCGTTCACGGCCGCCGCTCAAAATTTTGAGGATCTGTTTGACAGTTTCGCCAAGGAATCATCCAAGGACTATGCGGCGTTCTATGACGAGGCCAACAAGAGGTTTGTCAACCTTCTGAATGAGAGTTGGATCGAATTCAAGGTGCTTGAGGGAATTGAATATCCTCGCAAGCCGAAGCCTAAGGTTCAGCCAGTGGCTCCAACCGCGCCGGTGGATCCTTCTGTCTCCCCTGTACGGACGCCCGATCCTGCCGAGGCTCCGGCATCTCCGGACACACCCGATACTACTTCTGCTCCTGAATATGTCCGTGTCGGGAATCCTTCTCCTGTTGAGACAGATCCTCCGGTGGTGAATGTGGCGGATACGCCTGATTGTGAGGCGAATGGGGCGAAGCCGTGCATATTCGATTTCTATAATTCCGAGGTGACGGTTCTTGTGCCGGAGGGCGTTTCGGATTATCGTATGGCCGGTAATTCAGAGAAAGATGTCGCTGGCTTTTGGGAGGTCCTGTCAAAGTCCGATTACCGTTATGTCTTGAATCAGGTTGAAGAATATGCCTCACGAATGGGATTGGAAGGGTGGAGCCTTTATCTTTTTGTCGATAGACTGTCTGATGAACTGTTTGACTCCTTCCGATCTGATGAGTCGGAGGTGTTCAAGACTTTTCTCCTCAATCAGATGGGGATTAGCGCAAGGATGGGATTGGCCGATGACAGGCTTATGACCACTGTCAGTGTCAAGGAACAGTTGTATGCCAGGTTGTTCTACAAATATGAAGGACGGAAATATTACTTCGACAGGAATGTCAAAGAAATAGAACGGTTCAAGAGTTATCGGGGAGATTTTCTGGACAGTCTGGTGCAAATCAGCGTTGAAATTTCATCGTCATTACATTTGGGCGGTAAGGCTGATGTCCGGAATATCTCAAAAACATCGAAGGTTTTCGGTTCCGTGCTCTCGCTTCCTGTCAATACTGCTTTATGTGGTTATTATCAAGACTTTCCGCAGGTGGATGTTGACATTTATGCCAAGGCCGCTTATGAAGGAGACTTCTCTTCAGCGTTGCTTGAAAGCATTAAACCGTGCCTGAAGGCAGGGAATGAACTTGCAAATGCGAATATGTTGCTGAAATTCCTGCAATATGATTTCGATTATTCGACTGATGAGGATCAGTTTGGTTATGAAAAACCGTTCTTCCTTGAGGAGAACTTTGTCTATCCGGCCAATGACTGTGAAGATCGTTCGATCCTATTCTCCTATCTTGTGAGAAATCTTCTCGGGTTGGATGTCATCCTGTTGAATTACCCGAACCACGTGGCCACGGCCGTCTGCTTCAACGAGGATGTTCCAGGTGATTCAGTCTGGTTTTGCGGCCGCAGGTTCACTGTCTGTGATCCAACTTATATCGGTTCCTATGCGGGAATGACTATGACCGGCTACGACAACGTTCCATTTAAGGCTTTGCCGTTGTTTGATTGAAGTTTTTTACAAATCCCCTTCAGCAGAACCTTGCGCAGAACGCCGCGGAATAAGGAATATGCTGAAAAACCTGTGGCTTACCCCAAGAGTTTTTCAGCATATTCATTGATTGGCGACCCTCTGTGGCCGTTTGCCCTGAAGGCGTTTCGTAAAGTTGAGGTGCGGCCGAGCGGTGGGTGCTATTTATCACATAGGCCACTTCGACAGGCTCAGTGACCGGATGTTAGAACCCGGATCTTTTATGTCGGGTCTTGCCTTGCAGGTCGCTGAGCCTGCCGAAGCGACTAAACAGAACGGCCACCGGGCTCGTTGACGTGACTGAACAAGCTCAGTGGCCAGGCGTAGGAGAAATTGGTCAATTGGTTAGCGGTGGGGCTAATACCGGATGGAGCCGATGCCGGCGCGGTCGGAGCGGACGTTGTCGGCTTTCAGGGACTCGGCGTCGATGACACCTACTCCGTTCAGCTTGTAGGTGGCGTTGCCGGTCTTGCCGCCTAGGGTGATCTTGCCGGCTCCGCGGATGATGGCGGTGGCGGTCTTGGATTCGATTCCCTGGACTTCCACCTTGCCGGCCCCGTTCATCTCGACGCTGAGATCCTTGGCCTTGGCACCGTCCAGATTGACCTTGCCGGCTCCGGAGGTCATTATCTCAATCGAGTTCTTGGCGGACAGGTCATTGATCTCAACGCTACCCGCTCCGGAGGATCTGATCTTGAGGGACTCGGTCTTGATGCCCTTCTCGCAGGTGAAACTGCCGGATCCCGACAACTCCACGTAGGTCAGATGCTTGGTGCAGACCTTGACCTCGATCGGAGGCAGAGTATAGCTCTTGCCGTCTTTCAGATTAAGCTTCATAACCAGCATACCGTCATCATTCTTGACATCCAGACACTCGAACACTTTGTCCTTCGCCTTGACCGAAACATCGGTCTCACCCGAAGTCTGCTCGTAGATGACACTGAACAGGCCGTTTGCGTCGATGGACGAGATTGTGCCTACATCGTAGGTCTTGGTCTTGTAGTCATCGTCATCGCCACTGGTTCTTGCGTTCAGAGTACCTGTTGATGTCAGGCCGATCAGAACCACGGCCATAATGTGCAATAATGTCTTCCGCATATTCATTGTGATTATTTGTTTATTGATTCATCGTTGACTATAAGGTCTCCGCTTCCGCTTTCCTGAGTCTTGACACTTTTGGCTTTCAGTTCGCTGGCGTCTATGTCACCGGAACCTGACTTGTGGAATGTGACCGAATCAGCCTTTCCGGAAAGTGTCGCGTCTCCCGAACCAGTTGACGTTACAGATAATGTGCCAATGTTCAGATCGCTGTACTCTCCGTCCCCGGAGCCTTTCTTGTCGATGACCATTTCCCTGGCGGTGACGTGTCTGAACTCATGGTCGCCGCTTCCGGTTCCAAGAACACTCAGCTTCCCTGTAATGTTCAGGTTGAATGCCTTGATGTTTCCTGATCCGACGGTCTCTATGCTCAGAGAGTCACCCTTGTAGTCTGAGATTAGCAGGTTGCTTGATCTTGTAGAGGTGATTCCGTTCAAAGACGGGGCATAGACACGAACTTGGATAGGTCCGAAGATTTTAGAGGTTTTGTCAGTGAGTCCAACCGTCAGGATCCCATTTTCATTTGTCACGCGGATTGAGTCGGTCATCATCTCGTAAGAGATCACTTCAACCTTGAACTCGTTCTCGGTCTGGATGACCAACACGTCATCGATGCCACCTTTGTTGCATACCGAATGGAACTCACCTGGATTGTAGGTCACGGTGTCAACTTCTCCTTCAGCAGTGTGCATACGGTATCGCAAGTCGTACTTGAACTGTTTCTTCGCGTCATCGCTTAGCCTGAAATAGCAGGATGACAGTCCTGCCGCCATAAGAACCAGTGCCGCAACAGTCAGTATATTCTTTAAAAACTTCATGATATTCAAATATTTAGATTACCCAATTGCTTTTATCTAGCAGCTCCTTCGGGTCGAGCCCGAGGAGCTCCATTTTTTTGATGACGGCCGGCAGCTCGACCTCCAGGAACTCTTTGCGGTTGTTCTCCAGCACAATGTCCTTGGCTTTCTCGCCGATGAAGTAGCCGATGCCGCGCTTGTTGTAGATGATGCCCTCGTTGGTGAGCTTCTCGTAGGTGCGCATCACCGTGTTGGGATTCACGCCGATCGAGGCTCCATATTCCCGCACGGACGGGATCCTGTCATCTGCCTTCAGCTCGCCGGAGAGGATCTTCTCGCAGATTATGTCGCTGATCTGTAGATAGATCGCCTTGTTTGAATTGAACTCCATAGCCTGAAATATTAATGTTGAAGCCTCTTGATCCGGAACCAAGACCACGTCCCGCAGATTGCCAGAATCAACAGAAGCCAGAAGTTGATGAAGGCGTTCAGCCAGATGTCGATGCTGTCGGCGTGCCTTATTGTCCAGTCCGCGAACCAATTTCCCCACCAGTCGAGGTCCGCGTTGGTGATGAAGACGCTTAACAGGCCGGAAAACACCATTTGAAGCGCAAAGAGCACAAGCACGGTGCCCACAACCTTCCATTTCTTGAAGATCAAGCCTCCGAGCAGGAACACGATCGCGTTTCCCACAATGCTGGAGGCCAGAATCCAGAGGCCGTTGGCCGGGATCACAAAGTCTGATGAACCGATCTCCTTGTTGATTCTGAATGACATAAGCGAATCACCGCAGGACTTGTCGAGCAGGCAGACAAAAGCGTCGCTGAGAAAATAGACAACAACGTAAACGAGAGGGATGACGATCAGTGAGATCAGCATCATTGACGTGAATTTCTCCAGTCTGGAGGCCGGCAGCATAAGCCACTCGGAGCCTTTGGCCTTGTCGGTGATCTCACCATAGGCTCTGGACGGGAACAGCATCACGAAGATCGTTATCATCACGGCGGCCATCCCGAACCTTACCCAAATTGAGGGACCGTCGATGCTCATTCCAGAGAACAGCTTCATCAGGCCTCCGTCGAACAGCGCCGCGAAGAACATGTAGAGCATGTAGAAAATGACAGGGGACAGCGCGAAGATCAGCACCAGCATTCCGATGTTTTTCCACTGCCTCTTGAGGTCGTAAACGAAATATTTCCCGAACCTTCCGAAATTGAAGTTATTGTTCATCGCCATTCCTCCTTATTGTTTGTTGTTGAACATGCCCTTGATCAGTTCCTTGTTCTTGTGCACAGCGTTGAAAAGGGCCTCGACATTGATCTTGCTGTCCTCGCCGGTCGTGTTAGGGTAAACCTGGATGAATCCGCCCGGAAGCTGCTCGCTGTAAAGGGATTCCGGATGAAGCTGCGTGCCGTAGTCGAAGTACAGTTTACTTGTGATCTCCTCCACCGAGGCGTTCAGCAGAACATCCTGACGGTCAAGGATTATGATCGGGTCGATGATGTTCTCCAGATCCCTCACCTGGTGGGTAGAGATCACGATTGTGGAATCATCGGAAGTGTATTTCATAATCGCGCTGCGGAACTGCGTCTTTGAAGGAATGTCCAGACCGTTTGTCGGCTCATCCATGAATATGTACTTGCAGCCGCAGGCCAACGCTAAAGAAATATAAGTCTTCTTCAACTGTCCGGCGGACATCTGGTTCATCTTCTTGGCCGGGTCGTTCTCGAACTCCTTCATGATCTCAAGAAACTTCGCATGGTCGTAGTCCGGCCAGAAGGCACCTCTTTCCTTTGCGAAGCACTCCGCCTTCATCGCTACAGGAAGGACCTCGTCCGGAAGGTAGAACTGGTTCTGGAGCAAGGTAGGGGTGCGGTCGAAAGGATTCTCCCCATCGGTGGTGATGCTGCCGGAGCAAACTTTCTTCAGGCCGCACAGAAGTGTAAGCAGGGTCGTCTTGCCGACTCCATTCTCGCCCAGAAGACCGTAGATACGGCCTTCCTCAAGCGTTGTCGTTATGCTTTTCAGGATGGGCGTCTTGCCGTAGCTGAAAGCCAGATCTTTGATTTCAATCATATCTTGTTAGTGTAATAGTTTATTAATACACTGCAAAGATAATGATGTTTTTTGAATATCAAAAGATTTTTTGGATGTTTTTAAGTTTCGACTCCCGCCATTCGGTAGGCGTGCATCCGACTACTTCCCTGAACTGCCGTCTGAAGTTGGATTTGTCGCTGAAACCCACGACATAGCCAATGTGACGTACAGGAGCCTCAGGATGCTCCAGAAGGAGCTTTTTCGCGTCTTCGATTCTGATCTCTTTCCTCCA
>OIXU01000141.1_pt1 | contig 24279 bp, 24 predicted proteins | sample 1587921 | NCBI WGS metagenome assembly OIXU01 (sample SAMN03283238) | human gut metagenome | biome: human-associated habitat; material: feces | host: Homo sapiens | place: Peru | collected 2012
GGCTTTTGCGCGCGCTTCCGCAACTTGCGTGTAAAGTTCGGTTTCATGGCTTGCCGCGCCTTTTACAGTTGAAACAAGGTTTGGAATCAAGTCGTATCTGCGCTGGTACTGATTTTCAACCTGCGCCCACTGGGCTGAAACCTGCTCGTCCAGTTCGACCATATTGTTGTATATGTTGCAGGAAGAAACACCTGCCATGAGCGCGATTCCCGCAAAAATTGAAGACAAGATTTTTGTGATTTTCATAGATTTCTCCATCGTGTGAATTTTTGTATTTGGAAATTTTAATTTTTTTTGTAAAAAAAATTAAATTTCCTACTATAAAAAATAAAGCCATAAGTAAATTGGGTCAAGAAAATGATTGAAAAAAATGCTGATTCTGTATATTCTTATCCAGATAGAGTAAAGTTTTTTTAATGCCGTGTTTTTAAATTGCGGTGTTATTTCAGGAGCAAAAATGTATAAGGCGAAAGATTACGATTTTACGGTAGAACAGTTAGGTCCTTGTAAATTTAATTCACCGATTCAGTTGTCAACGGTAGTCGGCGGTGCATACGCAAACTATGTGCGCGATGATTCTTTCGTAAGAAACAGAATCAATGTTTTCAGTAAAGAAGAACCGAATTCTATTGACGCTACAAATCTTTTGCAGAAGGCCGGTCCGCGCGAGAAAATATATTTTGACCCTAAAAAAGTAAAGGCCGGAATCTGTACCTGCGGCGGTCTTTGTCCTGGATTGAACGACGTTATCCGTGCCGTGGTCCGCTGCTTGTGGAACAGATATGGTGTCCGCGATATTGTTGGTTTCCGCTATGGCTACCGTGGACTTTTTAAAGATTCAAATCTTGAGCCAATCCAGCTTACTCCTGACGTGGTTGATGAAATCCACAAGATTGGCGGTTCGTTTATTGGAACAAGCCGCGGCGGCGGAGACAGGATTCCTACGGATGGCGTTGATACAATTGAACGTCTCGGCATTAACATGATGTTTGTTATTGGCGGCGACGGAACTCAGCACGGAGCATTGGCTATGGCTGAAGAAATCCAGAAGCGCGGCCTTGAATGTGCGGTTGTCGGAATTCCTAAGACAGTGGACAATGATTTTCTTCTTATTGACCATTCATTCGGTTTTGAGACAGCGGTTCAGCAGGCAAAAGAGGCGATTGCTTCAATGCACATGGAAGCCCGCTCACAGCCGAACTGTATCGCTCTTGTAAAGCTTATGGGACGCGAGTCAGGCTTTATCGCCACTTACGCGGCGCTTGCTTCACACGAGACAAATTTCTGCCTTATTCCGGAAATTCCTTTTGATATGGAAGGCCCTAACGGTTTCCTTGCGAATCTTGAAAAGCGTCTTATGGATCACAAGCATGCCGTTGTTGTTGTGGCGGAAGGCGCAGGACAGGAGCTTTTCGCTTCTAATGACGAGACGGACGCTTCTGGAAACAAGAAGCTTGCGGATATCGGAATATATCTTCGCGACGCGATTAAAGCATATTTTACAAAAAAGAATATTCCTGTCGACTTGAAGTATTGCGATCCAAGCTATCAGATTCGTTCTGCGGTTACAATCGCATCTGACTCTGTTTATTGCGAAAGGCTTGGAAACAACGCCGTTCATGCGGCTATGGCTGGAAAAACAAAGATTGTTGTAGGGCTTGTTCATGACAAATTTGTTTATATTCCTACAAAAATGGCGATTGCAAGCAGAAACTTTGTTGACCCGGAAGGCGCATTGTGGCGCGACGCTCTGGATGCTACAGGCCAGCCGATTCTTATGGTAAACGATGAAGAAAAGGCTAAAAAAATAATGTGTCAGAAGCTTGGCCTTTAATGACTGCAAAAAAAATTACGGAAAATGTCTTCTATATTCCAGGCGCGACGAATGTTGGTGTTATTGCGGTAAATGGAAAGCGCGGCTCGAAGGCAAAAGACCTTTATCTTGTTGATTCGGGCGGCGATTCTGAAGATGCCGCGCGCATATTCAGCAGCCTGAAAGAGCTTTTTCCGGAAGAAAAGGGTGGCTTTAATCTTGTCGCCGTAATAAATACTCATTCTCATGCAGACCACTGCGGCGGAAACGCTTTTTTTGTTCAAAAAACCGGATGTCAGATTTGGTGCGATAGAATTGAATCGGCCGGTCTGGAATGCAGCCTTTTGCAGTCGATTATTACCTGCGGTTCAATGCCGTTGCCGCATCTTCAGTCCAGTTATTATGTTGCAAAACCTTCAAAGGCCGACAGATTTATTGATGAAAATTCAGAGATTAGGCTTCGCGGCGGCGGAAAAATAAATTTCATCAGCCTTCCGGGGCATTACCTGAATATGCTTGGCGTTCTTTTTACAAGCAAAAATGGAGAGACTGTGTTTTTTCCGGGAGATGCGGTTTTTGGCAGGATGCACGTCCTGAAATACTGGATTTCTTATCTTGTTGATTTGGGGGCGTTTAAGCAGACCTTGAGCAAGCTGAATGAAACGGATTTTGACTGGTACATTCCATGCCACGGCGAGCCTTGCCAAAGGATTCAGGAAACCGTTGAGATGAACAAAATTGCTATTCTTTCCACGGAATACTGCATTCTGCGTGCCTTAAGGGATGAGCGGCGGCTTACTTTTTCAGAGCTTATGAAGGCGATTGCCGACATGAACGACATAAAGCTTCGTACTCCGCAATATCTTTTGATTGGAAGTACAATTCGCGCGTATCTTTACTATCTTTATCAGGAAAACAAGATTGACTGCGCGATGAAAGAAAATCAGCTTTTCTGGTTCAGTGTAAAAGACTAGCCGTCTTGAATGTTATTCGTCCCAGCCCGGAATTTTTACAGATTCATCCCAGGTTTCTATTATCTGTATTCCGCTTGATGTTCCAATCCTGTTTGCGCCTGCCAGAATCATTTCCAGAGTTTTTTTTGCATTCCTGATTCCACCGGATGCTTTTACTCCGAAGTTTTTTCCCACAGTTTTTCGCATCAGTTCAACGTGATGTGCGGAAGCGCCGTTTGGAAGAATGTTTCCTGAGGAATCTTTTGGCGTTGCAAATCCAGTTGAGGTTTTTACGAAGTCTGCGCCGGAACGGATTGCGCACTGGCAGCAAGTCACGATTGTTGTGTCTGCAAGGAAGCAGGTTTCCAGGATTACCTTTACGGTGACTGTTTTTCCTGTCTTTGCGCCGGCATCTCTTGCGGCGTTGACTACACCGGCAATATCAAGCTGTATGGAATTGAATCTGCATTCTGCCGCATCTCCGGCATTTATTACCATATCGATTTCATCCGCGCCGTTTAGTATTGCTTCCGCGGCTTCGTATGCTTTGGATTCCGTAGTGGTTGCTCCAAGCGGAAAACCTATGACCGTGCAGATTTTTACATCTGTTCCTTTAAGTTCATTTTTGCAAAGCGGAACGTAAGCCGGATTTACGCAGACTGATTTAAAGCGGTAGTGTTTTGCTTCCGCGCAGAGCCGGGTTATGTCTTTTATGCCTGCGGTCTGGTTAAGCATTGTGTGGTCTATTAATTTTGCAAGTGTCTCTTTTTTCATTGTTCTTTTATTTTGAATCAACCGGAAATAAAATTCAAGATTCAAGGCGTTTGAACAAGTTGGAATAACTTGGAGCAATTCAGTTAGTCATTGCGAACTTGGATTTGTTGAAAAATCGTTTTTCGTAGAGTAATATTTTTCTAGTTCATTTTTAGCTGTAAGGAGGCATGATAAAAATTACATCCTTGTAATTTTTATCATCACAGTTTGCTCAAGCGTTGCTTTCACAAACTGTGATTCTCGCCATCCGTGGCTCGCCGCTAAACGCGGTGTTTTATAAGGAGAATGACTATGGCTTACAAAATTGATTCTGATAAATGCGTTAATTGCGGCGCATGCGAACCTGATTGTCCGGTAGGAGCAATTTCCGAAGTAAATGATAAAAGGACAATCGATGCTAATACGTGCATCAGCTGCGGTTCTTGCGCTTCAACTTGTCCGGCTGAAGCAATTTCAGAGTAATTATTATTAAAAAGCAGGTTTTTGGATGCAGAAACCTGCTTTTTGCTTTAAAATAACGTCATGTTAAAATCCGCTTTAAAAATAAAAGAGTTTTTTTCAGTTTTTGTAAAGTTTCTTGTTCTTATTTTGATTTGCCTTGCAGTTTGCTTTGCTGTTGTTTTTCCTGTGTGGAAATTTGCTGTTTCCGCTCCGCGGGTCTACACTTTTTTTGTTCTTGCCGTTATTTTTGCAGCCGCTGTGTTTTTTGCAGTCAGAAAAATTTTAAGAAAAAAGAATGTTTCGTAAATTTTTTGCGCTGATTTTTTTTTCCGTTCTGATTTTTTTTGCCGCTTCTGTTTTTGCGGAAGAAACTGGTGGAAAAATCAGGATAAATGCTGAAAAACTTCCGGTTATACATAAACTTTCCCGCTCTGACGTTGTCTTTCGCCAGTTTGAAGAAACTGTTTTTCATAATGACAGAATTTTTGCAGATGAGCTGAACACAGAACCGCCGGCGGAGGAATTTTACGCTTACATTCCAGGCAGGGCTGAGGATATTTTGTCTGTATGCGCCGCATCGGGCATTCCGTATGACACTCTGGTCACGCTGAATTCGCTTTCTGTGGTTTCTGAAAAAATCGCCGGAAAAAAAATCGTTTTGCCGACCGCGAAAGGAGTTTTTGTCTGTGAAAATCCAGTTTCCTTTGTTGAGATTTTAATTTCCTCCGAATCCAGAAGTTTTGTGGAAAAATCTGAAAAAACATGTTATTATTTAAATGGCAGGAAATTTTATTTTCTTTATGGAAAAAGATTTACACCTGCGCAGCGCGCTTTTTTTCTTGATACGGCGATGCGTGCGCCTCTGGATCATATCAGGGTTACTTCCGGATTTGGATTCAGGAATAGTCCTGTATATAAAAGGTGGAAATCCCATAACGGAATAGATTTTGCTGCTGCTGAAGGAACTCCGGTTTATGCCTGTAAAAGCGGAAAGGTTGCATTTGTTTCCAGAATGGATGCGGTTTTTGGCAATTATATTGTTCTTTCGCATGAAGGCGGTCTGTCGAGCGTGTATGCGCATCTTTCGGAAATCAATGTAAAAAAGGATTCGTTGGTGCGCGGCGGAGATGTGATAGGTCTTTCTGGTAAAACCGGTGCTGTGACCGGACCACATCTGCATTTTGAAGTAAGGCTTAATGGTGTCGCGGCGGATCCTTCTGATTTTATTAATTCAGGATTTTAGAAATATCAGGGTTTTTATGGCTAGGGTTTTTGGAAAATTTTTTATTTTCACTCTTTTGATTTTTGCAGGAGCGTTTTGCGGCGCGGAAAGTTTTCGTGTGCGGAAGGTTAGTGTGGTTTCTCTGCCGGGCGATTCTGTTGAGGAAAGAACGGCTGTTCTTGGAATAAACGACAGCCTTGCGGTTTTTATGCCGGAAGATATGACATATCTTGAAGGTTTTGAGCTTAAAGTGAAAATTCCGCAGATTGTGGCGGACTGGCGCGATTCAGTCGCTTTTTCTGTTTACGATGGAATAAGGCCGAAGCCGAATGTTTCTTCCATAGACTATTCTGGAAGCAGAATTTTTGTGACTACAGTTCCTTCAAAACTCGACTGGATTGTTCAGGTTCCTTTAAAGTCTGAAAATTCAATGAAAGACAATGGCTATGTTGCAAAAGTTGATGCGGTTCCGGATGTTTCCGGCGGATATACGTTTATTCGCTTTCAGCCGGCGATGAAAGGAGTGCCGGATGCCACGTACGAGGCGAAGCTGGAAGTTTCTGTAAAGCCTGTCCTTATAAATAAAGGAACTTTGAAGCTTAAGGTTTCTGCTCCGGACGGTCAGGCGGCGCATTATCAGGTTTTTGTGGATGACGAGCCGGTTGTTCTTTCCGGCGGAAAAATTCTTCTTGATTCCGGAAAGCATAATGTGAACATTCAGTCGGAGGAATTTAGAAACGATGTGCGCACTGTTTATATCGAGCAGGCAAAAACTTCGGAAATAAAGATTAACTTAAAAAGCATTGCTCCGACTTTGACTGTAACAGCGCCGGAAAATTCAATTGTCCTTATAGATGATTCAAAAGTTGATTCTTTTGGACGTGAATTTGCTGTTTCCGAGGGCGAGCATATTGTAAAATGCCAGATTGGAAGCTACGAGATTGTGCGTTCCGTTTTAATTGAAAAAGGAAAGTCTTATTTTGTGAACCTTGCCGTTGACCTTGAGATTTCAGAAGAGTAATCGCCTTTTGTCCGTGCGGAGCGCGCATGGCCGGTCTTGAATTGTAGTTTGTCCATTTTTTTTGAAAAAAATGTTCAAGAAATTTGCAGTTCAGGGCGATAATATAATTACCGGGGACATTTTCCCCTCCCACCCATGTTCCCCGGTTGCCTGATGGGCATGGCTCGGTTCTTTGCCGAGCCTTTTTTTTTGGAATTTCAGTTTTTATGCCCGGTTTATAAAGGTGATGTCCAATAAGTTCCAAATGTCATTGGCATCTTGAGCAACAATCTCGAAATGATTGTAATATATACATTCAGATTTTCGGGTCAAGCCCGAAAATGACATAAAAGATACTTATTGGACATCCTCTGTTTATAACAATGTGTTTGTTTTTGACTTGAATGTCAGTTGAATTCAATCCGTTGAATTGACGAAATAAATCTATTTTCTTACAATATAAGAATGATAAAAATCCGTAAGTCCACTTATTTTTGGGTGGGCGCTTTATTTTTCGCTTCGATTTTTATAGGCTGTCTTTTAGGTTACGGTCTTGCAGAAACTAAGAACATTAAGAACTCTGAATATATTTCTTCGTTCGATACCGCGCTTCCTACGAAATTGCTGGATATAAATGGCGAGCTGATCACTGAATTTTCTTCTGATGAAAAACGCGAGATTATCAGTCTGAATAAGCTTCCTCCGCACATGATAGACGCGCTTCTTACCCGCGAGGATAGAATTTTCTACAAGCATAATGGTTTCAGCTTTAAGGCAATTCTGCGCGCCGTCGCAGGAAAGCTTACGGGGCGTTCTCTTGGCGGCGGTTCAACCTTGACGCAGCAGATAGCTGGAACTCTTTATTGCGACCGCGCTGAAATGTCCATAATGAGAAAAATAAAAGAACTCTGGTGGGCAATCCAGATGGAGCGCCGCTATTCAAAAAATGAAATTCTTGAGTTATATCTTAATAAAATCTATTTTGGCGGCGGAACTTACGGCGTAAATGCCGCTTCTAAATATTATTTCGGTCATTCCGCGGAAGAAATCACTCCGGCGGAAGCGGCGATTCTTGTTATTCAGCTTTCAAACCCTGCGTTCTATAATCCGTTTGACCATCCGAACCGTGCGATGGATCGCCAAAGGGATGTTCTTACCAGCATGGTTAAACTGAATTACATCAGCGAAGATGAGGCGAAGGAATCTTTTGATGTGTTCTGGAGCAATTTTGATTACACAAGAACAAGTTCTTCAGCGTATATGATGCGCAACGACAAGGCACCGTGGTTCAGCGAGTATGTTCGCCGCGAATTGGGAAACCTTATCTATGGCTCTCAGAATATTTATACAAGCGGCTTTACGGTAAATACCACATTGAATTTAAAGCATCAGGCGGCTGCCCAGAAGGTTATGGACAGATATATCGCAGAGGCAAACCGCCGGTATCAGCAGGAGCACAGCGCGAGAAGTGGTGTTGCATTCAATACTTATGTTCCGGTCACGGAACTTATCTCGCTTGTGTTCAACCTTCCTGCAATCAAGGTGAGCGAGCAGCGTTCGGAAGTGATAGCCAATGCGGCTTATAAGAATAAGATAAATCCGGTTCTTGACGTTGTCTCGATGATGACCGGAATTGACACTTTGAAAGTTGGCGTAATAAACCGCGTAAATGCAACTGCAAAAAAGGAAAGTGAAAAAACTACAATTGAAGGAACGATGATTTCGCTGGAAAATACTACAGGCTATATAACAGCCCTTGTGGGCGGCTCAAAGTTCGACCAGGAAAATCAGTTTATCCGTGCGGTTCAGGCGCGGCTTCAGCCGGGTTCTACGTTTAAGCCTTTGTATTATACAGAAGCTATTGATTCAAAGAAATTTACTCCGGCCTCTCCTATCTCAGATACGCCGGTTGTTTTCCATACAGCGGATGGCAAGCCGTACATCCCTCAGAATTTCAAGGGTGAATGGGAAGGCGATGTCCTTGTATGGTACGCCTTGTGCCGATCTATGAATGTTCCGTCGCTGAAAGTTCTGGATGGAATCGGGTTTGATGCCGCAATTAACCGTGCGGTTTCACTTCTTGGCATTTCCAAGGAAGAGCTTCCTGCGCGCGCATTTGTTCCTGGCTACCCTATAGGACTTGGTGTTTGTTCTGTAAGACCTGTTGAAATGGCCCGTGCATTCTCTGTAATTGTTTCAGGCGGAAAAGAAGTAACGCCTATGGCAATACGTACTGTTGAAGACAGGAATGGAAACGTCATTCTTAATCCGGAAAGGGAAATCCGCGCGGCGCAGCAGGCGAAGGGAGACGCCTATCAGATTCTTTCTCCGCAGACTGCGTTTGTTATGGAAAAAATGCTTCAGGAAACTGTAATCGGTCCTGGAACCCTGAGCGTCCAGGGCTGGAAATTTGATTTTAAGGACGAAAAAGGCAAGCGCTATTCAATTTCGGCAGGCGGAAAAACTGGAACTACGCAGAACTGGGCGGATGCCTGGACGGTTGGATTTACGCCGTACAATACTTCTGCGTTCTGGTTCGGTTTTGACAAGCCTGGACAGTCGCTGGGTCTAAAGATAACGGGTGCGACCCTTGCTGGTTTTGCATGGGGCGATTACATGCGCGAAATCCACCGTGGACTTCCTGCGAAAGATTTTACAAAACCTGTTGATGGCGTATTCCAGGCTACTGTATGTTCTGTAAGCGGAAAAATTCCTACGGCGGAATGTGGACATCATACAAAGACCTTGTGGTTCATAGCAGGAACTCAGCCTACAGAAATTTGTCCTGTTCATGGCGGCCGGGCGGCAAGGGCTTCTGCGATAAGCATTGAGCGTCTTAAAAACGAAATGTATCAGTCTGGCCAGCGCAGGACTGTTGATTTTGATGTTTCGCCGCTGCAGTTAAATCTTGACTTCCTTAATGGGGACGCAGTAAATTTAAAGCAGGATGGCAAGGACAAACCTGCAAAAGAAAATAATGAGCCGGAAGTTATGCCTGATTATAACTATCTTATGGAATAGAGTTAATGCTTGTAAATATCAATGATATTAAGATAAAAAAACGTGTCCGCCGTGATTTGGGCGACCTTGAGGCGTTAAAAAACAGCCTAAGGACATACGGACTTTTGAATCCTATTACAATCAACGGCAAGTACGAGCTTATTGCCGGTGAACGCAGGCTTCAGGCGGCAAAACAGCTTGGCTGGACGAATATTAATGCTGTTGTGCAGAACAATCTTTCTGAGGTTGAAGAGCTTGAAATGGAGCTTGAAGAAAATAATCAGCGCAAGGAATTTACCAGCGAGGAGCTTCTTGATGGCTACAGAAGGCTTGAAAAGCTTAGGAATCCCGGCGGCTGGCAAAAAATCGCGCTTTTTTTTAAGAATCTGTGGAACATGATAATATCGTTTTTTAAGCGGAAAAAATAATTGTCCGCTTAAAGGAACGGACCGCTACGCGCGGAGCAAGCTCAGTATATCCGGCAATTTATAGATTGATTCAATCTTTAGTGTTCTTCCCGGGTGCTGCGGCTTCTCTTTGTTTTTTGCCGCGGCATCAGGGTTCAGGTGATGGCCGTTTTTATTTCCTACAAGAACTGCAGTTCCTCCAAGAGATTCCCATCCGTCTGTGTATTTCAGCATATCATCGATAAAAATTGAGTTTTCAATTGTTCCGCCTGCTTTTTTAAGGGCAATTTTAAATGCGGACGGGTAGGGCTTTCCCTGAAGGTTAAAATCCCTTATGTCGCAGATTTCTGAAAATAAATCGATTACATTCAGTTTTTTTAAGACGCGTTCGGCATGTTCGCGCGGAGCGTTTGTGCAGATGATTTTTGGAATTTCAATTGACTGCAAAAATGGGCGCAGGCCAGGGTCTTCTTTCAGTTCGTCCGCTTCGTTTTCCGGATGAACGTGCCTGAAAAATCCTTCCACATCTGAAAGACCTTCGCTGCGGAGCCATTCAAGTGTGGTTGAAAAATTCCTTACCTTTTTTTTTCTGATTTCCGCCGCCTCTTCAAATGAACAGTTAAAAAAATCCATTACACATTCCATCATCCTTTGTGTGATTCCAAAATCCATCTCGCTGTTCGCTGTGTAAAGCGTGTTGTCCAAATCAAATATCAGGTGTTCAATTTTCATGGTTTTATTTTACAAAAAAAAATGATTAATTGACAGTAAAATATTGCAAGGGTAGAATAATAGAACGTCTAAAAGAAATTATAGGGAGCATATATGGACCAGACATTGAAGGCAGTTTATGGAAAATATTTCGCGGAGATGATGCAATATTCAAAGGCGCCTGCAAAAATTGACAGCACGAATGTTTATCAGGAAGCTAACAAAGATCTGACAAAGTATATGGAAATGATTCTTAAGGAAAATTTTCTTCCTGGCTCGGGTCTTGGAAATATAGAAAATTTCAGGGCTTTTTACGATGCTGTGGCAAAAGATGGAAAGCGTGGACTTATCCTTATGGAGCATTACACAAATCTTGATTTGCCGGCGATAATCTATCTTTTGAAGGAACATGGCGAAGACTGGTCAAAGGATTTTTCTGAAAGGATTGTCGCTGTTGCCGGAATGAAGCTGAATGAGGCGAGCCCTGCTGTCCGCGTGTGGACGGAAGGTTTTACACGTGTTGTAATTTATCCTACGCGCTCGCTTGATAAAGTTGAAAATTCAAACGAGACGGAAGAAGAAAAAAAAGCTGAAGAAAAAAAAGCCAGGACAATAAATCTTGCCGCGATGCGCGCGATGGACGACTGTAAAAAGCGCGGCCAGATAGTTCTTGTGTTTCCTTCGGGAACGCGCTATCGTCCGGGACATCCGGAGACAAAGAAAGGGCTTCGTGAGATTGACAGTTATCTGCGTCTTTTTGATGTGGTTCTTCCTGTTGCAATAAATGGTAATTGCCTTAGAATTAATCCTGAAAACTCAGAAGATATGCTTGCGGATCTTGTTGAAAAAGACAAGGTTCTTCTTACTGCGCATCCGATGATGAACTGCAAGGAGTACCGTAACTCTGTGCTTAATGCTCTTCCGGAGGACGAGCCTGATCCTAAGCAGAAGACGATTGACGGAATTATGAAAATCCTTCAGGAAGTCCATGATGAGGTTGAAAAAACTCGCCTTTAGCATTAGAAATTCGTATATTTAAGAAAAGGAAAATTTATGGCTGATTTAGATATTGTTGACCGCGTAAAGGAAGCGATTGATATGTTCCGGCCGCAGCTTCAAGCTGATGGCGGAGATATGGAATTTGTATGTATTGACGATCAGAACCGCGTGCATTTAAACCTGCATGGAGCGTGCGGAAGTTGTCCGATGGCTACAATGACTTTAAAAATGGGCGTTGAGCGCTATATAGTTGATGCAGTGCCGGAAATTACCGAAGTTGTTCAGGACAATGCTAATCCTGATCTTGCGGAAAATGGCTTTGGCGAAGGCTTTTAGTAAAAACGAAAAAAGGCGGAAAAATGAAAATTAAAAAGGACGCAATGGTTTCTATTGCATACACACTTTATGATGATGAGGGAAATCAGCTTGATTCTTCAGGCGATTCAGCCCTTCAGTATATCCACGGAAACGGTCAGCTGATTCCAGGTCTTGAAGCGATGCTTGAAGGAAAAGATGCGGGATTAAAGTTCAAGGCTATTGTTGAGCCGGAAGAAGCTTATGGCGCATACAACGATAAAATGGTTGTTGAAGTTCCAAAAAATCAGTTTGAGGAAGGCGCTCCGCTTGAAATAGGAATGAAATTCCAGGCGAGCACTGCGGACGGTCAGGTTTGCCTTGTCCGGGTGATAAAAATTTCTGATGATACTGTAACTGTTGATGCAAATCACGAGCTTGCAGGAAAACGTCTTACTTTTGACATTGACATAAAAGATGTCCGCGAGGCTACGGAAGAAGAGCTTGCCGGTCTTTCCGGTTGTGGTGGCTGCGGAGGAAATTGCGGCGGCTGCGGCGGTGGGGACTGTTCAGGCGGTTGCGGAGACTGTGGCTGCGGAAATTAAGTTTTTCTGAAAAAAATGCGGCGGCGTTCAGGATTTTTGGATGAGCCTGTAAAAAAGCTGTTCGTCTTAAAAGCCCTCCGCCGCAATATTTTAAGCCGGGTTTTTGCCTTCTTGCTTTAGGATTCCAGCGTAAGAAGGATTTTTTTTGTGTTTTCTTCTTTTGATTCTTCTGAGGTTGGAACGATTATATCCGCAATATCTCTGTAGGTTTTTGAGCGTTCCTCATAAAAAGCGTGGAAAATTTTACGGATTTCAGTTTCTTCCGCCGGGTTTTGCCTTGCGATGTAAGCAGGCAGGTTTTTCCACGTGCCGTCAGAAAGCTTTTCGGCTTTTTTTAATATCCTGTCGCAGGCGGATTTTTCATCTATATCAAGGTATACAAAAATTCCGAGCGGACGCAAGATGTTCAGCGCAGGCGCATTGTCGCAAATTCCTCCGCCGGTCGAGATTACCGCAAGCCGGTTTTTGCAGACAGATTCTATTTTTCTGCAGGCTTCTTCTTCGGCATGCATAAAACCTGCCGGTCCTTTCTCTGTGTATATTTCCCGCGGGGATTTTCCAAAAATCTTTAAAATTTCATCATCAATGTCTATAAAAGGACAGCCGAAATGACCGGCGAGCAGACGTCCCTGTGTTGATTTTCCGGAATGTTTTATTCCCATTAAAATAATCGTTCTGTTTTTTTGCATATTTTTACTATATCAGTTTTGTTGAAAAAGTCTACCTTATGTTTTATTCTTAATTGTATGAATATTTATTTTGCGTTGATTTTGAATTTTTTGCCGCTTTTTATCTGTTTTTTTTCATTCAGGTTTTTGTTCAGGATGAAATTTTCAACGGAGCTTTTTGCCTGCCTTTTTGGACTTCTTTCAGTTTTGCCGGGCACATTCCTTCAGTTTTATCTTGGATGTTTTGTTCCTGAACAGATTTTTTCCGCAAAAAATGGTTTAGCCAGAATTTTCTGCAATTTTTTTGTTTACAACGGTCTTGTTGAAGAATTGATAAAACTTGTCATGATTGCGCTTATTCCGCATAAAAAATTAAGCCTGAGGGATTTTTTTGCCGCCTCGCTCCTTTGCGGACTTTGCCTTGGCTCGTTTGAGTCGATGATTTATTTTCTTCATCATCTTTCCAATGCAAGAATGTCTGGAGCAGAACTTTTATACGGCCTGATTTTTGCAAGAATGTTCAGTTCGGATTTGATTCATGTTTTTTGCGCAGGTCTTTGCGGTCTTTTTGTATGGGGGCTCCGCCACAAGAATAATAATCCGATGATTTTTGTATACGCAGTTGTCTGCCACGGACTCTTTGATTTTTTTGTATATTTTGACCTGTGGATTCATTGGTTTTCCGTTGCGGCGATTCTTTTTGCGGTTGTTGAATGCCGCGTGAAATATCAGGATATGAAATCCTGCGCCGTTGCAAAAAGAAAATCTTCCGGCAGAAAGAAAAAACAGGCTGTGTCTTCGGCAAAGCAGACAGCGGATAATTCTGACAGGACAGTTGTTACAGAAAGTCCTGAAACTCCTGCGAGATTAAAGTCAAAGACTGCGACCAAAACAAAGGTTAAGCCGGAAAGGAAAACCTCCAGGCAAAAAAACAAAATCCCGGAGGATGTGGACGTTACTCCAGAGCTGAACGATGACCTGTAAAAAAAAGTAAGAAATTTTGATATTTTAAAGAAATTTACTTGACAAAATACGCATAAAAAATATATCATATTCAAACATACGACGCGGGGTAGAGCAGCTGGCAGCTCGTCGGGCTCATAACCCGGAGGCCGCAGGTTCGAGTCCTGCCCCCGCTATAACAGACCACTCAGAAATGAGTGGTTTTTTGTTTTTAACTGGAATTAAGTGAAGGCAATAAACTAGGGCTTGGCGTAGAAATCACATCTAATTTAAACTGAGGTTTTAAACCAAAGTTTTTGTGGCAAAGTGAGGTTCTATGGCTAAGCCTTGTTTAATTTTTTAAGCCCATACTGGCTTTTATTACGCTCAAATCCGTCTTGCAGATGGAAGTCTTTCCAACAACAAATCTACTGGCTGCAGAAACCGTGCAGAAGCTGAACGCAAGGTTATGGAATGGATTGTAATCGGAAACATTCCTGTCCGAGTAAACAGCAAGGACTCCAAAGTTCAGAGCATTGATAAGATTAGACTCTTCAATGATTTACGGACCGCAGAGTTTGATTCTGATGATATCAACAACATCATCAAGATTCTGAAGGAAAGAAACTATCTTTATTCTGCCGTTGCATCAACTTCTAAGGGTAGCATCCCGATTGAAGACTTCCTTGAAAACTTCTGGGACTTTGAAAAGTCTCCTTATGTAAGAGCGAAGCTTGGAAAGAAACAGTCTATCCATCGTCACTATTGTGCAACACTTATGAGCAGAACCCGCCTTTACCCGCCTTTACTGGATTCCCCGACTTGCCGGAAAGTGTGTAGCAGAAATTACTCGTAAAGATGTAGATGCATTCTTCTCCAGTGATGAAGCACAGAAACTTGCACCTAAAACAATAAACTCAATTATCGAGACAATCACTATTCTTCTGAAATGGGCTTATTACAATGAACTTGCTCAGAACAACTGCTTTGATGGAATTATCAAATGTTCTAATCAGAGTAAGGAACGAAAAGTCATTGATATGGATACAGCAAACCGCCTGATGGAACTTGAATGGGATAATGATGAAGCTAAGATTGCAAATGAGCTTGCCATGCACACAGGAATGCGTGCCGGAGAAATCCAGGTCCTTACTGTTGATGATTTAGGTGAAGATGAAATCTATGTTCGCCGCAGCTGATCTAAATACGATGGCCTCAAATGCTGTAAAAATGGCGAAGAACGTTCTGTTCCAATTCCTATTTTCCATCAGCTCTATCTGAAACTTAAGATGCTTGCAGACTTTAATCCTCATGGAAACGGATTTATTTTCTACAGCACTGTAAAAGATAAGCCAATGGACAGTAAGCAGTTCAACAAATACTTAAAACGAGCACTTGCTGAAATTGGCTATGCAGATTCAAAAGATATCTGCTTCCACTCCTGGAGACATTTCTTCATTGCCCGCATGCTCGATTATGTTCAGGACAAACGTTACGTTATGGCCCTCTCCGGTCATAAAACTGAAGCTATGCTTAATCACTACGGAGACATCTTGAAGATGAAAAAGTTATTGATTTAGCCCGCAATGTTATGAAAAAGGTCTTTATCGACCAGAAAGAAGACGAAGAGACAATCAACATGCTGAATCAGAAACTTGAAGAGTTGAACAAGGAAATCGCTTAAGAAACAGGAGAAATGAAAATGAGATTATTTGGAAATACGACAAAAAAGGCTAACGATAAAAACAATGCAAAAATTAAGATGGTGGAAGTTTCACAGCTTCATTTTGACAGAGACTTCAAGAACGTTTTCCAGCAGGAAAATGATAAGGTTGCTGAAATTGCAAATGATATGAGGACAAATGGATTTGATAAGTCCAGACCGATTATCGTAACTGAGGCTTATATTATTGTCGATGGACATTCACGTTTTATGGCAGCAAAGAAAGCCGGACTTGAAAAGGTCCCTGTTATCATCAAGAAGTTTGATAGCCGTGATGAAACGGTTGAGTATGAGTATAAGATGCAGTTGAACTCGCGACGTTTGACTGATGGCGAATATTTTGCGGCATTTTTGAAGTTCGATGAAATCAGACGTTCAAATCCTAACGCACAGGGCTCTTCTGATGAGGCAATTGGACGACAGCTTAATAAGTCTGCCCGCCAGGTTTGCAAAATGTGCGAGATTGCAAAGAAAGCTGATGCTTCACTTCTGGAGAAGGTTCAAAACGGAAGTGTATCCATCAATAAGGCTCATGAGATGATTAAAGCTGCAGAGGCTAAAAGGAAAACTGGAGTTGCTGAAGAAGTGGCTGATGAAAAAGTATCTAACACTGGCAAAGGTATTAACTCTGATTCTTTTAAGCTTGGTGTTTTGTTTGTTTTGTCAGAGTTGGAAAAAGACCGGAAGAAAAGTCAGATTCTGAAGGATAAGCGGATTGCTAAACTGGAACTTGGAACGTTTAATCTTTCTGAGGAAGATGTGGCTCGAATCTCTCAAAGATTTGGAATTGCGTAAAACTTAATTTCTCTATGTCATAGCCTTGTTCTCTATGTCATTTTGTGTTATTATGACATAGAGAATATTTCTTTGGGGTAGAGATTACTACGGAGGATACAATGCATAACTTTGAATATAAAGAAAATGCAAGAAAACTGCTTACACCTGAAATCGTCAATCTTCTCAGTTCAATTTATGAGCATAAGGGACGCCAACAGTTATTTGTAGAAGCAAAGAAAGATGAATTAAATACCCTGCTTGAAATTGCTAAAATTCAGAGCACAAAATCATCAAATAGAATTGAAGGCATTTTTACGACAGATAAACGACTCGAAGAGTTGATGCAGAAAAAATCTGAACCACGCAATAGAAATGAGCAGGAAATTACTGGTTACAGAGATGTACTTTCCACAATTCATGAGAGTTATGATTATATTTCACCTACATCAAATATTATTCAACAGCTTCATAGAGATTTATATTCATACAATCAAAATGGTTTTGGTGGAAAATATAAATCCAGCGATAACATTATTGCTGAAACAGATGGAAATGGAATTCAGAAAGTAAGATTTTCACCAGTATCAGCCTTTGAAACAGATGAAGCCATGAGAATCATGACAGAACGTTTTCTGGAGGAATGGAATAACAGTAAAACAGATAAATTACTGTTAATCCCTATGTTCATTTTGGATTTTCTATGTATTCACCCATTTGAAGATGGAAACGGACGAATGAGCAGACTGCTTACACTTCTATTACTTTATCGAGCTGGATTTATTGTTGGAAAATACATAAGTATTGAGATGCTTATTGAAGAGTCAAAAGAAACTTATTATGAAGCCCTACAGGATTGTTCTGCAGAATGGCATGAGAGCAATGATCTATACGAGCCTTTCGTTAAGTATTATCTAGGTATTCTGATTAAGGCATCAAATGAATTTGAAAGTCGTGTTGAATACTTATCTGACAGCAAGATTTCAAAGCCTGAAAGAGTAAAACGCTTGATACAAAATACTGTAGGCAAGATAAACAAAAAAGAAATTCTGGAAAAATGTCCTGATATCAGTACAAAGACTGTAGAAAGAGCTTTAGCCGATTTAGTTAAAGAAGGACTTATTGAAAAGGTTGGTGCTAGTTCGGCAACGGCTTATGTCTGGATTCAGAAGTAATTACAAGAGGCTTTCAGTTTGTTTAGTTCAGACTGGAAGCCTTTTTTATTTAACTTCAAATATCTTTCAAAATAACAGAAAGACTAAGCTTTTTGGAAATCTTTTAAACGCAAAGTTGCGTTCAGATAATTTGATTATTTCTATTCTGTAATCTACTGAATATTCTTGAGTTATTGTGATAGAATAAGTACAGCTTATGATTGAGATAGTAGAATTATCAAAAATAAACAATAAAACCGCCTACTCAGTAAACTCATATATTCCTCGCTCGGAAAAATTTTCTTTTTCGCTAAATGAGTTTAAAATAGATCTCTATAAAAACGTACATATTTTAGAGCATCTCAGAAAATTATCCTCATATACTGATTATCTTATTCATGTGTTTAAAACATATGAAATTATCATATCGGAAATTCAAAAAAGAGATGAATTAGAATCAGAAATTAAAAGAAAATATGAAGGATATCAGCAATGGCCGGATTTAAGGACAATTAATGATGAAGAATACGGTCTATTAAATTACAAAGAAAAATTAGCAGCAATTCGCATAAGATGTGGAAGATGTATTCATGAAGAATTGAAAATTTTTCTCAATTATTCTTTGTGTGATGAATCAATAAAAAAACTTGTAAAAGAAACTGATAATAAGCTTATAAAAATATCTGAGCCTGATTATGAAGAATATGATACTCAAACATATCAGAAAGTCTATTCTGCTGAAGATTCAGTTTTCTATTTTTATCCAGAAGACAGTAAAGCTTGTTTAGAAGAAATTATTCCAAAATATATAACTTCTAAGGAATATTTCACAAATCTAGGAACATCCATATTTTGCACTTGATACGAAGTCTTTTTTATATCTTGTTGGAAATAAACGAGGTCTAATCAAAGGACGCGAGGCTTTTGTCGATTTCAAAATCAAATACCAAAAGCAAGTATTTGATAAATTATGTGATGATTTTTTACAACTTAAAAATGAAATTACTATGATGATAAAAAATCTTGAACAAAAAGAACCACTTTTAGATGATTCGTCTCTTTCAAAACAAATAAAAGAACAAATTTTTGCATTGCGATCAAATAAAGTGTTCATTGGTATTTGTGAACATGTTAGCAAAGCTAGTACTATTTTAGAGTTTTTAATTCAAAAAGAGTATCTTTGTTATGATTTAAAAAAATGCATATTGATAAAAACAGATTCTTTTACAGATTCCTGTATCTATGAATTAATTCATGATGATGATTTACCATTTCATAATTATTTCCGTTTATTGCATAAGCAGTATGATTTATTATTTGGCAAAGATGTAAATGGTATTGGAATTAATAAAACTTCAAGAGGAAAATGGTTTGAATCAAAAAAAATTATTTTAAATTATCTTAATAATACAAGTATTTAACTTTTCCATATTTTTTCATACTTTTTTATACACACCTCCATACTATTATTCTGATACATTCAGATTATCGCGAATGTGATTGTATATCGCATGGTACCGTTATTCTAATTCAGATTCTTGCTATCACGCCAGATAGCAAGATGACTATGGAGGAATTATGAAAACCAATAACAGAGTAGCCCGAAAAAACCCTTTTTACTCGCCAGGAAACAGCCCAGATATTAGGAATAGGTCTATCTACACTCGACTCTCTCATCTCGTACTCAGAATTACCACGTACGATAATTTACAAGCGTGTGCTCGTACATCGCAAGGATTTGGAAAATTACATTTCCGCTTGCAGAACAACTGTATTCGGAGGCAGTAAATGAACGAAGATGTATTAATCCAGTTGTTGCAGGATATTAATCGCGAAAATGTGCGATTCGGCACTGTTGAAGTTTCTTTTACATTCCACGACGGTCGCCCTACAAGTTACGAGCTTACAACTCATCGTCGCAGGAACATTGATTCGCTTAATAAATCATCTGACCCCCACTTAAAGGAAGATGCAGATAAGTACTGAAGAATATCAAAGTCTTATTAATGAGTTTGGAAAGCAAGAGTTTGAATCTGGTATTGTGGATTATTCAAACTGGAAACAGAAAGTTAATGCTCATCCCAAATCAGACTTTGATTCACTAAAAAAATGGCTAAGTAAAGCAAATTCTAATTATAAAGGTCGAGTGAGTTCTGTAAAAGAAACTGGAGCCGATGAAGTGACCGACGAAATGCTTGAAAACCTGCCATTCTGATGGAGATTTTATGACTGAAATAAAAAAAATTAATCCGCTTCCGTTTTTGTCTACCCTTGAAGCAAACCCGGAAAAAGATGAATGGATTAAGCAGAGAGAAAAAGAACTTGCAGAACAGGCGGAAAAAGAAGCTGCTTATCAGATGCAGAAAAGCGTGGAATCAAGTGGTGTTCCTCGCCGTTATTGGCATGTAGATTTTGATACTTACATTTCAAGAAATGAAAAAGATTTAAAAAATCTTGAAACCATCAAAAAGTTTACAAGTCTTGATAACAACGATAAAGTTCTCATTCTTCTTGGAGCGAAAGGACTTGTAAAGACACATCTTGGTTCTGCGATTATTCGTAACTGTGGAGGCAAGTTTATATCAATTGAAGAGCTTATTTTCAAATATGAGTCAGCTCAAGACTTTCATGCTAAAACAAACCGCGAGGAATTAATGGATTTGTATTCCAGTACCAAAATGCTGGTGATTGATGAAATTGGACGTTCGATGCAGCAGGAAAAAGAAAACGCTTTGTTGAACTACATTCTTCACCGTCGTTATGAGAACATGCTTCCTACGGTTTTGATCTCGAACCTTTCCAAAGCTGATTTATTGAAAAAGTTTGGAGAAGCCGTATTAGACCGCCTTTGCGAGACTTGTATAAGTCTGGAATTCGAAGGCGAAAGTTACAGAACATCAATTCGCGATGTAAATCTGTAATCAAAACTTATCAGTAGAATCATTTTGTTTCCGGCCGAAGAAAGTGATTCTGCACCAACAGGAGATATTATGAATTTTAATATCATTACTAACACTATCAAAAATAAGATTAGCAATTTGCAGACAGCAGATCAGAAAAGAACTTTGAAAATCAGTGATATCGTTCTGATTCCTGAGTTTGAAAAAATGTTGGCGATGGATGAATCTGTTATAGCTGCTATGACAGATTCCATGAAAAACGAAGACTTTAAGTCAGGACACGAGTTACACATTTAGCATCGTGACGGAAAGTACATCTTGATTGACGGACACATCCATCGCCATTGTGCAATTAGGGCAGGACTTACTTCTGTTCCTTGTATCATCCATCATTTTAATACGCTTGAAGAAGCAAAGAAGTTTGCAATCCGTGAGCAGACTGACAGACGCAATTTAATTGGAGAAGCATTACTACAGGCCGTTGCTAACTTCAATTTTGAAAAAGGTAAAGGCAATGCCGGAGGTGAACGACTTGAAGAACAGAGACTTTCCCAGGATCAACGGGATGATGATTTTCTTGATAAAAAACGTACCTTTCAAAATGAGAAGGCTATGTTTGAACAAGAAAAAGAAACTTCAAGTCAGAAGGCGGTGGAACAGTATGATGAGTATATGAAATCTGAAAAGTTTCAGAATGCTGACTTTCCAAGCCTTCCTATTCCAGAATCTAAGGAAGGCGTCTGGAGTTATCATCTGAGAATCAGACCAGTCTTTGATGCAATTGTTTCTAAGGCTAAACAGTTTTTTGAGCAGATAAAATCACTCAAAAAAAGTCATCAGGAAGAACTTCAGAAGCTCAAAGATGAATATCAGGCTGATTTGGAAAAAACAAAAGCTAATGCAGAAGCCGAAAAACTGACTACCGTAAAAACCGAAGTCGAAAAGGCAGTTCTTTCAAAGGCGGCTGAAAAGGATGAAACCATCAATTCCTTGAAAGAGGAAATCCAGAAGGAAAAGACTGAAAAGGAAAAATGGTACACCATGCTTTTCAGAAAGTTCACAATCAAAATCGGCGGAAAACAAGTTGAAGTGAACAAGGGCCTGACTGATGCTTACATTGAAAAAAGCACTCAGTTAGCCGAATGGGAAAACCATGACGGAGATGAGTTTATAACGCTTGGAACCAGCTACAAGAAGTATAGGGTTCATAACTGGAAGGATTATCTGAAAGAAAAGGTCCGCCCGCGAAGCCTTGACTATGACATGAGCCGTTAACTATCATACCTTCTGAAGAGTTTCTGCAATCGCAGCTGTCTCTTCGGCAGGTATTTTGTTAGCGAAACATTTCGCTTTCTGAAAAACCAAGATTTTCGAAGAAAATCCCAGTGTTTGACACCGCAGGTGAGCCAGTACGGTTCTATCAAACCGTAACTCACTACGGGATGATAGAAATCTATCACCCCCTCCATTCGCCACATGGGCAAAAGTTCCCCTTTCCCCGCTTTACGATTTTCAACAGCCCGTTTCACTCTGCTGTACCTCCGAGCACCGCCCAGCCGTTGCATCACTGCCAACATTCTGTTGGATTGACCAGACGTTTCACTTCTGGACTTGGCCCAACGTTTCGTCGTTGGAGCACGACCAAGTTCGGCTTGGATTCCTTGCAATCATCTACAAAATTGTCGATTTGTGTGGTATACTTAATTATTAAAAGTATTGGAGCAAAACAATGAACTACGAGCAAATCTTCAAAAATATAGACGACATTTTATGGAAAGAGGCAGGATGTTCCAACGAACTTGATTATGTAGAACAGACCAGCTGGATTCTCTTCTTAAAATATCTTGATGATCTTGAAGACGAACGTAGCGACGAAATGGAGCTTCAGGGAAAAGAATACAAGCGGATTATAAAAAAAGAATTCCGCTGGAACTCTTGGGCTTGTCCTAAAACTTCAAAAGGTGAAATAGACCATAAAAACGCAATGACAGGCGACGATCTTACAGATTTTGTAAACCTTAAGCTTTTTCCATATTTAAAAGAATTCAAAAATTCAGCTGCAACACCAGATACCCTGGAATACAAAATTGGCGAAATCTTTAGCGAGCTCAAAAACAAAATAGTTTCCGGCTATAACATGCGCGAAATCTTAAATTACGCGGACGGGCTTCATTTCCAGACAACAACAGACAAGCACGAAATGAGCCATCTTTACGAAAGCAAAATCCACAAGATGGGAAACGCCGGCCGCAATGGAGGAGAGTATTACACACCACGTCCACTCATCCGTACAATCGTTCGCGTAGTAGAGCCAAAAATCGGAGACACAATCTACGACGGAGCCTGCGGAAGTGCCGGCTTCCTTTGCGAAGCCTTTAACTACTTAAACGAAAAAGCAAAAACCGTAGAACAGAAACAGATTCTTCAAAAGCAGACCTTCTACGGTAAAGAAAAGAAAGGCCTTGCCTATATCATTGGAATCATGAACATGATTTTCCACGGAGTAGAAGCGCCTAATATCATGCACACAAACACCCTTGCCGAAGACCTGAGTCAGATACAGCAGCACGACCGTAAAGATGTCATACTTGCAAATCCACCTTTTGGCGGCAAGGAACGTTCAGAAATCCAGCAGAACTTCCCCATTAAAACCGGCGAAACAGCCTACCTTTTTATGGAGCACTTTATCAAAATGCTCAAAGCAGGCGGCCGCGCGGGCGTTGTAATCAAAAACACATTTCTGAGCAATACAGATAACGCAAGCATAGCCCTTCGCCGTGAGCTTCTGGAAAGCTGCAACCTTCATACAATCCTCGACTGTCCGAGCGGAGTCTTCACAGGTGCCGGAGTAAAAACCGTAGTCCTCTTTTTTGAAAAAGGAAAGCCCACAGAAAAAATCTGGTACTATCAGCTCAACCTGAACCGCAACCTTGGAAAAACAAATCCCCTTAACGAAGATGACCTTGCCGATTTTGTTGCCCTTCAGAAGACCAAAGCCTCTAGCCCGAACAGCTGGAGTCTCAACGTAAGCGACCTCAATCCTGACACTCTCGACCTTAGCGTAAATAATCCTAATAAGAAGGAAGAAAAGACCTTACGAGAGCCCGCCGAGATTATCAAAGAAATGCGCGAGTTGAACAAACAGGCCGAGGAGCTTTTGAAAGGTATGTAAGGAGGGGAAAGCTTTCCCCACGGCCGCACTTCGTTGCGGCCTACCCCTTCTAGCGGGGGACACCCCCGCAACGCCCCCCCCGGTGTTGGCACTGTGAATGGAGAATTGAAAGTGAAAAAGGATTGGAAAATAAAAAAACTTGGTGATGTTTGCGAAATAAACATTGGACGTACACCAGAACGTGGAAACTCCAAGATGTGGGATAAAGAAAAGAAAACAGAAAATGTTTGGCTTTCAATTGCAGATTTAAATAATGCTGAGGATGGATATATTTCTGATAGTTCTGAATATGTTTCTGATAATGCAGTACCAAAAATGAAACTTGTAAAAGCTAACACGCTGCTTATGAGTTTTAAGCTTACGATAGGTCGATGTGCAATAACAAAAAGAGAGTTATTTACAAATGAGGCAATTGCTGCCCTGCCAATAATTGATAAAGATTTAGATTTGTTTTTCCTAAAGTATTATCTTGAAAATTTTGATTGGGCTAAACTAACTGAAGGTGATGTAAAAGTAAAAGGAAAAACCTTAAATAAAGAAAAGCTCAAAGAAGTTCCGATTACCGTTCCACCCCGCGAAGAACAAAAGCGCATAGTCAAAATCCTGGATGAAAAAATTGCACAGCTGGAAACAATAAAAACAAATGCCCAAACCAACCTGCAGAACGCAAAAGATTTGTTCCAGTCCCAGCTCACAAAAGCCTTTAGCAATACCACTTGGGAAAAAG
>OIXU01000142.1_pt1 | contig 24202 bp, 19 predicted proteins | sample 1587921 | NCBI WGS metagenome assembly OIXU01 (sample SAMN03283238) | human gut metagenome | biome: human-associated habitat; material: feces | host: Homo sapiens | place: Peru | collected 2012
CACGACAGTGGGCGGGAATCGGCTGGCACGACGGTGGGCAATCGCCGCCCCCTACGCGGGACAGGAAGTGCGGTGCGCGGGGTGTACGGATTGCCACGCCGGTCTGCGGACTGGTTCGCAATGACATTTTTGGAGGGCAGGGTAATATGCGGGGCGCGGCCAGCAGGGGGCGGCGGCATTTTGTGCGCAGGCTGGGGCGATTTGTTTTCAATTTATACACAAATTCTGTTTTTTGCCTGCTATAATTGACCTGTGTGTTCTTATTCTTTTCCACATTTGGAGGGTCTTATGAAACATATTTTCATTATCAATCCCACCGCCGGCAAGTCCGACAGCCGCCAGCGGATCTATGACATGGCGGATTCTCTGCGCACCCGGCACGACCTGGATGTGCAGTGCATTCTCACCAAGCGACAGGGGCACGCCACGGAGCTGGCGCGCAAGCTCTGCCAGAGCGGCGAGGAGCTGCGGTTTTACGCCTGCGGCGGCGACGGCACTGTGAACGAAGTGGCCAACGGCATCATCGGCTACGATAACGCCGCCATGAGCGTCATCCCCATCGGCACGGGCAACGATTTTCTCAAGAATTTCGGCAGCGACATCAGCAAATTCCGCGACGCCGAGAACCTGTGGAACGGCCCCCAGTTCCCCATAGACGCCATTCAGGTCAACGACCGTATTGCCCTGACCATCGCCTGCTCCGGCATCGACGCAAGGGTGGCCAACGACGTGCACAAGTTCAGCGAAAGCCCCATTCTGGACGGCAAGAGCAGCTACATCGTGGCGCTGGCGGCCAACTTCCTCTTCAAAGGCATCGGCTCCCACTGGACGGTGTCGCTGGACGGCGTGGCCGATGAGAAGGACTACTCTCTGGTGGCCGTGTGCAACGGGCGCTATTACGGCGGCGGCTTCATGCCCGTGGCCGAGGCGCGGATGGACGACGGCGTGCTGAACACGCTGGTGGTGGACAAGGTTTCCCGCATGACGTTTTTGAAATTTGTGGGGCCGTACTCCAAGGGCGGCTACGACCGGTTCCCCCATCTGGCGCGCTGCTCCACTGCCAAGGATATCATCATCTCCTCCAAGAAAAAGGACATCACCACCTGCCTCGACGGCGAGTGCATCACTACCGACCATGTGCACATCCGTCTGGCGGACAAGAAGCTGAATTTCTTCGGCCCCGAGGGCTGCGACTGCAACGCTACCGCCCGCAGCGTCACCCCCGCCGGAGCGGAAATGTGAACTTTTTGTTATTTTCCAAATTACCCCTTGAAAAAAACCATAGATGTGGTATTATTATCAGCGTTAGCACTCCAGTGTTTTGAGTGCTAACGCTGAATTTGTTTTTTAATATAAGGATATAAGGAGGAAATAATCATGAAACTGACACCGCTTTCCGATCGGGTCGTGCTGAAGATGACGGAAGCTGAGGAGACCACCAAGGGCGGCATCATCCTCACCGGCTCCGCCAAGGAGAAGCCCTCTGTGGCGGAAGTCATCGCCGTAGGCCCCGGCGGCATGGTGGACGGTAACCCCGTGACCATGACCGTGAAGCCCGGCGACAAGGTCATTACCGATAAATACGCCGGCACCAAGATCACCCTGGACGAGGTGGAGTACATCATCGTGAAGCAGGGAGATATTCTGGCCATCGTAGAGTAAGAAACTTCTGCGCTGTCATTGCGAGACCAGTCCGCAGACTGGTCGTGGCAATCCGTTCTCCCCGGCCTTATGCAAAGGGTATTATGGATTCCCACGGTCGCTTCGCTCCCTCGGAATGACATTCTTTTGTAAAATCATTATCTGCAATATAGGAGGCAATCAATATGTCTAAAATTATCAAGCGCGGCGACGAGGCTCGCAAGGCTTTGGAGTCCGGCGTGAACCAGCTGGCCGATACCGTAAAAGTCACTCTGGGCCCCAAGGGGCGCAACGTGGTGCTGGACAAGAAGTTCGGCGCTCCCCTCATCACCAACGACGGCGTGTCCATCGCCAAGGAGATCGAGCTGGACGACCCGTTTGAAAACATGGGCGCGCAGCTGGTGCGGGAAGTCTCCACCAAGACCAACGACGTAGCCGGCGACGGCACCACCACCGCCACCCTGCTGGCCCAGGCCATGGTGCGGGAGGGTCTGAAGAATCTGGCCGCCGGCGCCAACCCCATCGTCATGAAGAAGGGCATGGCCAAGGCCGTGGAGGCCGCGGTGGCGTCTATCCACGCCCAGAGCCAGAAGGTGAACGGCTCCGACGACATCGCTCGTGTCGGCACCGTGTCCTCCGGCGACGCCTTTATCGGCAAGCTCATTGCCGAGGCCATGGAGAAGGTCAGCGCCGACGGCGTTATTACCATTGAGGAGTCCAAGACCGCCGAGACCTACAGCGAGGTGGTGGAGGGCATGATGTTCGACCGCGGCTACATCACCCCCTACATGGTCACCGACACCGAGAAGATGGAGGCCGTCATTGACGACGCCTACATCCTCATTACCGACAAGAAGATCTCCGTCATTTCCGAGATCCTGCCCCTGCTGGAGCAGCTGGTGCAGGCGGGCAAGAAGCTGTTCATCATCGCCGAGGACGTGGAGGGCGAGGCTCTGAGCACCCTGATCGTGAACCGTCTGCGCGGCACCCTGAATGTGGTATGCGTGAAGGCCCCCGGCTTCGGCGACCGCCGCAAGGAAATGCTGCAGGACATCGCCATCCTCACCGGCGGCCAGGTCATCAGCGAGGAGCTGGGTCTGACGCTGAAGGACGCCACCGTGGATATGCTGGGTCGCGCCCGCCAGGTGAAGGTCACCAAGGAGAACACCATCATCGTGGACGGCGCCGGCGACAAGCAGGCCATTGCCGACCGTGTGGCGCAGATCCGCAGTCAGATCGGCATGACCACCAGCGAGTATGACAAGGAGAAGCTGCAGGAGCGTCTGGCCAAGATGGCCGGCGGCGTGGCCGTCATCAAGGTGGGCGCTGCCACCGAGACGGAGATGAAGGAGAAGAAGCTCCGCATCGAGGACGCTCTGAACGCCACCAAGGCCGCCGTGGAAGAGGGCATCGTGGCCGGCGGCGGCACCATCTATGTGAACACCATCCCCGCCGTCACCGCTCTGCTGGAGCAGGTGGAGGGCGACGAGAAGACCGGCGTGCAGATCGTGGCCAAGGCTCTGGAGGAGCCTATCCGCCAGATCGCGGCCAACGCGGGTCTGGACGGCTCCGTCATTCTGGAGAAGGTTCGCTCCTCCGGCAAGGCCGGCTACGGCTTCGACGCCTACAAGGAGGAATATTGCGACATGATCGCCGCCGGCATTGTGGATCCCGCCAAGGTGACCCGCTCCGCTCTGGAGAACGCCGCAAGCGTCTCCGGCATGGTGCTGACCACCGAGTCTCTGGTGGCCGACAAGCCCCAGCCCCCCGTACCCGCAGCCCCCGCGCCCGACATGGGCGGCATGGGCGGCATGTATTGATTTTTCCGCAAAACGCGAGAAGTGCGCTGCAAAAGCAGCGCACTTCCCTTTTTATCCCTTAGCCAGCGCCTTTTCCAGCCAGTTTTTGCCGTCTACGAAGCGGGAGACGACGAACGAGGCCACATAGTCGCCGGAGGAGTTTATCATGGTGGCCGGCGGGTCTACCAGATTGCCGATGGCCACCAGTATGGGGAAGGCCAGCTCCATCTGCGTGGGGAAAAAGATGGAACAGATGATATACTCGCCTATGTAGCCGCCCCCCGGCACCCCCGACATGCCCACGGAGGACAGCACCGCCACCAGCACCACCGGCAGGAGCTTGCTCCAGCTCAGCTCCTGACCGAACACGCCCCACACGAAGGCCACCTTCAGCACGCAGCTGAAGCACGAACCGTCCATGTGCATGGTGGCGCCCAGGGGGATCACCATTTCGGATACGTCGCGGCTGATCCCCGTCTGCTCCGCCGCCTCCAGATTGGTGGGGATGGTGGCAACCGACGAGCAGGTGCCAAGGGACACCACCGCCGGCTTCGTGATGTGGCGCAGCATGACCCCCACGCCCCGCCGGCCGCCGCCGAAGCGCGCAAACAGTGGGAACGCCGTGAACAGATACACCAGACACAGCGGGTAGTACACCGCCAGCGCACGGCCGTAGGCGCCCGCGATCTGCGGCCCGTAGGTGGCCACCAGATCGGCGAATATGGCGAAGAAGGCCACGGGGGCGTAGTATGTAACGATCTTCACAAACTTCAGCATAACCTCCGTGAGACTCTCCAGCCACTTGCCCACGGCGGTTTCTCGGCCGCCTGCCATGTTCACGGCGAAGCCAAACAGCACCGAGAACACGATGAGCGGCAGCATGGCCTTGCGGCTCAGCAGACCCGCAAAGTCCCCCACGGTGAAGAAGTTCACGATCAGCTCCGACACCGAGGCGTACTCCCCCATTTCCTCCGACGGGATCTCCTGCCACGGCACCGGCACCGGCGGCACGACCTTCATCAGGGCGAACATGATGACCGCCGCGATAAGCCCCGTCACCACGAACACCGCCACCGTGACGCCCATGATCCTGCCGGCGCGGCGCATGCTCTTCATGCCCGCCACGGCGCCGGCGATGGAGGCAAACACCAGCGGCACCACCACGCAGAACATCATGTTGATGAACACCGTGCCCAGGGGTTTGATGGCGGCGGCCGCCTCGGGCAGCAGCCAGCCCAGCACGCAGCCCAGCAGCATGCTCAGCAGCATCACGGCCAGAAACCCATAGTTTTTCAGGACAGATTTCTTTTCCATAGGCTCTCTCCTTTCCGTGCCCCAGCCTATGCCGCGGCTGACGCGGCGGTGTCTGTCCGACGGGCATAGCGGGGAAAAACGCTGAAAAATCCACGGTTTTTTTGAAAAAAAGAATTGACAAGCACCGCTTATTATGGTAACATAACTCTTGCCTGTCAGGGATAAACTATATGGCGGCGTAGCTCAGTTGGCTAGAGCATGCGGTTCATACCCGCAGTGTCACCGGTTCAAATCCAGTCGCCGCTACCAGAACCGGAGAGATGCGAGAGCATCTCTCCGGTAACCCTCGACACAACAAACACGGCCCGTTGGTCAAGTGGTTAAGACACGGCCCTTTCACGGCTGTAACATGGGTTCGAGTCCCGTACGGGTCACCACTTCGGCAATCCGTCTCGGGCTGCCGAATATGGAGGCTTAGCTCAGCTGGTTAGAGCGCCTGCTTCACACGCAGGAGGTCACTGGTTCGAGTCCAGCAGTCTCCACCAAAAAGTTCCCGGTTTCGCAGGAAACCGGGAACTTTTTCTGTTTATATTCTCAAATAGTGACGCTGCATTTTGGCGTTTTTCGCGTGACCCAAACGCTGACCCAAAAGCCGAAAGGTCAGGAAAGCACCGGAGAGGGGCGGATGGCATCATCCGTCCCTCTCCGACTATTTTTGTGGGCTACATGGTCTGGCTGATGACGCTGCCGATGGTGTCGGCGGCGTCACGCTTCATCCCCTCCGTGGCGTGGGTGTAGGTGCTGAGAGTGAAGCCCGCGTCGTAGTGTCCCAGCGCACCGGACAGCGTCTTGACGTCCACGCCGTACTTGAGGGACAGCGTGGCGAAGGTGTGTCTGAGGTCGTGAAACCTGATGTGTTCCGCGCCGATGGCCTTCAGGATCTTCTCATGGGTGTGGCGGAAGGAATCCGGGTCGAACATGGTGCCGGTCTTGGGCGATACGAACAGGTAGGGACTGTGTGGGTGCTTTGCGTGCTCCTCTGCCAGCAGCTCCACCGCCCTCTGCGGGATAGCCAGCTTGCGAACGGAGTTAGGCGTCTTGGGTTGGCTGACTACCAGTTCACCGTTGATACGGTTTACCTGCTTGCTGACAGAGATGGTCATATTCTCCACATCCAAGTCCGTCCACAGCAGGGCGAGGAGCTCGCCCCGGCGCAGGCCGGTGGTCAGCTCCAGATAGAAGGCTGCCAACAGACCGCGCCGCGCCGCTTCGGCTAAGTACGGGCCGATCTTGTCCTCCGGCAGTATCTTCATCTCTCGCTTTTCCAGCTTCGGCAGGCGGCAGCCTTTGGCGGGATTGGCGAGGAGCAGCCGCTCCGCTACCGCCTGCTCCAGGCAGTTGTTCAGCAGCGTGTGGATGCCCCGTACCACGCGGGTGCTGAGACCCTTATCCTTCAGTTTGATCTGGGTATACCGTTGGATGCGGCCGAATTTTTGCAGGTCGTTGTAGAATTTTTGAATCTGGATGGTGGTCAGCTTTTCCAGCGGTGTGTTGCCCAGCTCGGGGATGATGTGGTTGTCGATGTAGTTGAGGTAATAGTGCTTGGTCTTCTCCCGCAGGCGTGGCTCGGCATAGACTTCGTACCACAGCTTGATCCAAGCGCCCAGCGTGTACGATTTTGCACGGCTCATGTCCAGCTTTTCAGCCTCCGCGATGGCCTGCTTGAGCTTTTCCTTGGCTTCGGATTGGGTTTTAGCGAGGACACTCTTGTGGATGGGCTTGCCGGTGGTGGGGTCGCAGCCGGCGGTGTAGCGGCCCTCCCAGCGGCCGTCTTTCCGCTTGCGCAGACTCCCTTCTCCATTTGCACGTTTCTTCGGCATGGTATCAACTCCTTTTCTTGGTAGCCAATACACATACCACAAGCCGGCCTTAATAGCTATTGGAGATGGACAGAGTTAAGAGAAAGTTATCAATTGCGCAGCGGGAGTATTCTTTGGTTACAGCGTGGTCATTTTTGCGCTGTGTTGGCGTCTATCCACTCCCGCAGCTTGTCCTTCGGCACCACGATGCGGCTGCCGATCTTCAGCGTAGGGAAACCCTCGCTGTGAACCAATTCATACGCTCCAGCGCGGGAGATGCCCAGCACCGCCGCCACCTGCACGACGTTCAGCATCAGGGGCAGCTCGTCGTAATTCTTATAGGCACATTCGTTCATTCGCGCCTCCTTACATCATGGTCATGTCGAAACCGTGATACTGCTCATATTCTTCCTCGTAATTTTCCTGTTCCTGACGGCGGGACTGATACCACTCCACCAGCTCCTGCAGCAAGAGGCTGCTGTAATACAGCTCACGGGCAAGGTCGCTGACCTCGCTGTCCTCGTCCTCGCACAGGGCGCAGATGGCGGCCACTGTACCCGCCATGCCGCAGACGGCATCCTCCAGCGTAGGTGTCGGCTCACGATGGTCATAGGCAATTTCCCGGCAGGCTTGCAGATAATCCGCACCGCCCAGCCGGAAGTACAGCTCCATATTCTCGCGCTTCAGCGTCTGGTCGAACAGCTTGCTGTCCCGGCAGCGGATGTTCTCCGGCGTGGTGTAGGTGATGTATTTCTGATTCGGCTCCCATTTCACATCGTAGCCATAGGCATTCATATACGCAACGAACTCCTGTTGCGTGCGGCTCTGCTCCATAGCCTCTTTGATATGATCCGTCAGCCGCCTCTTCCACGTCGGGATGCGGAACGGGTCGGCCTTGGACTCCGTGACGGACAAACCGTACTCCCGACAGAGTTGGCTGCAGTAGTCCTTGACCTGCTGCATCTCCCTCGCAGACTGATGGAATTTCATGCCCGTCTCGAAATTGACGGAGTTCATGATGATATGATTATGGATGTGGGCGGTGTTCATGTGGGTGACCACGATGCACTGGTAGCCCTCAAAATGCTCCGCCAGCTTCACGCCCAGCTCGTGCGCCGTTGCGAAATCCAGCGGATCATCCGGTGCGAACGCCTGCACGATGTGGTAGTAGCCGCGGCCCTCCGTTTTGCGGAACTGCTTTTTCACCGCCTCGAATTCCGGCACCGCCGTCCGCGCTACACAGTTGACGCCGCTGATAAGCTGCTCCACCGTCTTTTCCCGGTTGGTGACATAGTCGACGATGCCCCTCAGCCCACGCGAGACAGCAATGAATTTAAGGTTTGCCATGTGTTTTCATACACCTCCATGAACGGCTCCATGTTGACCAGCTCGACGTGACCCTGCCGCGCCATGACGACCAGCTGATTCAGGTTATTGCCCTGCCGCCGCAGCTCGCGGATGAGGTCATCCACGCCGTCGATGACCGTCACATCCTTGTCCATGGCCGCGTCCCGCACATACTGGCTGAGAGACTTGTGCGCCTTCTCCGCCTGGAGCGAGATGTATTTCTTCTGCCACCCCGCCACGCGGATGCGAATAAATTCTTCTTTCTTCATGCATTGTTCCTCCATGAAAAGGGGTGTGGGCTTAGCCCGCATGCAGCGTTTGGGGAGCGGTTTCGGCCAGAGGCCGAAAACCGTACCACAAACGCGAAACTTGCCATCGCGTCGAAGGCGCGATGCTCCGCTTTCCCCGACTCCCAGCGTCCTGTGACACTTGTCCTACCCTGCGAGGCCACACAGTGGCTCATAGGGGCGAACACGGCGGTTCTGCGGCTTGCACCAACGGTTTCCGCTGTACCCGATGTCGCTCGGCGGCGGCTTCGGCGAGGTACATCTGATGCTGGGTGTACCATTCCATCGCCTCTCGGATGGGGCGAATGTGATAACGCAGGTTGCCGTTTTTCTTCAGCCCGTTCCGCATGATGACCGACGTCGGCTCTACGGTGATGAGCCCTTTTTCGACCAGCCCAGCCACATAGCGTTTGACGGAGCTCTTGCTTTTGCCGATGGCTTTACCAATGGTTTCGTAGCTGGGCCAGCACTCGTAGGTGTGCGGGTCTTCCAGCCGCATCAGTACAGCGTAGGTGGCCAGCTCGCCGGTGCTTAAATGCAGAGAGAAGATTTCATTGGGCAGCGGTGTGAAGTTTTTCAGTTTTTTGTTTTGCAAGTTCAATACATACCTCCGATTCCTGTTGACATGGCTGCGCGAATGGTGTAGACTAATTGCAATATCGATTAGACATTCGGCTCAAGTCTATCATAACAGAGGCGGCATGATCTGTCAACGCTGTCGATTATTATTTACAATTAGTCCATAATTGGGGGGCGTTATGTGGTACTGTAAAATGTATTTCCCCGGAAGGCATGAGGTCATCGAGAGCGACGCTTTCGGTACACAGGGAGCACCGTCGCAGCGAAAGGTCTTTCCTTTCTTAGAGTCGCTGTTGTCCTTCACAGAACTGGACATCGGGAAGGTTGCCGTCGCGCTGCAGTGCATCTCCGACGACTTGGAGAGCCTCGACCGCGAGCGTATGACCAACGCCATGGTCAGGCTGGGTGGGCTGGCGGAGATGCACAGCTTCTTTCGCGTGCTGTATGCCAAGTGGTTCTACTTCCGTTCTGTAGGCTTCGGGAACACTGAGGCTGCGGTATCGGGCGCATTGGACGAGTTGCGGTCACTGTCGGAGGAGCTTCCGCTGTACCAAAAGCAGATCCAGCGGTTCTTTGAGTTGGTACTGGATATAGACAAAGCCGGGCGTGAGCCCAGTCGGCAGGTCATGCGGTATTATCACTTTGACCAGCCTGACCAGCCCAGTGATCCGGAGTTGTTCCCGTTCCGTCTGCTGACCACGCGCTTTGAGCCGGTGGATGGCGATACTTGCGCGCCGGTGCTATATGCGAATACAGTGGCGGATATGATCAGTTTTTCTTTGCAGACCTGCGTGGAGCGTAGCATCACCGTGCGTCGCTGTAAGAACTGCGAGCGGTACTTCGCCCAGACAGGCCGCGTCAGCGCGGAGTACTGCGACCGCACGCCGCTCGACGGTCAGTCCAGCTGCCGTGCGATGGGGGCATTCCAGCAGTGGACGCTGAAACAGGCGGACGATCCGGTGTTCAAGGTTTATCGCAGGGAGTACAAACGCCGCTTTGCGTGGATCAAGGCAGGGCGTATCAGCGACAGCGAGTTTTATGCGTGGAGCGAGCAGGCCAGAGAGTAGAAAAAGAAATGCGACGAGGGTATCATCACCGCGGAGGAATTCCAGCGGTGGCTGAAGGAGTCGTAGACAAGCAGAGGGCAGACCGAAGAAAGAGGCCAGCGAAACCGGAAAACTGCCGCGAGTCGAGTTTATCGAGTGGTTAAAGAAAGAAGAGGTGTGACCGATAGTCACACCTCTTCTTGTGTTGCAAAAAGCAAGCAATGAGCACACATTTAGGAAATGGCAAAACTCGTTTTCTTAATATGGCGAGTTATAATAAAAGTCTAAGAGCCCACAAGCAAAGATGATACACCATGGGGCGGCGTATCTGGTGTATAGCAGCTACATAGCCGCGTTGGGCGAAAAGCTGTGCAGGGCGCGGCAGGGGATGCTCCCCTGCCATGCCTTGCGCAGCTTCTCCTTTTCACTCTTTCAATCCACGGGAATACCCGACCTGCACAGTATGGCATAGCTTACAAAAAAAGTCAATGTATTTTGTCAATTATCCTTATCACTGAACTCTTTACAAGCCCCGTTTCGTGTGGTATGGTTAAAGCATCAACATATGCGCGTTAAAAAATATATGACAGGATGTGATCGCCATGTATCCTGCCCATATCCGCGAAACCGGAGAGCGGCAAACCGTCCAGGAGCATTGCCGGAACACGGCGGCGCTGGCCGCAACCGCACTGCGGCCACTGGGTCTGGAAAAAAGCGCCTATCTGGCCGGTCTGCTCCACGACGCCGGAAAAAACAAGCAGGAGTATGCGCAATACCTTTCGGAGGCTGTCAGCGGCGGGAACGCCGTCCGTGGCAGTGTCAACCATACCTTCGCCGGCGTGCGCCTTCTGCTGGGTCGTTGGCACGGCGGCTGCGGTACGTTCTCCTATTCCGACGTGACCGCAGAGCTGCTGGCCTTTGCCGTTGGCTCACATCACGGCCTGTTTGACTGTATCGACCCCCAGCAGCACAGTGGCTTTTTTCATCGCCAGACCAAGGAGGGGATCTTTTACGATGAATCCCGACAGGGCTTTTTGGCGGAGGTTGCCGACGAGGATGAGCTGGAGCATCTGTTCCGCGACGCCGTCCGGGAGATGACCCCGATGCTGGATCGGCTGGCGGCCCTGTCCACCCAAGCGGACGACAATGAGGCGGATCGGGAGACCGCATTTTATATCGGTCTTCTGGCTCGGATGCTCCTGTCCGCCGTGATCGAGGGAGACCGCACGGACACCGCGGCCTTTATGGACGATCTGAAGCCGCCCTCTTTCCCGGAGGATATGCGCCCCATATGGGCAGGGCGGCTGGCGTTTATGGAAAAGCGCCTCTCGGAATTCCCGCGGAAAACGCCCATTGATCTGGCGCGCCACACCATCTCCGACACCTGTGCCGCCGGTGCCACCCGGCCCGGAGGTGTCTACCGCCTGAATGTTCCCACCGGCGGCGGAAAAACGCTGGCCAGTCTCCGCTTCGCATTGACCCACGCGGCAAAGTGGAACTGCTCTCGAATTATCTTCACCGCACCGCTGCTGTCGATCCTGGATCAAAATGCCCAGGTCATCCGCGATTACATAGGGGACGACACCTTGATACTGGAGCATCACTCCAACCTTGCCGAGCCGAAGGAGACGCCGGAGCGCTTACAGGAGCTGGAGCTGCTCACCGCCTCCTGGTCGGCGCCGATCATTATCACCACGCTGGTGCAGCTGCTGAATACCTGCTTCAGCGGAAGGACCTGCGCCATCCGCAGATTTCACGCGCTGTGCGGCAGCGTCATTGTGATCGACGAGGTGCAGACCGTTCCCGGCAAAATGCTGACGCTGTTCAATTTGGCGGTCAACTTCCTGTCCGAGGTCTGCGGCGCCACCATTGTTCTGTGCTCCGCCACCCAGCCCTGTCTGGAGGCAGCCGACCACCCGCTGCACCGCCAGCCCGTCGATCTGGTTCCGCAGCAAAAGGCACTGTGGGACGTCTTTAAGCGCACCGACATCCAAAATGCCGGATGTGCCAAGCTGGAGGAGTTCCCGCAGATCGTTGCGGAGGCACTGTCGTCGTGCGACAGTCTGCTGGTGGTGTGCAACACAAAAAAGGAGGCGGCGTTCCTGTTCGAGTCGCTGCAAGCCGCGAATTGCCGGTGCTTCCATCTGTCCGCCGCCATGTGCGTGCAGCACCGCAGGGAGACTCTGCAAGCCTTGCAGTCCGCGCTGGACAAGCCCTCCGCCGACAACAGGCAAAAGGTCGTCTGCGTCTCCACGCAGGTGATCGAGGCCGGTGTGGACATCTCCTTCCAGCGGGTGATCCGCTTCTCCGCCGGAATGGACAGTGTCGTGCAGGCGGCAGGGCGGTGCAACCGGCACGCCGAGCAAAAGAAGCCCGCCCCCGTCCGCCTCATCCGGTGTACCGACGAGCGGCTGCGTGGTCTGGACGACATCGTGCGCGGACAGAACGCCACCACCGCACTGCTGACCGCCTTTTCCAAAACGCCGGAGGCTTTCCGGCACGATCTGTCCTCCGAGGAGGCCATCCGGTTCTACTATCGCCGGCTATACGCAGAGATGGAGCCCGGCTTCCAGGACGACCAAACCCAGGCGCACGGCTCCCTCTATCATCTGCTGGCGGACAACCCCCGGTATGCAGACGCCAACTGCGCGCAAGCGGAGCGTTACCTTCTGCGGCAGGCGTTCCGTCTGGCAGGCGGCCTTTTTCAGGTATTCGATGAGGACACGAGCGCCCTGCTCGTACCCTACGGAAGAGGGCGCGAGCTGCAAAACACGCTGCGAAACGCCGCTCAGGTCTACGGGCAGAAGGATTGGGCGGTCATTCGCGGCTGCATTGACGAGGCAAAGGGCTACTGCGTCAGCGTCTACCGCTATCAGCTGGAGCGGCTTGAGAGCCTCGGCGCCGTGACCTCACTGTTCGACGGCGGCATACTGCTGTTGTCCGATGGCTTTTATAACGAACATACCGGTTTTTCCCTGGAGGCCGGTACCCGTGATTTTCAGGAGGTGTAGCGATTGAAAACAGAACATCCCAACATCGTAGAATTTGAGGTATACGGTGATTACGCCCTCTTCTCCGACCCTCTCATGCGTCTGGGCGGTGAAAAGTGCAGCTATCAGGTACCCACCTATGAGGCACTGAAGGGCATTTTATCCTCTGTATACTGGAAGCCCACCTTCATCTGGCGGATCCTGGACGTGCGGGTCATGAACCCGATCCAGACCGAGGTGAAAGGCATCCGCCCCATCAAATACAGCGGCGGCAACGATCTGGCGTATTATACCTATCTGAAAAGCTGCCGGTATCAGGTACGGGCCTGCTTCGACTGGAACGACAACCGCCCAGAGCTGTGCGGCGACCGAAATGAGAACAAACATCACTGCATTGCCCGCCGAATGATCGAAAAGGGCGGGCGGCGTGATATTTTTCTGGGTACCCGGGAATGTCAGGGCTATGTAGAGCCCTGCGTATTCGGAAACGGCGCAGGCGCCTACGACGATCTGCCGGAGCTGGGCTTCGGGCTGATGTACCACGGCATCACCTACCCGGACGAGGCCTACTCGGAGGAGACCCGCGGACGGATGACTGCCCGGTTTTGGTACCCGGTCATGAAAAACGGCGTCATTCACTTTCTCCCGCCGGAGGATTGTCCGGGGCAGAAGCCTCTGCGGGAGATGCCTATGAAGAGCTTTTCCGCCGACGAGGGCAATTTTATCGGTCTGCGGGAATTTGGGGAGGTGGAGTAAATGGGACTGATGCAGCAAGCCTATGACACCTACTGTGCCATGGAGTCGCAATACGCCGGTATCTACGGCAAGGCGAAGGAGCCGCTGGTTCCTGTTTCGCACCAAATCGTAAACGCAGAGCTGGAGCTCACTCTGGACGCGGACGGTCATCTGCTGGACGCCCGTTCCGTCGAGGCGGAGCAGGCCGCCACGATCATCCCCGTGACGGAGAGCTCCTCGGGGCGAACCGGCAAAGCCCCCGGCGCACACCCTCTATGCGACCAGATTCAGTTTCTCTCCCCGCTGTATCCCGCCAAATACGAAAGCTACCTGACACAGCTGCACCGCTGGGAGCTATCACCCTACGGCCACCCCAAGCTCTCCGCCATCGCCCACTATGTGGAGAGGGGAACAATCGTTGAAGACCTGGCGCAGCGGGGTGTGATCTCCCTGAATGAAAAGGGGCTACCCACCAAGGAAAAACAGGTGGTCCGCTGGCGCGTAGAGACAGGTGGGGAAAATGAGACGCCCGCCTGCTGGCAGGATCAGAGCCTCTTCCAAGCCTTCATCGACTACTATGCATCCACGAAATCTGAGAAGCCCGCGTTTTGCATGGTTACCGGTAAAAACGCCCCGCCCGCCAGCCAGCACCCCAAGAAGATCATCAACCTGTGCGCCAACGCCAAGCTGATCTCCGCCAACGACACCAGCGGCTTTACCTATCGGGGCCGCTTCACAGACGATTCGCAGGCTGCAACTATGAGCTACGAGGCATCGCAGAAGATCCACAGCGCGCTGCACTGGTTGGCGGCGACCCAAGGCGTCTTCATCGGCGGGCGCACCTTCCTGTGCTGGAATCCGCAGGGCATTGAGATCCCCAAACCGCAGGCCGCCTTCCTGCGGCGGGGCGCCGCCAAGCAGATAAAATACTCCGACTATCGAAAGGCGTTGTCGGAAACTCTCCGGGGCTGGCAGGAGACGATCCCGCGGGACGCCGGCGCCGTAGTGGCCGCCTTTGACGCCGCCACATCCGGACGTCTTTCCCTCACCTATTACAGCGAGCTTCCGGTCTCTGATTTTCTGGAGCGCCTGTACAACTGGGATGCACTTTGCTGCTGGGAGCATTCCTCCTTCGGCATACAGTCGCCCTCGCTTTCGCAGATCGCGGACTGCGCCTTCGGCACGGTGCGCGTCTCCGACAAGCAGACAAAGCTGGAAACGGACGAGCGCGTCATGCGCCAGCAGGTACAGCGGCTGCTCTCCTGCCGGGTGGACCGGGGCAAAATGCCGGCGGATATCGCCCGCGCTGCGGCGGCCAAGGCGTCCAACCTGCAGATCATGGACGCCGCCCTGCGGGAAACGGTATTGTTCACCGCCTGCGCGGTGCTTCGGAAATACAAATATGATTGGTACAAGGAGGAATGGGGCATGGCACTGGAACCGCAGAAGAAGGACGTCAGCTATCAGTATGGACGGCTTCTGGCCGTGTTTGAAAAAATCGAGCGAGATACCTATAATTCCAATGAACAGCGGGAGCCCAACGCGATCCGGATGCAGTCCGTGTTCGCAAAGCGTCCGCTCTACGCCAGCCGGATCATCTGGGAGCAGTTGAAAAAGGCGTACTATCCCAAGCTCAATCCCGGCGCCAGAATAAAATACGACCGCACCATCGAGCAGATCATCCAGGAAATTTCCTCCTTCCCGCAGGCGGAACAGGAGGAGTCCCTGAAGGACACCTATCTCTTTGGGTACTATCTGCAGCGCAGTGCGCTGTACACATCCGGTAAGACCGAAAACAGTCAGGAGGAAGAATAAATGAGCAGCTTGCAGAACAAGATCGATTTTGTGGCACTGGTCTCCGTGACCCGCGCCAACAGCAACGGTGACCCTCAGAACGGCAATCGCCCCCGCACCGACCTGAACGGCTTCGGTGAGATCTCCGACGTGTGCATCAAGCGCAAGATCCGCAACCGGATGCAGGATCTGGGCAAGCCCATCTTCGTTCAGTCGGAGGATCGGTGCAGCGACGGCTGCGGCAGCCTCAGCGAGCGGGCCTCCGCCGCCATGAAGGGCATCAAGGATCGGGAGGAATATGCCCGGCGCGCCTGTGAGACGTGGCTGGATGTGCGTACCTTCGGGCAGGTGTTCGCCTTTAAGGGTAAGGATGATGCAAAGGGCTTGTCCTGCGGTGTGCGCGGGCCGGTCTCTGTGCATCAGGCGTCCAGCCTGTCCCCCGTGGAGATCGAGTCCCTCCAGATCACCAAGAGCGTAAGCGGCAAGAAGGAGGAAAAGGGTGAGAACCGCGCCTCCGACACCATGGGCATGAAGCACTTTGTCCGCTTCGGCCTGTATGAGATCAAGGGCTCCATCAATGTCCAGCTGGCGGAAAAGACCGGCTTCTCCGAGGAGGACGCCGACACGGTCAAGGAATGTCTGCGCACCCTCTTTGTGAACGATGCCTCCTCCGCACGGCCCGACGGCTCCATGGAGGTGGTGAAGCTGTTCTGGTGGCGCCACAGCTGCAAGGACGGGCAGTATTCCTCCGCAAAGGTCCACCGCTCCGTCAAGGTCGCGCTGCGGGACGCGGGTACCATCCCCACCTCCGCAGACGACTATGTGATTTCGCTGGAGGCGCTGCCGGGTCTGGAGCCGGAGGTGATCGATGGCATATAATGAGGAGGACTTCCTACAGCTCTCCGGCTTACAGCATTTTCGGTTTTGCAGGCGGCAGTGGGCGCTGATCCACATCGAGCACCAGTGGGCGGAAAACTACCGCACCATTGACGGCGCGATCCTCCACGAAAACGCCCACGACACGGACCTTCAGGAGCGGCGGGGCGACCGCTTTATTACGCGTGGCGTCAGCGTCTATTCCGCGGAGCTGGGTGTATCCGGACAGTGCGACGTACTGGAATACCACCGGGGCTCCATCGGGATCCCCCTCTCCGGGAAAGAGGGACTGTGGCAGCCGTACCCGGTGGAGTACAAGCGGGGCCGCCCCCGCGAGGACACTGGCGACACCCTGCAGCTATGCGCGCAGGCCATGTGCCTGGAGTCCATGCTCTGCTGCGACATCCCTGAGGGCGCACTCTATTACGGGGAGATCCGCCGGCGAGAGAGGGTTTCCTTCACCCCGGAGCTGCGCGCAGGGGTGCGGGAGCTGCTGGCGGAAATGCACGAGCTGTACCGCCGGGGCTATACCCCCAAGGTCAAGCCCACCAAATCCTGCAATGCCTGCTCCTTGAAGGAGCTGTGCCTGCCCAAGCTGATGAAAAGCAGAGCCGTCTCCGCGTATCTCCGGGCGGCCATGGAGGAATCACCATGAAGCAGCTTCTCAACACGCTATTTGTCACCTCCGAGGACATTTACCTCTCGCTGGAGGGGGAAAACGTGCTGGCAAACCGAGACAAGACCGTCGTCGCCCGCTACCCGCTGCACACGCTGCAAGCCATCGTCAGCTTCTCCTACGCCGGTGCCTCCCCTGCGCTGATGGGCAAATGTGCGGAGGCAGGGATCGGTCTGGCCTTCTGCTCCCCGCACGGACGTTTCCTTGCCCGCACCTGCGGCGAGAGCAGCGGCAACGTACTGCTCCGTCGTGAGCAGTACCGTATCGCTGACGACCCCGCTCGCAGCTGTGAGATAGCCCGCACCATGATCTTCGGCAAGCTGAGCAACGGTGCCGCCAGCATCCAGCGCACCCTGCGGGATCACGCGCCCCGCGTGGCGGACTGCGGATTGGAAAAAGCCGCTGCCAACCTCCGGGCTATGCTGCCACAGGTGCTGGCTGCCGCTGACTTGGACTCCCTGCGGGGAATAGAGGGCGCTGCCGCCACCGCGTATTTCGACGTCCTCGATCATATGCTCCTGAGCCGGAAGGAGGCATTCTTCTTCCACGGACGAAGCCGTCGGCCGCCGCTGGATCGGGTAAACGCCATGCTGTCCTTCGCCTACAGTCTGCTGGCACACGACTGTGCCAGCGCCTTGGAAAGCGTCGGATTGGACAGCTATGTAGGCTTCCTCCACCGCGACCGGCCGGGACGGCAGTCGTTGGCGCTGGATCTGATGGAGGAGCTGCGACCCTGCATGGCAGACCGCTTCGTGTTGACCCTTGTGAACAATCGAATGCTGCGCCCGGAGGACTTTCAGATGCAGGACAGTGGCGCGGTGCTGCTGTCCGATGACGGCCGCCGGAAATTCCTGAAGACCTGGCAGGAGCGGAAGCAGGACACGCTGACCCACCCCTATCTGGGGGAAAAGCTGAGTTGGGGTATGGTCCCCTATGCGCAGGCGCTACTGCTGGCTCGCTGCCTCCGCGGCGACTTGGACGGCTATCCGCCGTTTTTATGGAAGTGACGCTATGCTGGTGCTGATCACATACGATGTAAACACCGAGGACGCCGCCGGGCGCAAGCGCCTGCGGCAGATCGCTAAAAAGTGCGTGGACTACGGACAGCGGGTGCAAAATTCCGTGTTTGAGTGTCTGCTGGACGCAGGGCAGTGCCGCCGCCTGCAGGCGCAGCTCCTGTCCATCATGGATCCTGAGAAAGACAGTCTGCGCTTTTACTATCTGGGGAAGCAATATGAGAAAAAAGTGGAGCATTTCGGTACGAAGAGAACCTATCTGCCGGAGGATCCCCTGATCCTCTGACACACGCCGCCCGGCGCAGCAGTGGTACGGCGCACAGGTATCCGGGACGCGCCTTCCCGCCCCCCGCGAAGTCCAAGTGACCAGTAATTGCCGGGAGGTTCGCAAGGCTTTTCCCGAGAAAACGCCAGTCTTTCTCCGGGTTTCTCGGGCAACCACCCTATGTTTTTCCCAAAAAACGCAAAAATTCTACTTATTTGTCAAAGATCCACAGGTAAAACTGTGCATCTTTGCTGTCGCCCCCCTCGCGGGGGGCGTGGATTGAAATTTTTCATCCCGCTGATGAATACTAGGTATGAGAGTCGCCCCCCTCGCGGGGGGCGTGGATTGAAATGCATCTTTGACAATTCTCTTAGCTACTCTATCATAGTCGCCCCCCTCGCGGGGGGCGTGGATTGAAATTTCTCCATCCGGTAGATACTATTCATACCAGTAGAGTCGCCCCCCTCGCGGGGGGCGTGGATTGAAATACCAGCGACGCTATCAAGCAGCAGGAGGCCGCTGTAGTCGCCCCCCTCGCGGGGGGCGTGGATTGAAATCCGCTTGTCGAAAAGTAAAGGAGCAGAAAAATGCAGTCGCCCCCCTCGCGGGGGGCGTGGATTGAAATTGTTTTCTGAACAAGATTACCCGTCAAACACAAGTCGCCCCCCTCGCGGGGGGCGTGGATTGAAATACGGTTGACAGCAGCGGCAATCTTACCGCCTACAGGTCGCCCCCCTCGCGGGGGGCGTGGATTGAAATTTCAATGCGTTAGGTGGCGGACAGATGCCGATGACGTCGCCCCCCTCGCGGGGGGCGTGGATTGAAATATTCATATTTTATACACACCCCTTCGTAGTGAGGTCGCCCCCCTCGCGGGGGGCGTGGATTGAAATAAGGAAAACTCTTCAGAAAGAAATCCAATCGAGAAGTCGCCCCCCTCGCGGGGGGCGTGGATTGAAATTTACTGTCTGAAAGAAAACTGACGAACTAAGGAGGAGTCGCCCCCCTCGCGGGGGGCGTGGATTGAAATATTTACGAAGTCAGCATTAGCTACGCCAGGTGTGCTGTCGCCCCCCTCGCGGGGGGCGTGGATTGAAATCTGCAGATGTACAGGATATCTTTATGGGTCATGCAAAGTCGCCCCCCTCGCGGGGGGCGTGGATTGAAATGATTCTACACCCAAGCGGACCATGATGGCGGCGGGTCGCCCCCCTCGCGGGGGGCGTGGATTGAAATTTTCCTATCACGTCGCTTCCTCCTTTTCCCACCGAAGTCGCCCCCCTCGCGGGGGGCGTGGATTGAAATTTCGGGTGTGTCAGTTTCATGCGTTCAAAGCGGTTGAGTCGCCCCCCTCGCGGGGGGCGTGGATTGAAATTACTACGCCAAGATCGAACCGAAGAGCCGGAAGAGTCGCCCCCCTCGCGGGGGGCGTGGATTGAAATATCTGTCTATATATTACCACGCAATGCGTGGCAGTCGCCCCCCTCGCGGGGGGCGTGGATTGAAATGCCACCGGCTTCGGCATGGGGCGGAAGCTCTGGAGTCGCCCCCCTCGCGGGGGGCGTGGATTGAAATATACCCGGAGGACTGCGCCAGCAGTGCCAACTTCACGTCGCCCCCCTCGCGGGGGGCGTGGATTGAAATAAAAGCTCTTTGCCTTCGGAGCGGATCACCACGCGGTCGCCCCCCTCGCGGGGGGCGTGGATTGAAATATAACGGGGCTACCCCCAAGAAAAAACAGAAACGTCGCCCCCCTCGCGGGGGGCGTGGATTGAAATAACCTGAACAATACTATCTCCGCGCCGGAGTTTCGTCGCCCCCCTCGCGGGGGGCGTGGATTGAAATGTAGTGATGGTAGCGGCACCGGCAGCACCTGCGGCAGGTCGCCCCCCTCGCGGGGGGCGTGGATTGAAATTTGAAATTATCAGAAGAAGCAACCATTCCACCAAAGTCGCCCCCCTCGCGGGGGGCGTGGATTGAAATTATTTGGATGGTGCGGCAGCGGAAGCTATGATGGAGTCGCCCCCCTCGCGGGGGGCGTGGATTGAAATGCGCAGAAAGCTCCACATCCGGGTAGCGCTCAACGTCGCCCCCCTCGCGGGGGGCGTGGATTGAAATCGCCAAGGGTCAAACTCCTGCTTCGTGAACAGAGTCGCCCCCCTCGCGGGGGGCGTGGATTGAAATTTCACCTGCCTGTCGTTCTGCATAGCCAGCAGCGTCGCCCCCCTCGCGGGGGGGCGTGGATTGAAATACCCTGCACAACGATAACTTGAGAGCCGTTGTCGTCGCCCCCCTCGCGGGGGGCGTGGATTGAAATAAAATCCATAGGAATCACCTCACATCTAATTGACGTCGCCCCCCTCGCGGGGGGCGTGGATTGAAATATGAGTAGAAGACGAAATGTGCCCGAATCGGGCGTCGCCCCCCTCGCGGGGGGCGTGGATTGAAATGGAAAAGAAAAAGGAAACAGCCCTGTATAAGTTGAGTCGCCCCCCTCGCGGGGGGCGTGGATTGAAATAGACCGCCCAAACCGCCGGACGTGGACACCTTGTGTCGCCCCCCTCGCGGGGGGCGTGGATTGAAATAGGGCGTACATATCCACGCTCTTACCGTCACCGCTGTCGCCCCCCTCGCGGGGGGCGTGGATTGAAATTTCTTGAAAACCATAGTCATAGTTGAAAACAGTGGCCGTCGCCCCCCTCGCGGGGGGCGTGGATTGAAATTACAAATATCCTGATCAACAAATCTCAACCAATCAGTCGCCCCCCTCGCGGGGGGCGTGGATTGAAATTGCGCGGTGTTTATGTGTCCGCTGTCCTCTGCCGTCGCCCCCCTCGCGGGGGGCGTGGATTGAAATAATCCTGACAACGCGCAGGCCAGTCTGACGGCGGTCGCCCCCCTCGCGGGGGGCGTGGATTGAAATGGAGAGAAGCGCGGCGTCGGGCTGGGCCAGCGCGGTCGCCCCCCTCGCGGGGGGCGTGGATTGAAATGTGTCGTCGGTCTACCGCACGGTGTACGGCTGCATGTCGCCCCCCTCGCGGGGGGCGTGGATTGAAATCCCGTGGTTCCCCAGCGGCAGAGGCCGCCACACGTCGCCCCCCTCGCGGGGGGCGTGGATTGAAATAAAAGAATCCCTCCTTATCCGTTTGAAACTGCCGTCGCCCCCCTCGCGGGGGGTGTGGATTGAAATGATGTGTACAGGCTGGCGCAGGGCGTTGGCCGCAGTCGCCCTCCTCGCGGGGGGGCGTGGATTGAAATCTTTTAGGCTGCTGCCTGATCTTTTGCATATAAAGTCGCCCCCCTCGCGGGGGCGTGGATTGAAATATCCAGATCGCCGTGGGAAGCCTCTATATGTTCGTCGCCCCCCTCGCGGGGGGGCGCGGATTGAAATAGCCGCTCACACAGCTCCGCGCCGGTCACGGCCGTCGCCCCTTCGCCCAGTTTGCCCGCCGGTCTCTCTCTGTGGCCGAAATGCCGCAGAACACTCTCCGGCAGCACGTCCGGAAAATACCGATTGACATACGTAAGCAAATTGGCTATACTGATACTGGAACCGGTTAGAGTAGCGGGTACGCCCGTGATCTCTGGCAGCAATGCAGCCGGTTCTTTTTTTGCGTTTATCGCATACAGAACATCCACGGACATGACCTCGTTGGAGGCACGATTTACAACGAACTGTACGATGTACGGTTCGTTGTTTTTGTTTTTGGCAGCACCCATCAGCACATACGTTGCGTCCACAGTGTCCAGCTTCGGCACCAGCTCATTGACGCGCACCGCATTCTGCAAGATCTCGCCTACCTTCAAAGTAGCCGGTGCATTGACAGTAAATCTCCGGTCCAGCCCGTGCCGCAGCGCCTTTGCGCTGATGATCACATCCGCGTCCGTATCGTTAACGTGTACGTACACATTCCCATTCTGATTTACGCCGCCGTACTTTTTTGCCTCCGCAAGTGCCTTGTCGACCACTTCTTTGCGGGTAAGTCCGTCTGCGTTTTCCACCACCGCCAGCGTCATATCCGGCTTTCGCACCAGTGCGTCGTAGGAATAGTCTTTCAACATCATCCGTCCGTCGCCCTCACCGGCGGCGGTTTTTGCTTTCTCCGCCTGCCGCTCCGCCGCGTCAAAAGCCGCCTGCCACTGCTTGGCAATGTCCTCCAGCTCGGCAAAGTCCTTGCCGTATGCCTCCTGCGCCGCCATGTCGCGGTATTTGCCGGCGAACGCGGTTTTGACCTTGGCAAGAAATTCCTTTAAGCTGGCCAGCAGCTTCTGCGCCGCCGTCCGGTTTTCCTTGGAGAACTTGGCAAACAGGTCTGCGTCGTCCAGCATATCACCGGCGAAGTCCGCCGCAAGCTCGTCCATCACCTCGTCCCGCGTCAGCGTCACGCCCTCCGGGATCGTAATGCTGCTCAAGCTTCTGCAATCCACAAAAGCCTGCCGCTCGATACTCACCAGGCTGGCTGGAAGTACAACATTTGTTAATTTATGGCAGCAAGCAAATGCTAATTTTCCAACACTTGTCACTCCCTCGGGAATGACAACATCCGTAAGGTTCATACAGCAGTGGAATGTATACGCTTCAATGCGGGTCACTCCCGCAGGGATCGTGATGCTGGTCAGACGGTATACCGCTTCATTCTACGCGACGGGCTTGTCCTCCACGGCGCGCTCCTGAAGCATCAGGAACATCGCCGTCGCTCCGCCTCCTCCAGCTTGCGCATGATCTTCTGGCGCATCGCCTCCTCCGGATCCTCCGGCGGGAAATTCTCGATCTCCGCCGCGTTATACCTTGAAGCCGCCTCGCAGGTCACCGCAGGGTTTCTCTTTACAGCGGTGCCGCGGATAGCCTGAATATCGGAATAGAGCAGGGTCTTCTTCATGACCAGCGCCTCTGTGATCTCTTTCAGAAACGCCTCGTTTTGAGCAAGCAGCGCCCTTGCCTTGCCGTAGTACCGCTCCAGCTCCGCCTGTACCGCCGCCTCGCTGCGGGCATTCAGACTTTCGGACATATTGCTGGAGGAATCGCTTTCGACATCCAGCAGGGAGAATCCCAGTGTCCCCTCCTTGGCTGCCGCCTCACGGATACAGTTGACCGCACAGGCGATATCGTCGCTGCATCCCTCCGCGACCTGCCCCGCATACCGCATCTCCACGGCGGCCTTGCCGCCCAGGGCGATGATGGCGCTTTGTGAATCGGAGACACCTTTGCAGCAGTGGATAAAGCCGCCGCACCGGTTTTCGTCGGAGGGAAGCAGGGAGGCAAAGCCGACGCTGCCGGGGCACAGCGCTTCGCATACCACCAGATGCCCCGCCTCGTGAAGTGCCACCTTTTCGATAACTTCATCCGAAACGCGAGGCATATCCTCTTGTGCGCCATATTGCTGCTTCAGCACCACACTCACCATGTCCTCCATGTCGATGCCGGTCTTACGGGCAAAGGCCGCACGAACCGCCGCTTCATTCAAAATAGTCTCCAGCTCGGCGCAGGAATTATAGCGCATCATCCTCGTCAGGTCTTCCATGTTGACACTGTCCGAAACCCGTTTCGTTTTCAGATAGTGGGCGATGATCTCCTCCGCGTCGGACGCCGTGGGCGCTTGAAGTCCGATTTTTCGGTCAAACCGTCCGGAACGGCGCAGGGAGCTCGGCAGCTTGCGGATATCGTTTGCCGTGGCGATCACAAACACACCGGTGTCCTTCACATCGTCGATACCTGCTTGCACGGCGGCATATTCCGGCGCGTCGCAGTGGGTATCATCCTCGTTGGCAAACTTATCCATGTCGTCCAAAAGGACAATGGACGGTGCTTTTGTCTTCGCGCTGGCAAAGGCCTGTGTAATTCCAGCGATAAAGGCGTCGCCGCCCTTGTCACGGCGTACCGTGATGGTGTGCAGCCCGCTCTCCTCCACAAAGCACCTCGCCAAAAGCGTCTTGCCCAAGCCCGGGTCACCATACAGCAGAAGTCCATGGGGCAGGCGGGCGCCCATCTCCTCATAGATCTCCCGGTTGCGGAGCATATCGCACAGCTGCAGCAGCTC
>OIXU01000148.1_pt1 | contig 23822 bp, 16 predicted proteins | sample 1587921 | NCBI WGS metagenome assembly OIXU01 (sample SAMN03283238) | human gut metagenome | biome: human-associated habitat; material: feces | host: Homo sapiens | place: Peru | collected 2012
TCGTGGCGGTCTTGTTCTCGATGGTGTAGTGGGTTCCCTCCACTGCCGTGGAACTGGCATCCGGCTCTATGCTCACGTTCATGTCTTGTGTGGCGACATATTTCGAGCCATCGCTTGCCTTGAGGAGACCAATCTCCACTTCCACCTCATCGCCAAGCACGTAGGTCTTTTGTGAGAAAGAATAAAGCATGCGCTCACGCTTGCCAAGCTTGATGGTAGTTGTGGCACCGCCGGCTGTCATGGTGATGGTCTTGTCACTGTCGAAGTTGTTTTTCGCCGTTACCACAATGGTAGTGACGGGCGACGCGCCTCCAAGGACATATTTCTCGCCTGAGACGGTGTAGTCCTTGTCCTTCACGGCAGTGCCGCCGAAGGTGACGGGATAGTCCTGTGCCTGACCTGGGGTGAAGTTGGCGCCAAGTGTCACCGACACGGAGCCATCTGTAAGGGCATAAACAGACTTGTCAAAGCTCACGGTCTGCGCCTCATCGTCGCTACCGCATGCCGTCAGCAGCACCGTGACTGCCATCAGCATCAATGATAATAGTTTTCTCATGTGAAATTGATTATTAAGATGTGAATATTAAGATATGTAAATATCAATTATTGATTTATCTCACGTTTTGGTCGTACTCCTTTTGCAAGCTGTCTATCACGGCACGATCAGAGTCGGTGAGGGTCTGAGGGTCTGGCAGCTTGTACTCTGAAGGAATCTTGTCGGCCACGGGTGGCACTTCATCGCTCTTGTTGCAAGATGGCACTCCCAATAGCGCGCATACAGCGCAAATAAAAATAGCTAATCGCTTCATGTCATTATCTTGTTAAGCATCCTTGCTGGATACCGTTTCTTTTTTAATATATCATCTCCGTGTAGCCAGGGTTCTGCTTAAGCCCAGGAGTAAGCACTATGTCGTTTGGAGGAATGGGGAAGGTGTACATGAATTTGTAGTTGGTGTATTTCAACCCTTTCTTCATCACCCAGAACTCCGGTCGTCCGTTGCGCTTCAGCTCGAAGAACCTGTCGCCTTCAAGATACAGCTCCTTCCTTCTCTCATTGAGAATGGCTTGCATGAGCGGCGTGAGCGGCTTGCCCATGCAGTCGGTCTTCACAAGCGCTGTCTTGTCGACGGCAGGCAACGTGGACATGGTGTATGGCACATAATCGCTGATGCGACACGCACGCAGTTGGTTCAACATTCTCAGGGCCTCTTCGTTGCCACCCAAATGGAATGCCGACTCCATGGATATGAGCGCGAGCTCTGCGGAGCGGAGCGACGAGATGTAAGCCTTGGTGCTCCTGCGCCTATAGTTGAAGAAGAGACGATAACGGATGTCACGATCTTTCTCGGCAAAGAGATTCACGAATCTCGCGCTAAGGGGGCGAGCCTGCAAATACTGGTTTGACAACGCATACCCATCGCTCTCCAGACGGCCGCAACGAATGAGCATATTGCCAACAAGCCCTGTATGAGCCGTAATCATCTTCTCGTAGGCATCGCCGCTAAGCAATGGGTGCTTGGCGAGCAGCTCGTCGGCAATGGTCTTCGCCTCGCTGAATCGTCCTGCCCAGAAATACAGGCGCGCGAGGTAGCCATTGACGACATCGTTGTTGAAACGGTACATTTCGTCTTGTATGTCATACCTCAGAGCCTCCTTCAAGTCGCTCTCCGCCTGCGCCACGGTCTCGTCAAAGGAACTGCGCAGTGGTTTTGCCTCCATGTCAAACTTCGTCACCAAAGGCACGCCGAGTTTCTCGTCGTCGGCAAGGGGCGGAGCGCAATACAGGCGCAAGAGTTGGTAATAGGCCACACCGCGCAATGCATGGCACGTTCCGAGCAAGTCCTTGCCCTCACGAGTGTCACGTCCTTCCTCATATTCGTCAAAGACCATGTTGCAACGGGAGATGACCTCGTAAAGATGGTCGTACCAACTTGAGCTCAGCACATCGCCAAAATAAAATTTCAGCATATTGCCCAAAGGATAATCGGTGAGGTTGGTCTCAAGGTTGTCGCTGACTTCCTCTAATGATAGAACGCCCGAGTTGCTGAACATCAGCGCGTCCGCATGGTCGGTTCCGGCTTCGCCACCGTCTATGCCTCCCACGATGTTGTTGACAAGCGCGGAAAACTCTTCCGTGGTCTTGGGTATGGTCTTGCCATAAGGCTTTATGTCGAGGAAGTCGGTGCATGAGGCAAGCAAGAAAACCATGCAAGCCGCTATGATAAGTCGTGTGTGTTTCAATGTTTCCATCTTCTTTTTTTTTACAAGCCAATGTTTATGCCAAAGTTATAGCTCTTGCCCGTGGGGTATACGGCTCCCGGGGTCTCAGGGTTGAGTCCCTTGAAACCGGTTATCATGAGGAGGTTGTTTGCCGTAAACGACACCCCTAATGAGCTGATGCCGATATGCCTTATCCATTTATCGGGGACAGCGTAGGACACAGACACCGACGACAGCTTGAAATAAGACGCGTCGTCATAGTTTTGCGACAGGGCGTCCACGCTGCTGGGCTGGTCAAGCTCCAAGCCATTGTAAGTGCCGATAGCATCGATAAGCCTTGGGTACCCGTCTGTGATGGGGTTAGCCTCCGTCCATCGCCTTGCCGCCTCCTTGGGCACGTTAAGAAACGCCGCGTAAATGTCGTTGCGAGACTCAAACACCTTGTTGATGTATTTCTTGGTCAAAACGTTGTAATATGTCGTTGGGGAAATGACATACGACTTCAACGCGCCTATTGAGAACGACCCGTTGGCACTCACCGTAAGACGCTTGTACGAAATGTTCGTGGACACGCCTCCATTCCATGGTGCGTTGCCGGTGCCAAGATAGTAAATATAGTTTTTGAAATTTCTCAGGTCGGAGGGCGAGCTCACTTCCACGTCAGGCCTGAGTTTGTAGTTGTGTATGCCGGTGGTGGGATTTATGCCCGTTGACTTGAAGCCGAACACCGAGCCAAGCGGATAGTCCAAGGTAACCGGCATCATGGGCGCGTTGCTTGGCGCGTTATACTTCGATACGTAGTTGTAGTTGTAGGCCACGTTTCCCGAAACGCTCCACCTGAAGTCTTTCAGTTTCAGCGGCACGGCATTGAGCGAGACCTCGAAGCCCTCATTAATCTGCTCCGACGTGTTGAAATACTGGTGAGCGAACCCAGTCGTCGACACCACGTTGACCGATGTCACGAGGTCGTAGCCCCTGCGACGGTAGGCACTGGCATACAGGCTGACGCGATCGTTGAGGAACCCGAGGTCTATCGACGCGTTGAGGTCCTGCGTGTGTTCCCATCTCAGCTTCGGGTTGGGCGCGTTGTTCACGGAGCCGACGCGGTAGCTGTCGGTAGCCGACGTGCGGTAGTAATCACTGTAATTCATTATGAGCTGTGGATAGGCGTTCTTGTTCACGCCACCGGTGAGACCCGTTGAAAGGCGTACCGTGGCACGGTTGACTATTGGCTTTAAGGGCCTGAAAAACCTTTCCTCGTCAATGTTCCACGCCACACCGGTAGACCATGTGAGGTTAAACTGCTCCTTGCTTCCAAAGTTGTTTGAGCCGTCGGAACGCACCGTGGCATTGAACACGTAGCGGTTGTCGAAACTGTAGTCGAAAGCACCGTAGAAAGACGCGAAGGCGTTTTTCACCAAGTCGTAGGTCGACAAGGCGTCCATGAGGTTTCTGTTAGTGCTGGCATCGCTCTCCGTCATTGTGCCGTCTTCCCCGTTGCCCAAGTATAATGGAGTGACGTGTTTTCCTGTCACTGGGTCGTAGCCATACATCTTGGCGATGACCGACTTTGCGCGGCTCCACCTAATCTCCGTTCCGGCAATGGCACTAATGTAGTGTTTTTTGGCAAACGTGGTGCTATAGTTAGCCTGCAAACGGGTGAGCCAGCTGATGTTTTGCGTCTCCGCTTGTGTCATGGAACCGTACACGCGCTTCGACGTTTTGTGTATTCCCTCGAAAGGCCGGTCTCTCCATGCCGTGTAGGTGTCCTTGCCTATCACGTTTTCCGAGTCGTCGTTGCTGAATGTGGCTGATGCCAAACCATAAAGCCGGAATCCCTTGAATGGCCGCCACGTGATATCACCGCGAAGCATGGTCGATGTGCTTGAGCCGCGTGTGGTAGTCTCGTTTATCTCCCTCATGACATTGATGCCGTTTTGCGGCAAGGTCGTGCTTATGTCATGATTGGCTGGCATGAACGCGAAATAGGTCTCGTCTGGTGCTAACGTGCCGTCGTCGTTGTAGAGACGCTCATAGGGGTTGGCGAAATAGGCATATTTGAAGATGTTGAAGCCTTGGCTTGGCGAGTTGCTCTTCAGGTAAGAGAGGTCCACGTCAAAGCCGTAGCTCAGCTTGTCGTTAGGCGTGCCGTTAACCTTGACCGAGAAATTGTAACTGTCAGAACTGGTGCGTTTCACGATGCCGTTGTTTGTCGTCATGCCGCCACTCACGTAGAACGTGTGCTTGTCGGTTCCGCCCGACAGCGAGATGTTGTGCGAGGTGGACGTCGACGTGCGCAACAGCGTGTCGAACCAATCGGTGGTGCTTTGCCCAAGCTGTGCGATGTACGCGTCTTGTTGCTCCTTTGTCCAGCCCGCGTATTTGCCGTAGCCAGACCTTATCATTCCCACTATGCCTATAACAGGATAGTAGCCTCCAGAAGAATAGCCATCAGCAGAGAACTCGTCCCAAATACCTTGCTCATAGGCGAGTTTCTCCTGGGAATTCATGAGATTGTCATCGCGTATGGGTTTACTCTGTATGCTCAACGAACCTTGGTAGTTGATTTGCAACCTGCCCTCTTTTCCTCTTTTGGTCGTGATGACTATCACACCAGCCTGCGCCTCAGAGCCATAAATGGCAGCAGCCGAAGCGTCCTTAAGCACCGTTATGCTCTCTATGTCTTGCGGGTTTATGCCTGCCACGCCGTTGGCATAGAGCGTGCTGAAGTCGCCAGAGTTAATATATGAGCTGCCTTGAGCAGGTATGTTTTTCTGAATTGGCACGCCATCGACGACCCATAACGGTTCGTTGTTGCCAGTGATGCTGCTTATGCCGCGCACGCGAACCTTTGCCGACTCTCCCGGGCGTCCCGACACGGCCTGCACGTTCACGCCGGCCAGCTTGCCCTGCATGAGCATGTCGATGCCCTTTACGGGCGAATCGTTAAGTTCCTTTCCGGTGATGGAGCTCACCGAACCGGTGGTCTTCCTGATGTCGGTCTGTGTATAGCCTGTCACGACTACTTGATTGAGCGTGTGGTCGTCGTTCTCCAAGGTGATGTTGCCGGAAAGCGGTGCCTTCACCTTGATTGTCTTAGGCTTCATGCCAAGGTAAGTCACGCTGAGCGTGCCGCCTCGCGTTACCCAAAGCGAAGCCTTGCCGTCCACGTCGGCCACAACGCCCATGGAGCGGTCGCTGCCCTTGAGCGTCGCTCCTGGCAAAGGATTGCCATCCATGTCCACCACCGTGACGTCAACTTTCACGTCGCTGGCGCCATGCTTCTCTTGAGCCTGCGCCACGGCAAACGAGAGCATCAGCGATAGCAAAATTGATAAGATTCTGTTCATTTGCAAGTTCTCTTTTTATTTTTATGTTGTTCTATGTTCTTTACGAAGATGTCATTACCTGTGGTCTATGATGTTGATGTCGCGAGGGATGGGGCTCACAAGATTCTCAAGGAAATAGTAGCGTATGAGGTTTTGGTAATATGGGCTCCATACACCATGATCCTTGCCCGGCAAAACCATCATGTCGAAACGCTTGCCGTGCTTGATGAGCGCGTCGGCAAGGCGCAAAGTGGAGACCCATGGCACGTTGTCGTCCACGTCGCCTGTGACGAGCATCAGCTTGCCCTTGAGGTTTCCGGCAAGCTCCATGTTGGTGGGTATGCCACCACGCTTTGTCAACCCATGGAATGTCTCGCCCCACCACTGTATGTACTGGTTGTTGTCGTGGTTGCCCGAGGCGGCTACCGCGACCTTGTAAAAGTCGGGATATGTCAATATTGCCGCCGCGGCCATGAAGCCTCCACCCGAATGGCCGTAGATACCCACGCGGTCGAGGTCGATAAACGAGTATCGCGCCGCAAGGGACTCTATGGTGTGCTTGTCATCGGCGAGAGGATAGTCGCGCAGATTGCCATAGCCGTAGCAATAGAAGTCGTGGCCCCGAAGCGGCGAACTGCCACGCGGCTGCACGTTCACCACCACGAAGCCGAGCTCGGCAAGGCTTTGGTTGCCATTGTCGTCGAGCGTGAAGCGACGTGGTATCTGGTCGTCTTGCGGACCGGGGTAAGGATTTGATATTACGGGGTATTTCTTGCTCTTGTCGAGGTTGGTCGGCACATACATCACTCCGTAGAGCAGCGTCTTGCCATCAACCGCGGGCACGCTGACCAGCATGGGCGGCTGCCACCCATGCCGCCGCAACTCCGCGTCGGTCTGCCGGGCGAAAAGGTGCGCCTTGCCTGGCGCGTGGAGGCTCACCACTTGGTAGACGGGCGGCATGTCCATGCGCGAATATGTGTCGATAGCGTAGCGACCGTCGGGCGAGATGCTTAGCTCGTGGGTGCCGTCGCCTGGTGTCAGGAGACGTTGGCCTCCACCGTCAAGGCTTGCCATATAATAATATGTGTACGAGGGGTCGGCACATTGCTCCTGACCATGCCCGAGAAAGATTATCTTACGCCCGAGCGTGTCGATGCGCTCCACGCGGTCAGCCACGAGGTTGTCGCCTCGTGAGACGCGCCGTTTCAACTTGCCGTTGCCGTCGTAGAGATACCAGTTGCCACGTCCCGTGCGCTCGCTCCACCACAGTATCTCCTTGCCACCGTTGAGGATGTGATAGCCGAACAGGCTGACATTGAGATGTGGCTTGCACACCTCACGTATCACGAGTCGTATCTCGCCCGTGGGTATGTGGAGCTTGCAGAGATCAAGGGTGTCTACACCGCGGCTGCGCCTCGTGAAGAAAAGCCAGTCGCCCGTGTCGGCATAGCCAAGCTTGACGTCTGGATCCTTGAACGGGCTTATTGGGAGGCATCCTCCCATGCCCGTGTCGGCATCGTATCTATAAAGGCGAAACTGCCTCACGTGCTTCTCGTTGGGCAGGGGCATCTTCTTGGTGCGCAACATGGGGCGGTCGCCGCTCAGACCGTCGATGACGTAGAGGTCGCCCACCTCGGAGTCGTCTTGCACAAAGTCGAGATAAACGTGGCCGTGCCAGCGACCAGCTGCCGCGCCCTCCCTCACGGCGTTTTTCTTCGACCGGAAGCAGTAGGAGGCAAAGTCGCGGCCGTCAGTGGTCAGTTGCCTGACCTTGCCTGTACGGTTGTCGCGCACGTAGAGATTGTGAGCGTCGCCAAGCATGGTGAAAAGCGAGTCGGCAGTAGTGGCGCGAGAGTCTCCCCAATGGCGCGCGCGCCGCCTGTCGCTGTCGGTCCAAGCGGAATCGATGGCCAGCGCGTGGGCTACGCGGTCGTAGACAAGGTGCTTGCCTCGGTGTGTCCAATAAATTTTCCTCGGGTTGCCGCCACGCATGGAGAGGCCGTAAACGCGCAGGTCACCGGCACGCACCGCCGTGTCGCCCGTAAGCGTGGCCACGTCCTTGGCAAAGGCCTCTACATTGGCCACGAGAGGCTCTTGACGTCCCGTGTTGGCGTCCACGATGAAATAGTTGCCACGTTGACTATAAGCCAGATAATGAGAGCCGGCCACCCATTGTGTCGACACGGTGCCCTTGGCGTAGATGTCGCTTAGCGTGTCTTCCTCCATGGCCTTGACCCGTGCCCAGCAGGGTCGCTGCGCGAAAGAGCTTGCCCAGGTAGCGGCAAGCAAGCACAGCAAGAGATTGATAGTCTTCATCCTCGCAGTTTTTGTCTTACTTGAACACTACTTTATCTTTTTCACGTTTTCAAAAGCCGCCAAGGCGTCGACAATCTTGATGCCGCCTTCCTGTCGGGCCGTTGCCACGAGCAGCCGTTTCACCCTTGCCGCCGTGAGCTTGGGGTAATAAGCGCGCAGCATCGACGCGATGGCCGACACTATTGGCGTGGCCACGCTGGTGCCATCGGCAAGGTTTGCCTTGTCGCCAGGATACACGCCAGCTATCTGCTCGCCCGGGGCGTAAAGGTCAACGGCACGGATACCGAAATTGGAGATTTGGAGTTTCTTGCCGTCGCGCCCTGAAGCACCAACACGTATGTAGTTTTCAAATGGCCGTCCGGCATTGTCAAGCGCCGAGGGGTAGTAGGCCACGGTGTCGATGTCGCGGCCATTGTTGCCGGCTGCGGCCACTATAAGCACGTCGTGGGCTGCGGCATAGGCTATCGCGTCGTTCACCATCTTCGCCTGCGGAGAGGTGTATTTGCCCAAACTGAGGTTGATGACCTTGGCACCGTTGTCTACGGCATAGCGTATGCCCGACGACACGTCCTTGTCGTACTCGTCACCATCTGGACACACACGCACTATCATGAGCCTCGCCTGCGGAAAGATGCCGGCATAAGCGCTGTCGGCAGGTTGACCCGCCACGACGCTCGCCACGAAGTTGCCGTGCTCGTAACCATCCACGCCCACATTGTTGTTGCCATAGCTGAGGTCGGCGGCATCAAGCATGTTGTCGCCCATGAGCAAGCGTTTGTCCTTGTCGTGCTCAATGCCGTGGATGCGGCGCGCCATGAGCGCGTGGTCGGCACGGGTCTTGTTGAGGTAGGCCGTCCACTTGGTAGAGAGTGGCGTGCGGAAGAGGTCGGCCAGCATGTAGTTGAGATAGGTGGCCCACCGTGGGTCTTCCGCGCTGAGTTTCGTTAAGCCTCCAAGAGTCAGGGTGTCCACGCCCGCGCCTATCTTGCCGCGCACTATGCTGTCCGCGCTTGCCAAAGCTTGCTGCTTCTTGATGGAAATCTCGAAGAATGTCAAGTAGCTGTTTATTTTAGCCTTCTTGCGCATGTCAAGGTAATAGGCGAACTCTTCCTTGTCGCCCGGCTTAACCTGGGCAGCGTTGGTTACTCCTTTGTATTTTGGGTAAAGACGCTTGAATTGGCGGTACTCTTCGGTGCCAGCACTAACCATGTTGAACTTCCCGTCGGCGGTGCCGAGGAAGTTCCAGCCATGCAGGTCGTCAACATAGCCGTTGCCGTCGTCGTCTCTTCCGTTGAGCTTCTCATTGGCATTGCGCCAAAGCGATGGCCGAAGTGACAAGCAAGTGGTGTCGGCTCCGGAATCAACGATACCAACCACGACCTGGCGGCGAGGCGTCAGCTTCTTCCTTGATATAAAATCGTAAACTTTGTTGATATTCGCTCCATGGAGCGTGTCGCAAAATTGTTTATGCCAACCAGCATAAACCAGCTTGTTTACCCCCCCCTTAGCTTGGGCCGAGGTTGCGAATGCCAAAAAGACAGAATAAACAAGTGCCTTTTTAGCAAAATGACAAGTAATAGTTAACATAGATGTCACTTCAATACAATTTTTTGGATTTGTACTTTATATTTTATACGTTTAATTGTTGCAAAGTTAAGCAAAAATCATCAAATGCGGATATAAGTACAATATTTTCTGACAGAATGTTCGACAGACATTATTCTACCGATGATAACAAAAAAGCACCCTCCGCGGAGGATGCTTTTCTTAGAGATGATTCCTGAATATCTATTTTGCCTTAAGTGTCGACGTGTAGTGATTACCCCATGGGTCGTCAGCCTTGACGGTCAGCGACTTCCACGACGCCGACTTCGGCGTGTAGAGGAACATATGGTCGTTGTTGCCCTCTGGATCAGCCGTCGGACGCTTCTCCCAAGAGTTCTCATATTGCAACATGCGCACGGCAACGGGGTCGAGACATTTCACGTTTTGCTTCAAGGCCACTGGCGTGGCACCGTCTTCCGAGATGGTCACGGTCCAGTCGGTATGCCAGTTGAAGACATTGACGAGCACCGTTGACAGGTCTTCCTTCAATGGCTCCGCGCTGCTTGGAGCGGAGATGGTGCCAGGCTTGCGTCCCCAACGGAACGTGGCGTCTTCGGGCGCGTAAATCTTGATTTGGTAGTCGAGCGGGTATTCCTCGCCCTTGTAATACTCGTTTACGAGCTCTCCGCCCTTGAACGTCAGCACGCCGAATCCACGAGGCGAGCCGTCGTTGCAGATGCCCTTGCCGTCGTAAGTGTTCCAGAAGGCACCCATCACGGCGCCAAGCGTGTACTCACGGATGTTAGACGCTATGTCGGTGGTGAAGTTGTTGTGGGTGTGGCCAGAGAGTATCACCGTGCGGTGGAAGTCCTTGATGAGGGCGTAGAGGTCCTCGCGGTTGGAGAGCTTCGTGCCCGAGTTGCGCCTCAACGTGGGTATGTGCAGGGCCACGAGGATGCTCTTGTCCTTCGACACGTGGCTCAGGTCCTTGCGCAGCCACTCGAGCTGTCCGGCGGTAATCCGGCCAGTGTAGTCGTTGCGGCCGTTGGCACCACTGTAGAGCACGTCGTCGAGCACCACGAGGTGCCACTTGCCGATGTTCGCGCTATAATAGGTCGGGCCCATGGCGTCGCGATACTCCTGCGCTGAGAGCGAGTCGTTGGCGGCGCCGAATTTGTTGGTCTTCTCGTTGTGGTCGTGGTTGCCTATCACTGAGAACACCGGCATGTTGAGCTTGCTCACAATGGTCTTGTAATCATCGTATACCGACGGGTTGTTCCACGAGAGGTCGCCAAGGCTGATGCCCAGCACCGTGCCCTTGATGGTCTTGGTATAGTCGGCTATCTTGGTCACGAGTGGTTCGCAAAGCGTGAGGTCGTTGGCGGTGCCCACCTGCAGGTCGGCCAATGCCACCAATGAGAAGGAGTCGTCCACCGTCTTCGACTTCAGCGCGAAGTCGCGCTGTATGACCTTGGCGGTTGCAAACGATATTGTCTTGAAAAACTGCGGCACCGACTTCGTCTGGTCTATCTGGCAATCCTCAGGCAAAGACACGAAGACATACTTCGCCTTCGCCGTATTCATCTGGTACACGCCGTCCTTGTCGGTAGTGGTCACGGTGTTGCCATCGCTTACCACCACGCCTTGGCGAGGCTTGCCGTCCACGGTGACACGTCCCACGAGGTTCATGCCGCTGCTTGGCGTTATGGTGAGCTTCTGGCCGTCGGGTATGTTGCGCACGGCAATCTTCTCCTCGCCACACGACGTGCCGAAGAACATCAATGCCAAGACAGCGACCAAATTTATGGTCTTGAATATTTTATTCATGGTTCTATGTTATGCTTTTAAGTGTCGAGAATTGCCAAGGGCGGTGTTTCTCGTACCGCCCTTGGCCTGAATTACATTTATTATAATTATTTCCCGTCGTAACCTGGGTTCTGCTCTAAGAGCGGGTTAGCCTGAATATCAATCGACGGAATCGGGAAACGCTTCTTGTTGTCGTCGTTGGTGGCCTTGTGGGTCCACCAGTTCTCGGTGGTGAAGAGACCGAGGCGGATGAGGTCGGTGCGGCGTCTGCCCTCGCCAAGGAACTCTACCATCCACTCGTCGGCGAGACGATAGACGTCAAAGTTGTCGGGCACGGGGTCCGGATCCACGCCATTGGTGAAGTTGCGCTTGCGCACGGTGTTGATGAGCTGCGCCGCAGCCGCCTTGTCGCCCGCGCGCCACTTGCACTCGGCGAGCATGTAGTAGACCTCGGTGAGCCTGATGGCCGGGAAGTCGGGATCCCAAAGCCTGTTGAGGTCGTTGTTGTCGGGGATGGGGAGCTTGACCAGGCGAATCATGGAGTTCTCCTCGCCGTTGAGCATTGTCGAGCCCTTGCCGTCGGCGTTCACGTAGTCGACGAACGACACCAGCTTTCCAGAGTGGCTGCGGTTGCCGAGGGTCTTCTCGCCCGTCGTCGGGTTGATTTGGTCGCCCACGAGGAACATGCCCTTGTACTTACCGTTGCCCTTATACTCGTAAGGCTGCTTGCGAAGGTCCTTGTCGTTGAACTTTGAATAAGGCTTTCCGAGCTTGAAGTCGCTGTCGGTGTATGGCGTCTTGGCGTCCTCGCGCGATGGCGAGAGGCCGAAGCCGTTGTAGATGGATGCCGGGAACGTGGTGTTGAAATACTTTGGCGAGTTTGTGTGGTAGAAATAGCGGTAATACCAGTTGAACTCCAACTTCGCGTTCTGCGAGGGCACGTTCCAGATGGCCTCCGGGCTCTTGTCATTGTCGAAGCAGAATGGGCCAGACCATTTGCTGTCGAGCTGGTAAGGGCCGTAGACACCGGCGATGATGTCCTGGCAGAGCTTGGCGCAATCAGAGTAGTGGTTCTCCTTGATATAGCTCTCGGCGTTGAAGTAGAGCTCTGCGAGCATCGTGGCGGCGGCAGCCTGGCTGATGTAGCCGTCTTCCGACGCTCCGAGGGCCTTCTTCTGCTTCAACTTTGGTATGGCCTCCTTGAGGAGCTTCTCTATGTGGTTGAACGTCTCCTTGTCGGTGGAACGTCCCACCACGGGGTCATTGTTTGAGTTGTAGATTGGCATGCCTCCGAAATAGTCGAGGCCGCGCATATAGAACCACGCTATGATGGCATTGAGCTGGCTGAGCTGGTCGTCGCGGTCGGCCTCGCTCATGCCGAGCTTGCCATAGTCCACCTTCGACAGGTCGTCGTAAGCCTCAAGGGCGCGGGCTATGCCGCCCGTGGTGCCCTCATAGGTGTTAACGATGAAACGGTCGGTAGGAGCCCAGGTGAACTCGTGCAGGCGCACGTACTCGCCGTTGTTGTAGAAGTCCTTTCCCTGTGCCGGGCAAGCCATCTCGTCGGTGGTGAGCTCCTGCAGGTACCAGCGGTCGTTGCCGAGATACCATTTCCAGTGGGTGAACGGGCGGGAGAGCACGGCGTAGGTGTTCTCCGGCTGCGTGAAGAAAGTGTCGGGCGTGACCGACGAATAGAACTTCTCGTCAAGGTCGCACGCGGTGATGGCGAGCGTTCCTGCCGCCGCTATGATGATGTTTCTTAAATTCATGATGTTAAATGCAATATTGATTTGCGTCTATGTCTTTTTGCGTTCTGGCGTAAGCCTAAAAGTTGAGTTGCACGCCCACTGTCCAGTGCATGGTCTGTGGATAGAGCGATGAGGTGGAACGCAAGTACTCGAATCCCGGCTCGAGGCCGTTGATGGACACCTCAGGGTTGTAGCCCTGGTACTTGGTTATCCTCGCGAGGTCGCGCACGGTGCAGTAGACGCGTGCGTTCTGGAGATACTTGGTCCACTTCTGCAGGTTCAGCGTGTAGCCCAATGTCACGGCGTCTATCTTCAGGAACGAGCCGTCGGAGAGGAAATAGTCGGTCAGGATGCGCGTGTCGTTTATCTCCTTGTTTTTGGTGTAGGCTATGCGGAGCACGTTGTCGTCGGTCGAGTTCTTCAAGCCACTATAGAGGTTAGGCTGCGAGAACACGTCAAAGTCGAGCCAAGCGCGCAAGTAGATGCCGAGGTCAAACTGCTTGTAGGAGAACGAATGATCCCATGACGCGATGAGCTTAGGAATGGCGTTGCCCACGTAGTGCTTGTTGGCGTCGACGGTGTTGAGCTTCGTGCCGTCCTTGGCTGGCACCACGTTGTTGTCCTTGTCGTAGATGAGCCACTTGCCGTTCTCGTCGAGACCGGCATACTTGAAGAGCCAGAACTGGCCAATCTTGGAGCCGTTCACGAGCTTGGTGGCATAACCCATTGAGTTGGGGAACGAGCCGCCATAGAGGTAAGAGTTGGTGTCACCGAGGTTGTCGATCTTAGACGTGTTGTGCGACAGGCGGATGGTAGATGAATAGTTGAAATCCTTTGTCTTCACTATTTGGCCTGTCAGCTCAAACTCCCAACCCTTGTTGGTGAGCGAGCCCGCGTTGCTCATGATGGTGGTATAGACCATTGGCGGCTGCGGTGCCGGCACCTCGAAGAGCATGTCGTCGACGCGGCGGATGTAATAGTCGAACTTACCCGAGATCCTGTTGTTCAGGAAGCTGAAGTCGAGACCGAAGTCCCACTCTTTCTTCTCCTCCCACTTCAGGTTGGGGTTGTTGTTCTTGGCAGAGCCGTAGCCTGGCTGCCACACGCCGTTGGTTGGCCACATGTCGTTGCTCTTGTATGTGCGCACGGTGTAGCCGGAGCCGAAGTCGTTGTTACCGGTCACGCCATAGCCCACGCGGAGCTTGAGGTCGTTGACCCAAGGCAACGACTTCATGAAGTCTTCCTTGGAGATGCGCCATCCTGCCGACAGGGCCCAGAAGTTACCCCAGCGGTTGTTGGGGCCGAACTTAGAGCTGCCCTCACGACGGAAGGACGCTGTTGCCATGTAGCGGTCGGCGTAGTCATAGTTGACACGCGCGAAGAACGACATCAGCCTCTCGCGCGGATCCTTGCTCGACGACATGGAGGCCAAGCCGTCGCTGAGGTCGGTACCGCCGCCCATGTCCCAAGGGCCAATGCCGTCCACGGTGAAGTTGGCGTTGGTCATGGAGAAGGCCTCGCCGCCTGTCTCATAGAAGCTCCAACCTGCCACGGCGTCCACGCGATGAAGGTCGAAGTCGTGGAGATATGAGGCGTATGCCTCGAAACTCTTGTTGTCGGTCTTGTTGAACTTGTGCGTGGCCTGGCCGCGCTTGTTCGACTCCACCATGCTCTGGTGATTCTGGTGATAGTATTCCGTGAGCTGGTAGTCGCGGTGGTCGATGCCCATCGTTCCCTGCACGGCAAGTCCGTCCCAGATGTTTATCTTGAGCGTGGCGTCTGCCTGCAACCACTTGTCGGTACCCTTGTAGTCCTTCAGCTCAATGTCTGCCACGGGGTTGTGGGTCGTTCCGCCGATGCCCACGGTGGTGTTGTAGTTCCTTGAGTTTGTGGGATCTTTCACGGGGATTGTCGGGTTGAGCGAGATCACCTGCTCGAAGCTGCTCGAACCGTTGCGGCGGTCGCGGTCGGCCTGGCGATACTGTGCCTTGAACATCATCTCCACCTTGCCGTCCATCATCTTGTACTTGGCGTTCATGCGGCCGGAATAGTCGGTCCTGCCGTCACCGATGACGATACCCTTCTGGTCAGAATACATCAACGAGGAGTAAACCTGCAGGTTCTTCGTGCCGCCCGAGAGCGAGAGCACGTGGCGCTGTGAGAGCTGGCGGTCGTTGACGAGCTGGCGATACCAGTCGGTGTCGTAGCCATAGTCTTGGCCAATGCCATACTCCATGTATTCCTTGGACGAGAGCAGGTCGAGGCTCTTCCTCACTGTCTCGGTAGACAGCTCAGTGGTCCACGTGGCGCGCACCTTGCCTTCCGAGGCCTGCTTCGTTGTCACGAGGATGACGCCCGCCGCGGCGCGCGTACCGTAGATGGCACCTGCCGACGCGTCTTTCAGCACGTCGATGCTCTGCACGTCCTCCTGGTTTATCATCCTGAGGTCGCCGCCAGGCACACCGTCGATGACCACGAGAGGGCCCTTGCCGGCATTCACCGAGGCCACGCCGCGAAGCTGGTAGCCGTTGGATGAGTTTGGCGACGAGGAGCCGGAGATGGTGAGGCCGCTCACCTTGCCTTGCAGGGCGGTGGCTATGGTTGAGCCTCCAAGACCGTTCACGAGGTCGGAGCCCTTGATGGACGTTATGGAAGATGTGACACGCTTCTTGTCCAATGTACCATATCCCACCACGACGACATCCTTAAGGGTCTGCTGGTCGGTGTTGAGCACTATGTTGAGCACGAGGTTCTTGCCCGGCTTTACCTTTTGCGAGGTGTAACCCACATAGCTCACGGTGAGCTCGCGATCGGGGTCGGCAGTCAGCGTGAACTTACCGTCAATATCGGTGACGGCACCCGTGGAGGAGCCTGGCACGGCAACCGTGGCACCCACGAGGGGCTCGCCATTAGTGTCTTTCACGCTGCCGGTAATCTTGACCGGCGTGCCAGCCCAAAGGGCGACCGAACTGCCCATCAGCACGGAGAGAACCGCAAGACGGGGAGAATATTGATTTAGATTCATTATTTATTAATGGTTTCTTGTTCTGAAAAAAGAAAAAATTTAAAAAAGACTTATTGGCTTACTCTTTCACCAGGATGTTGTCCAGATACCAACGGCAATACTTCTGTCCTGAAGGAGCGGCGGTGTGGATAGCGATGCGCGTGGTGGCGTCTATGCCATAGAGACCGAACGAGAGGGTCTTCCACGTGGTCTCCTTCGTGATGTCCACCGTCACGGATTGCTGGTCGGCCGTGTCGGAGAGCGAGCCTGAGCCTGCGATGATCTCCACCACCAGTGGCACGTTGTCGGCACCATTGCCGCCGATGTTTGGCACGGCGTCGAACGTGAGCGTGGCGTTGGCCGACTCGTCATCGGAGATGTCGGTCAATACTGGCAAGATGACGCCCGTGTTGAAACTTTTGTTGGAGTTGAAGCAGAGATAGCCGTTCTGGATGTTTATCTTGTTGGCTCCGTTCGGGTTCACGGCCGTCTTGTACCAGTCAATCAAGCCACAAGCGGCCCATGCGTCGGCAACGGCGGGATTGGTGACCTCCATGCGCGTGTAGCCGTTGTCGGGGTCGCCCACGGGGTCTTTAAGGTTATTGGCGGCGGCGATAGGCTCGGTCCATGAGAAGTCCTCCGAATAGAACGTGCGATGCTCTATGACGGCACTTGGGTCGAAAAGGTTCTGGCTGACGAGCACCGTGTCTTTGAGTCCGCCGTCGGCTGTGACGAAAAGGCTCGCCGTGCGCTCCGCGCCAGAGTTGTTTTCTTGGCAAACCACGGCCACGTCTACCAACCCCACTCCCTCAGGCTTGTCGACCGACAGCCACTCGGCGTCGCTGCTGATGCGATAGCCCTTGTTAGCGGCCACTTGGAACGTTGCGGAGGTGCCGTCCTTGAGTTTTCCCGTCTTCACGACAGACAACGACTTTTGGCTCACTCGCAGTCTCGGCGTCGCGTCGTCGGCTTTGTCTTCCATGGCACAGGAGCAGACAAGCGTGATAAGCGCAAGGCACGTGGCCAAGAAATAGGCATAATGTCTCATTTTGTTTTGATTTGGTTTAAATATTAATTATGTGTTTTCGTCATTTTGAAAGTGCGACGTTTCGTATTCGTTTTGGTTTAGAGTGTAATCTTTTCGGTAATGCCACACAAACATTCCGATATATTACAAGTGCAAAGGTATGACAAAAAAATTAACCTGACAACTATTTATTGGTACAATTTTATTACAAAAATCACAAGTCATGCCAGCCTAGACACGTAACAGCCTATTGGATAGGGCATTAGGGGGGGGGTGGCGTACTGAATAGTGTGGGGGAAAAACGTCAATGAACTTTCTTTGGCTCAAATTCTTGCCTGTTTGTGCCTGCTTTTTGCGGATAACTCCTTACCTTTGTGTCAACGAAACAAATCGACAAATGCAGAAAAAGAGAAGTTTCACAAAGAAGATATTGTGGCTCGCGGTCATTATCGCCGTGCTTGCCACGGGCGCGGCAATGCGCGACGGAAAGCTGTTAGGTCACGACTTGCGCGCCACACAGGACCAAGCCGCCACGACATGGCAACGCGGCGACACGCTGAGCCTGCAGCCCGACGGCGGCATCGTGGTCAACACCAAGCCGCTGGCCAAGGACGTGTCGGGATATGGCGGCCCCGTGCCCTTGCGCATACACATCAGCAATAGCGGCACCGTGACAAAGATAGAAGCGTTGCCTAACTCGGAGACACCCGACTTCTTCGACAGCGCGAAGGAGCTCTTCGCGCGCTGGCAGGGCAAGACCGTGGACCAGGCCTTGGCCATGAAGGTAGACGGCGTGTCGGGAGCCACGTTCTCGTCGAAGGCCATCATCGAGAACATGCGGCGCGGCCTGGCCTATGCCAAGCACGACGCCGAGGCCGCGCAAGCCTCTTCAGCCGGCGCGGGATGGACGGTCGGCGGCGTGGCCGCGCTCATCGTGGCATTGCTCGGCGCCGTGGTGCCGCTTTTCCCGCACAGCCGCCGATGGCACTATGCGCAGCTCGCGCTCAACATCGTGGTGCTTGGCCTGTGGACGGGCACGTTCGTGTCTTACGCGCTTTTCATGCGCCTGTTTGCCGGCGGTGTCAGCATGGCCACCCTCGGCTCGCTGGCCGCGCCGCTCGTCATGGTGATAGTGGCGTTGGCCTATCCGCTCGCCGGCAAGCAGGGCCACTACTGCGCCCACATGTGCCCCTTCGGCTCGGCCCAGGAGCTGGCCGGAAAACTCACGAGGCGCAAGCCGCGAATGTCGCCACGCCTCAGCAAGGCGCTCACCACCTTCCGCCGCGTGCTGTGGGGCGTGCTCATGGCGCTCATGCTCACGGGCACGTGGACGGCATGGATGGACTATGAGCTGTTCACGGCCTTTCTCTACACGTCTGCCCCGATAGCGGTGACGGTCATTGCCGCCCTGTTCCTCGTCTTGTCGGTGTGGGTGCCTCGGCCTTATTGCAGGTTCGTGTGCCCCACTGGAACGCTGATCAGGAGTTAGACGTCTTTTTTAGTTATATAAATTTGCGCCCTTGGGCGGCAACATTCGCCCACGCGGAAATGTAAAATATTATTGCCGAAATTTAACACTTGGGAACAGGTGCATTTAGAGCGGGAAAAGGGTAGCCTTCCGCTCTTTGACAATACCGTCGGCGGCTTTTCTGCCCATGACGGTCGCCGTTACGGTGCAATCGCGTCGCCGTTACAGTGCAATCGCGTCGCCGTTACAGTGCAATCGCGTCGCCGTTACGGTGCAATCGCACCGCGATTACACCGTAACGGCGACGCCTTTTTAGCAAATTTGGAACGCCAAAACGTCGCTAAAAACACAACCGCTTAATAATCAACGCTTTATCAAAATAGTCCATAATCGCGTCATTTACGACCAAGAGACAGCTTGGTTGAAAAAAATCGATTCTCCGACTACCATTTGTAAATTATTATTATCCAATTTAACTGGTGTTAAATCCAGATTGTGGATAAAAATTAAAAAAAATCAACTAAAAGCTATAGATTTAATCCACGGAATATTGATACTGTGCCAAAATATCACCAAAATTACATATTCTCCACTCCTTAGGAATCTTTCCAATCTCCGTATTTTTGAATTTTGTTTCTTTCATACCTCTCAATCTTTTTTTTGTGGCTTTTCAAGCACCACCCACACACCTGCATTAACCTTGCCTTCATGCCGAATGATGCCAGCTTTCTGCATTGCCGCCAAATCGCGTTCTACTGTACGCTGTGTCACCGACAATGTTTCCGACATTTCTTTTCCTGTGATTAACGGATTTTTCTTGATAGAAGACAAGATAAATCGTTGACGTTCAGTAAGGTTTGTTTCCGACATGTTTCCGACATTTGTTTCCGACATGTTTCCGACATTATTAGTGTCATTAGTGCCGTTTACACCGACATTACGGTAAATGGTAATCAGCGTTCCGCTGACGTGATTCTCGATTTTAGGCTCAGGAAGTCCCATCTTTGTCAAGATACTCCTGATGGGCTTGTGCTCAATTTCTATTTCGATACCATTGACTAACATTACTTATTTGTTGTTCTCTTGCGATAATAGATAAGATTTATATTCACGTACTATTAACTCTCTCAAATCCACTTCAAGCAAATCTGCTATTTTTAATAGACGGCTCGCGCGTTTAGGGCATCTGCTCAGTCATCAAGGACAACTACCTCTACACAGGCTACTTCTGTATGCCGATAGAATAAGCCATAGCTTTTGGTTTTAACATATATGGAATCCGCTATCACTCCACGGCATATTTCTTGCCGCCAATGATATACACGCCCTTGGCCAGTCCATTCAAGGCCGCAGAACGCACGACCTGCCTTCTGACCAGAACTCCCGAAACGGTGAACACGTCCACGCGACTGTCGGCGTCTGATGGCTTCACCGGCATGATGCCCGTGGACTGGACGCGACGATAAAGCGATACGGTTTGCTGAGTGCCTTTGTAGCATGCGAACCTTGGACTTGTCTTGTTGTATCTTACCTCACGGTTCGTGAGTTCGCAGTTCTTGATGGTTGCCACGCCATCGCCGCTGACGGTCACCGTCCATTGTGCGTTAGCATTTGTTGCCGACGTGCTGCTTTGCAACTTATTGTCATTCACATTCAGCGCGAGATAATCCTTGTCCACATTGTCGTAGAAGGTATAGGCGCCCGCGGTGCCTCCAAGCTGCAGTTGCCGTGGCTTGCCCGACACGTCAACGGTTGTGGTAATCGTCGCGTTGCTTATCGTGACGGCGGCATTACCTCGTATGTCTTTATCTTTAATCTTCTCCGCAAGAGCCTGCTTCTCGCCCTCGCAAACTATGAGATAGTAGCTTCCAGGCACAACGTCGGCAGTGGAAGTGACCTTGGAGAACACATAGCCATCGGTCGGCATCGGGTCGGTGCCTGGGTCGGGATCTGGGCCTGGGTCGGGTGTCGGTTCGGGATTTGGATTAGTACCGTCGTAGTTGTCATAGCTGAACGCCACGCTCTGCTTGTCGCCCCACACATACTGCTCCAAGCCCGGATAGTCAACATAAGGGTTGCGGTTTTGCTGGCATCCGTAGACGGCGTTGTTACGGTCTATCTCCTTCTGGCTCACCGGGTCTTCCTTGGCCCAACGAAGCAACATGTTGATATACCATGACTTATAAGCTGGGTAAGAAGTGCCGTTGAGCACGGCGTCCGCCGTGCCGTTAGACACCCATCCGGCTATCTTGTCCTCGTAGCAGGTGGCCATGTAGAAATAAATGCGCGCGAAGTCGCCCTTGTATTCATCGTTTGGCTCAAACACGGTGCCAGAGTATCCTTCCACCGACGATGGGCCAACCTTGCTGAAGCCATTGTTCGACGAGTACGTGGGTTTGTTTGTCTCACCGAAAGGCCAACTGCTTCGGCGGTTGTTGACATAGCCGTCGGTCGGCACCACGTGCACGATGTCGGCCTTCATCGGCGAGGCTTCCTTGAACCAGCTCTGGGGCAGGGAGTGCTCACGGTTATACATGTCGCCCTCTTTCTTGTAGCCGCCGTTGTTGTCGGAGAAAGAGTAGTTGGTGGTGTTGGAATACATGTCCCACACCTTGCCGTCGGCCCGCTTGTCAGTCTTCTCATAGCAGACATAGAGACCTTTATACCCTATGTCCTTATGCGTGCTGATAATCTTGAACAGGGCCGTCTTCAGGCTCTTGCCTTTCTGTCCATTGGCGTTCCTGTAATAAGTGCCGCTGCCGTTTGGTCCTTGGGCGAAAAGCTGCACCACCAGGACGAGGAGCGACAACAATGAGAATTGTCGTTTAAGTTTAAGCATATTGATGTTACGATAAATAGAAAAAAAAATCACGCAAGAAGACTCGGCAACGCCATGGAGATGTCACGATAAGTCCGCTCGAAGTCGCCCGTGTACCAAGGGTCGGCCACGTCGCGCTCCTCCCCCACGAGCGACATCATGAGCCGCACCTTGTGGGCACTATCGTCGATGCCTATCATGTGAAGCCAGCACAGGTTGTTGCGATCCATCACGAATATGCTGTCGAAGTGGTCATAATCGGCCTGGGTGATTTGCCGAGCGCGCCTGTGCTCGAACGGCACGCCATGCGCGCGCAAGCACCGCCGGGCGGGTGGGTACATGTCGTTGCCAATCTCCTCGGTCGACGTAGCAACACTGTCTATCTCAAACTCGGCCTCGCGGCCCGCCTCGCTCACGAGCCTCTTCATCATGAACTCGGCCATCGGACTGCGACAGATGTTGCCGTGGCAAACAAAAAGTATCTTGTGCTTCATCGTTAATGTTTCTGTTATCTTTGATGTCTCATGCCAGAAGCGAAGCATATTGCCAATGGCATATATGGCCCAGCTCCAGTCATGTCTTTATTATTATTGGCAAAATAAAACTTTATATTTGTAACAGCCAAATGTTTAGTGAAGAAAATGCGAAATGCGAGAGCATAAAGATTCAAATACTGTTTCAAATTGAGATCTTCCGGGATTTGAAATGATAGAAACGCTTTGCAGGAGCCGCCCCTGCAAGGCAAACGATGCACAACCGTTTTATCGGATAACTTTTCATTAAAAGATTTGGCAGCTACAAATAAACGAATTATATTTGCAAAAAATATTAGAGGAAGGAACAAGATGGATACCATAAACATTGAAATTCAGGTGCCCAACACGGGCCAATATACCCTTGACGAGTTTGTGGCCAAGGTGAAAGACTATGCCAACAACCTGGTAAATACCATTTCGAAGCCTGTCACGACATATCAAGAAGCAAGCATGAGCCAAGAAGAGCAAGAAGCCTATGTCGCGGAAAGCCTTAACAGGGCTCTTGACCAAATGGAAGCGCACAGGAAAAACGGAACCAAGCCTATGAGTTTTGATGAGTTCATGGCAAAACTTGAGGAAGAACAGCCATGAAGGTAGAATTGCGTGTTGAACCGGAGTTCTTATGGCAGACCAAACGACTTTCTAAGAAATATCACTCTTTGAAGAAAGATTTGCAAGACTTTAAGAAATCATTATTTAATGACCCTTATCAAGGCAGCAGCCTTGGAAAGGGTGTCAGAAAAGTCAGAATGGCGATAGCCAGCAAGGGGAAAGGAAAAAGCGGAGGCGCAAGGGTTATCACTTATAACCTTTACCAAGAGGGAGACTCCATCATTATTGACTTACTGACTATTTATGACAAAGGCGAAATCTCCAACATCACTGACGACTTTATCAAGTATTTGCTTGATAAACGAATTAACCTGTAACAAATCTACGCGTCGAAATAGTAGCCGAATCCCAAACGCGTGACAAGGTTGTCGGCATAAGGGCCAAGCTTCTTGCGCAAGCGAGTGATGTTGACATCCACGGTGCGGTCGGAGACGATAACGTCCATTGGCCATATCTTCCTAATGAGGTCATGGCGCGAGAACACCCTGCCCTTGTGCTCAAGCAGCGTGCAGATTATTCCGAACTCGGTCTTGGTTAGCTCCACTTCCTCGCCGTCCACGCTCACTATCTTGCGATCGAGGTCTACCACGAGGCCCTTGAACTCCAGCGAATGTCGCTCCTCCTGCCCGGCATCGGCTTTGCCCACACCTGTGCGACGCAACACGGCACGCACACGGAGGAGAACCTCACGAATGGAGAACGGCTTGGATATATAGTCGTCGGCACCGAGGTTGAATCCCGTCACCTTGTCGCTCTCCGCACCCTTGGCCGTTAGGAAGATGATGGGCACGCGCCGAGTCAGCTCATTGTCGCGCATGCGGCGAGCTACGGCGAAACCGCTCATGCCACCCATCATCACGTCAAGCAACACAAGCTGATAGCTGGCCACGTCTTTCTGCAAGGCTTCCTCGCCAGAGTTTGCCGTGTCCACCTCATAGCCTTCAGCCTCAAGGTTAAACTTCAATATCTCGCAAAGGTCTTCCTCGTCGTCGACAACAAGGATGCGTGTCAATTCTTCCTTATCCATGTTCTTTTGCAAATGTTTTCCGTATGAATGTCAATACATCTTAACTCGCTCTAAATTGGACTTTGATTGAAAATCAAGAAGTTGGGCGTTTGCCTATGTTATATAGGTAACAATATGGAAACGAGCGACCTTCTGCTCGTTTCTGTATTTTGCAATATCCAAAGAACGCCTAAATTTGCGACAAAGATACGATATTTTTCTTAATATCCCATAATTTGCAAGAAGAGAAATATAGAAATTAGGACTTTTTTACATAAAATCTCAAATTTGTAAACATAACCCCATCATAAAAAAATGAATAGCAAGTATTCCTGCTGAGTTTATCAAATCAGGGCCATTGTTGTTGATGACGACTCTACCATCAGC
>OIXU01000151.1_pt1 | contig 23780 bp, 17 predicted proteins | sample 1587921 | NCBI WGS metagenome assembly OIXU01 (sample SAMN03283238) | human gut metagenome | biome: human-associated habitat; material: feces | host: Homo sapiens | place: Peru | collected 2012
CGGCGTCGGACGTTCCTCCGAAAAGGCTCAGTTCAATAGACGGGTGCTCTCGTCGTCCTCCGCCACCAGGATCCGAAACATACGCCTCTCTCCTTTTCCGTTTTTTCTGATTCTACCATATTATTCCCCAAAAATCGAGCTTTTTTAGAGGTTCATTTGAGCTTTACCCTTTATACTGCCCATAGTGATGATATAGATAATAGGAGGAGTGGCATCATGCACAGACCCGTTTGCATTACATACGACAGCACCTGCGACCTGACGCCGGCGCTGCTGGAGCGCTTCGGCATCCGCACCGTACCCCTGACCATCCAGAGCGGGGAGCGGGTTTTCCCCGACGACGGCAGCTACACCTCGGCGGATCTCTACGCCGAGTACCGCAAGGAGGGTATCCTCCCCAAGACGGCGGCGGTCAGCCCCCAGGAGTTTTGCGCTTTTTTTGAAAAAATTCTTGCCGAGGGCTTTGACATAGTCCACATCGACATCAGCGCCGACCTCTCCGGCACCTGCCAGAATGCGCTGATGGCCGTGTCCGAGCTGGGGGCAGAGGAGCGCATCCATGTGGTGGACAGCCGCCAGCTCTCCTCCGGCGGCGGCCTGCTGGCGCTGCAGGGCGCCAAGCTCAGGGATCAAGGCATGGCTGCCGAAGACATCGCGCGGGAGCTGCGCCGGCTGGCGCCCTTCAGCGACACCAGCTTTGTGCTGGACACGCTGGAATATATGTGGAAAGGCGGGCGCTGCAGCGGCGTGGCGGCGCTGGGCGCCAATGTGCTCAAGCTGAAGCCGTGCCTGGAGATGCGGGAGGGCAAGCTGGTGGTCTGCAAGAAGTACCGCGGCTCCATGGACAAGGTCTACCGCCAGTATATTACCGAGCGGCTGGCAGGCAAGAAAGTGCTGGAGGACTGGGCGTTCATCACCCACTCCGGCGAGGTGGCCGAGGAAACGCTGCAGGAGCTGACGGCGCTGGTGAAGACGCTGGCTCCGTTCCGCGAGGTTTTTGTGACGCAGGCGGGCTGCACCGTGTCCTCCCACTGCGGCCCCGGCACGCTGGGTGTGCTGTTCCTTCGGGCGGAATAAGCGGAAAAAAACTTAACATTTGTGTTTACACAGGGCGGCTGCCTATAGGCCGAGATCGTAACAAAAGCCGCATTTCCATGTAACAAAAAAGCAGTTCCTGCCGTATATCCGGCAGGAACTGCTTTTTTTGCGCTCTGCGGCGGTGGGAGAGGGACAGCCATAGAAAAAACGCCGGCTGCTATAAAAGCTGTTCTTTACCGAAAATGCGAAAAAATGAGGCATTATGTTCTAAAACGAACAAACAGGGCAAACAAATGGCAGAAAAGTGTTTATTATCTAAAATTCACGAAGATTAACGGAATAATTATGTGCTAAATGCACAAAAAAACGGGAGATTATTTGACAGAACAGAGAAAGTGACAGAGCAACAAACAATAGTTATTGACATGAGATAGAGGGATGTGCTTAAATAAATGTACGAAAACGAACATTATGGTGCGAAATTGGAAAAAACTGAAACCGACGGCGGCCGCATGAAGCTGCGGCATAAGAAAAGGACAGAAGGTGAGGAATCGTATGGAAGAAAAAAAGATCCTCCTGAAGGCGGAGAGCATCGGCAAGGAGTTCAATCGGGTCAGAGTTCTCTCGGACATTGATTTTGACCTGCGTGCCGGAGAGATCCATGCGCTGATCGGAGAGAACGGCGCGGGCAAATCTACCTTCGTCAAGATCATTTCCGGCGTGTATCAGGCGAGCTTCGGCCGGTACTTTGTGGACGGGGCGGAGTGCTGCTTCAAAAGCACCGGAGAGAGTGAAGCGGCGGGGCTTTACACCATCCACCAGGAGATCAATCTGGTGCCGTACTTCAATGCCTACCAGAACATCTTCATCGGCAGCGAGAAAAAGGGCGCGCTGGGGCTGCTGGACGAGAAGGCCATGGCACGCAGGGCGCAGGAGGTGCTGGCGCAGCTGAATGTGGAGCTGGACATCCGCCGGCCGGTGAAGCACTTCAACACGGCCTTGCAGCGCATCATTCAGATCAGCGCCGCGCTGGTCTATCAGCCCAAGATCCTGATCTTTGACGAACCGACCACGGCGCTGGGCGAGGAGGAACGGGACAAGCTGCTGGAGATCATCCGCGACCTGCGCGCCTCCGGCGTGGGCATTATATTCATCTCCCACAACATCGAGGAGATCACGGCCATTTCAGACCGGGTGACGGTCTTTAAGGACGGGCAGAAGATGGGCACGCTGGAGGGCAGCGAAATAGACGGCCGCCGGATCGTGCGTATGATGGTGGGCGAGCAGGAGTACGAGAGCTTTTCCCGTGGAAGCTGCATCGACTATGACTGCCAGATGCTGCGGCTGGACGGCCTGTGCAACAGCAAGCTCAAGAACGTGAGCATGACGGTGCACAAGGGCGAGATACTGGGCGTAGCCGGCGTGGTAGGCGCCGGCAAGAGCGAAACGGCGCGGGCGGTTTTCGGCATAGACGGGCTGGTGAGCGGCAAGGTATATGTGGGCGGTCGGGAGTATAAGCCCAAGCCTACCACCGCCGTGAAGGCCGGCCTTGCGCTGGTGCCGGAGGAGCGGCGGGTGCAGGGGCTGGTGGGCGAATTTACCGTGGCGGAAAACGTGGCCATGGTGTATCAGGAGAAGTTCACCAAGGGGTTTTTTCTGCAGCGGAAAAAGGAGCGTGCCGTGGCCGAGGAGCATATAAAGGCGCTGACCATCAAGACCACAGGGCCGCGCCAGATCGTCCGCTTTCTCTCCGGCGGCAACCAGCAGAAGGTGGTGCTGTCCAAGTGGCTGTGCGGCGATTTTGACGTGCTGATCCTAGACGAGCCGACCAAGGGCATAGACGTCATGGCGAAGCGGGACATTTATAGGCTCATAAGCGATATTGCCGAGGAGGGGAAGGCGGTGCTGTTTTTCTCCTCGTATCTGCCGGAGCTGCTGGACTTCTGCGACCGCATTCTGGTAATGAGCGACGGCGAGGTGGTGGGGGAATTCCCCGCCGGCGGTGCCGACGCAAAAGAAGTGATCACACACGCAATGTTGGGAGGTAAGAGCAAATGATGACAAGCAAAAGCGACGTGGCGAAAAGGATCGTCCGCTACTACGGGACGGTGATCGTGGCCATTCTGGTGTTCGTATTCTTCGCCGTTTCCGCAAACGGATTTTTCACGCTGAAAAACGTGATGCTCCTGCTCAAGCAGATGTCGGCGCTGACCATCATCACGCTGGGCTTCACCTTCGTGATGGCTGTGGGCGGGTTTGATATGTCCGTGGGGTACAGCACGGGTCTGGTGGGCATCATCTTCGTCAAGATCCTTATGAACACCACCAATTTCTGGCTGGCGCTGCTGGGCGGCATTGCCGTGGGGCTGGTGATCGGCTGCGCCAACGGCCTGCTGACATCCTATGTGGGGCTGCCGGATTTCATAGCCACCTTTGCCATGGGCTCGGTGATCTACGGCGTGAAAATGATGATGACGGAGGGCAACCCCATCTATGTCAAGGGCGTGGAGGGCGCCGGCATCGACCTGTTCCGCTCCCTCAACAGCAAGATGCTCTTCGGCGTGGTGCCGGTGATGGCCGTTATCATGCTGGTGTTCATCGTTTTGTGCTTCATCCTGATGGAAAAAACCACGCTGGGGCGGCGCATATACGCCATCGGCGGCAATCGGGAGGCCGCCCTGTTCTGCGGCATCAACGTGCGCCGGTATAAATTCATCTCCTATGTCATCTCCTCTCTGGCGGTGGCGTTCTCCGCCGTGCTGGTCTGCTCCCGCCTGAACTCCGCCCAGCCCACCTCCGGCGAGGGCTACCTGATGGACGCCATTTCGGCCTGCTATCTGGGCACTACCATGTTCGGCGAAGGTCAGCCCACTGTTCTCGGCTCCGTGGTGGGCGCGTTTATCATTGCCATGCTCTCCAACGGCCTGACCATGCTGGGCATGACATACTACTTCCAGGACATTACCACCGGCGTCGTGGTCATTGTGGCGGTGCTGCTGAGCGTGGTGATGAACAGAAAGAGCAAGTGACGCGGCAGACGCAGCCGCGTGAATACCGAACGAAATACAGAACGAAAGAAAGGACTTGATGAAATGGACAAAATGATGAAAGCGATCGTTTGGAACGGCAAGCCCTGGTTCGAGGGACTGAGCTATGAGGATTTCCCCGTGCCGGAGTACGGCGGGGACTGGGTGCTGGTGCGCAACAACGTGTGCGGCATCTGCGGCAGCGACCTGCACTTCTTCTCCGGAATGCAGGACGGCCGCTTCCCCGCTAAGAACCTGCCGGCGGTGTTCGGCCATGAGGACGCCTCCACCGTGGTGGCGGCAGACCCTGCCACCGGCTTCAAGGCCGGCGACCGCGTGGCCGTGGAGGCCATCCACTCCTGCGTGAACTTCGGCGGCTCCTGCCCCCGCTGCATGAGCGGCCAGTTCCACATGTGCGACGAGGGCATGACCCACATCGGCCTGCCCTATGTGCGCATGCTCCCCGGCGGCTACGGCGAATACTCCGCCGTGCACAAGGACAAGCTCCACAAAATTCCCGACAACGTGTCCCTGGACGAGGCGGCGCTGCTGGACATTCTGGTGGTGAACGTACACGCCGTCCGGCTGGGCGACCCGCAGCTGGGCGAGTGCTGCGTGGTGTACGGCTGCGGCGTTGTGGGTCTGAGCATGATCCAGGTGCTGTACGCCAAGGGCATCCGCAACCTCATCGCCATTGCCAAGTACCCCTATCAGGCGGAGATCGCCAAAAAGTGCGGCGCCGCCCACGTGGTGCTCTATAAGAATAAGGAGCAGGTGGTGCAGGACGTCATGGCGCTCACCGGCGGCAACGGCGCCGACCAGACCTACGAGTGCGTGGGCGGCTCCTCCGGCGCCATCAACGATGCCGCCGCCTTCACCACGCGGCAGGGCAAGATCGTGATGATGGGCATTTTCGCCGGCGTTCCGGAAACGGATCTGAACACCCTGTTCATGAAGGAGATCTCCCTCATCGCCTCCAACAGCTACGGCATGAGCGGCTATCGGGATGAGTTTGCCATTGCGCTGGAGATGCTGGCCTATAAGCAGGTGGATCACAACCTGCTCATTTCCCACCGCTTCAAGCCCGAGCAGTATGTGGAGGCCATTGAGGCGGCGCGGGGCAAGGACAAGAGCGGCGCCGTGAAGGTTCTGTTTGAGCGGGACTGAGACGGCACATTTGAAAAGGCACTCAGGCAGAGGTGCGGTACAATGCTCTGCCAAAATATAAATTTGGAGGAAAAAGAAGATGAAAAGAGCCCTGTCCCTTATTCTCGCGCTGGTTATGGCCCTGACGCTGGTTGCCTGCGGCAACAAAGACGGGGGAAAAGACGACTCCTTCGTGATCGGCATAACCACCTTCAGCACGTCCACCGTTTTCTCCCGCAACGCCCGTGAGGTTCTGAAAAAAGAGGTCACTGCCCACGGCGGCACCTACATCGACAACGTGGCCACCGACATTCTGAGCCGTGACGACGCCATCAACAACTTCGTTTCCCAGGGTGTGGACGCCATCATCCTGCTGTCCGGCGACGTGAGCGAATGCGAGGAGAGCCTGCAGGCTGCCCACAAGGCCGGCATCCTCATCGGCTCCTGCGACGCAGGCTACATCGACTGCGTGGATATTTACACTTCGTCCGATAACTACGCCATCGGTGAGCAGGTCATGGGCGCTCTGTCCGAGGCCATGGGCGGCGAGGGCAAGATCCTGCAGATCTACAACGACATCGGCTCCATGGATCGCAAGCGCAAGGGCGGCGCGGCCGACGTGGTGGCGCAGAACGATAAGCTGTCCATCGACTACGGCATGGTCTACGCATGGCCTGATTACTACGACGACATCAAGTCCAAGATGGAAGCCATCATCCTCTCCGACGGCAGCAAAATCGGCGGCGTGTTCGCCACCTTTGACGGCGTGGGTCTGGCGGCTCTGCAGGCTGTCCGCGAAGCCAAGCTGGAGGCCTCCATGCCCATCGTGGGCGTTGACGGCGAGGCCGAGGCGCTCAACGAGATCGCCAAACCCGACAGCGCCTACTATGCCACCGTGATCCAGAGCTGGGATGACTGCGGCGGCGTGTGCGTGAACGAGATCTTCAACGCCCTGAAGGGCGGCACCATCTCTTCCTCCCAGATCTATGTGCCCGGCATTCTGGTGACGAAGAAGAACGTGGCCGGCATCCAGAGCCAGTACCCCGAGCTGTTTGAAAAGTAAGTAGTGGCATCCGCTGCGTCAGGTGCGCCTTCGGGCGCGCCTGACCGGCGGCGCAGGCGCAGGAAAGCGAGGTTTCTCTATGGATAAAAAGACCATCAGCGCATACAGGCAGAAGCTCAGCGACGGACTGTTCGGCGCCGTGCTGCCGTTTTGGGAAAAATACGGCGCAGACCCCGTGAACGGCGGCGTCCGCACTTGTCTGGATCGGGAGGGAAAGGTTTTTTCCGCCGAAAAGAGCGTGTGGATGCAGGGGCGGGGCGGATGGCTGTTCAGCCATGTGTATAATGACTTCGGCCACGACAAACGGTGGCTGGACATGGCGGAAAGCTGCGTAAAATTTGCCAAAAAGCACTGCATCGACCCCGCGGACGGGAGAATGTATTTCATCGTCAGCGACGAGGGAGCGCCCTTCCGGAAAAGAAGATATACCTACAGCGAGTTTTTCTACATCATGGCCTGCGCCGAATACTATCGCGCCACCGGCGACGAGGAGTATCTGCAGGAGGCGCGGAAGTACTACCGCATGGTGCTGGACATCCACGATGACCCCAGCAAGGATCCCTACAAGATTACGCCGAAGTTTCTCCCTGCGGCGCCGGCTATGCGGGGCCTGTGCGACGCAAGCGTCCTCACGCTGGTGAGCCGCACCCTGCGGCAGGCCGACCCCGCCCATGCATCGGAGTACATCGCAAACGAAAAAAGATTTATCGCCGACATCTATACCTATCATTTTAACGAGGAGTACGGCGCGCTGATGGAATGCGTCGGGCTGAACGGAGAGTACATCGGCCATGTGTCCGGCGGCCGCATCACAAACCCGGGGCACTGCATGGAGGCGGCGTGGGGACTTCTGCGGGAGGCCGAGGAGCTGGACATGCCGGAACTGATCCCCTTTGTGGAAAAAGTCTATGAAGGCGCCATGCGCCACAGCTGGGACAAGGAGTTCGGCGGGCTGCTGTACTTTGTGGACGTGGAGGGCTATCCCCCGCAGGCTTATGAGCACGACATGAAGCTCTGGTGGGTGCACACCGAGGCGCTCATCGCCGCCATCAAGCTGTACAGAGTCACCGGCAAGGAGCGGTATTTTGAGGACTTTAAGATGCTCATGGAATACTGCTTTGCCCACTTTAACGACGAGGTATACGGCGAGTGGTACGGGTATCTGCGGCGCGACGGCGCCCCCACGGAACCCAGAGCCAAGGGCAACGTGTTCAAAGGGCCGTTCCATGTGCCCCGTATGTACTGCGAAGTGATCCGTGAGCTGGAAAAGCTGGAGCGGATGTGAGCCGGCATGAAAAAGATCCTGTTTATGTCCGATGTGGACGGCACGCTGGTGGACGGCGGATACATCCACCCGAGGGTGCTGGAGGCGGCACGGGAGTTTACCGCCCGAGGACACCTGTTTGCGCTGGCCACCGGCCGGCATAAGTTCTCCATCGGGGCGCTGTGTGAGCAGCTGCCGGTAAATGCCCCCTGCATCATCCTTGCCGGAGCGGCTACCTACGACTCTGCCACAGGAAAATGCGGAAACCTCCTGCCTATGGAGGAGGGGGTGAAAGCGGCCTTGGCGCGGATCGTGGCGGAGTATCCCGAGGAGCTGGCCGTGCAGGTCTTCACGGCGCGGACGCAGTTTAACCTGCGGCTCAACGACTTCATGCGGCGGTACGGCATCGCCGAGGAGGTGGGAAAGCCCGACGCGCCCCTCAGCGCGCTGCAGGGGGAGCAGATCCTCAAGCTGGGGTTTAACTGCGAGGACACGGCGGTGCTGGAGCGGTGCGCCGCGGAGTTTTTCTCGGATAAGAACCGCTATGAATGGCACTACTCCTTCCGCATCGGCATCGAGGTGTGCCACCCTATGGCCGGCAAGGGAAACGCCCTGCGCCGGCTGCTGGAGGCAGGGGACGTCCGAGCCGACTGCATCGCCGTGGCCGGCGACAGCGCCAATGACCTGCCCCTGTTTCCCTGCGCGGACGTGCGGTTTGCGCCGCGGGATGCGGCGGCGGAGGTGCTGGAGAGGGCAGACCATGTGGTGGCTGCGGCGCGGGAGGGCGGCGTGGCGGACGCACTGGAGCTGCTGCTGAAAAACGCATAAAAAAATCCGCAGGCGCGGCGGCCTGCGGAGAAAAGACGGTCAATCGTCGGCGTAGATCACCCGAGCGCCCAGCGCCCGATATTGCTCGGCCTCCTGGGGGGGAAGACCGCGGTCGGTGATGATGGTGTCGATCTCTGACACCTTGGCCACGGCCGTGAAGGCGGTGTGGCCGAACTTGGAGGAGTCGATCATGCAGATGATCCGGTCGGCGGTGGACATCAGCGCCCGCTTTGTGGAGCGGTCGCCGTAATAGTAGATCATCAGTCCGTCCTTGGGCGTGATGGTGCTGATGCCCAAAAACAGCTTGTTCACCCGATACTTTTTCACAAACTGGATGCAGTCCTCACCGTAGATGACGCAGGAGTTGCCGTCCCGCTTCACGCAGCCGCCGGCCACGAACAGCGTCACATTGGGCTTATACATCAGCTCGTTGACGATCTGCAGGTCGTTGGTGAGCACGGTGATGGGGAAGCCCCCCAGCAGCTTGGCCAGCGCCAGGGAGGTGGAGCCGTCGTCCATGAAGATGACGTCGTGGGGCGCCAACATGGTCAGCGCCTTGGCGGCGATGCGGGCCTTTTCCGCCTGATTCTTCTCCCGACTCTGCTCCATGGGGAAGGAGGAGGGCTGCTGCTTGGAGATCACGGCGCCGCCGTGTACGCGCTGCAGCAGATTCATCCCCTCCAGCCGCTCCAGATCCAGCCGGATGGTTTTCGGCGTAACGTGCAGCTGCGCTGCCAGATGCTGCACATCTACATACTGCTTTTGCTGGATCAGCTCCATGATCTCTTCCATTCGCTTGGTCTGCATCATAAAAAATCCCTTTCCTTTCCGGAGGTAGTGTTTGAATTACTGGTTATAAAACGTCCGATTTTTTTGAAAGTTAAGCAAAAAAGTTCCACATCGAACGACGACGTACAATTTTGAGTTTATTTATACCCATTATAAACATTTGCTCTGCTGATTTCAAGAGCGTATTTCATTTTGCGGGGAGAACCTCGCCGCAAGAGCGCGGGGAAGCCGAGGAAATACGGATAAACACAATATCATCAATCAAAGGAGAGAAGAGCATGAATAGTTTCCTGCAGGAAGTCATCACTCAGGGCGATTATCTGAAGAAGACTGCGGCCTACTACCGCTCCGAGGGGGCGGAGGCTATGCGGCAGATCACGGATCTGTTTCATGAAAAGAAAATGAATCGTGTGGTTCTCACGGGTATGGGCAGCTCCCTGTATGCAATGGATACGGTGCTGAGCTATCTGACCGGTCATGGGATCCCCGCGCTTTCCTATAGCTCTTTCGAGCTGTCCCGCTTCCAGTTCGGGCAGCTGGACGGGAGGACGCTGGTCATTGCCGTGTCCCAGAGCGGCAATTCCGCCGAGGTCATCGAGCTGGTGGAGAAGGCCAAGGCTGTCACCACGGTGGTGGGGATCTTCAACAACGAGAGCAGCAAACTGGCGCAGTTGGCCGACATCCGCCTGCCCATCGGCGGGGACAAGGAACTGTCCATCACCAGCAAGACCTATGAGCTTACCATGCTGATCCTGAACATTCTGGCGCGGCATCTCACGGGCGAAGTCACCGAGGCGTTCTGGGAGCAGGTGGAGCAGGCCGCCCAGTGGTGCTGCGACTGGTGCGCCCGCTGGGAGGAGAACTCCAGACCCCTGTACGACTTCGCTCAGGGCGTGGAGCTGTTTGACCTGCTGGCAAACGACACGTCGCTGGCCACGGCGCGCCAGCTGTCGCTGGCCTATCGGGAGGGGCTGCACAACTGCGCCGCCGTGTGGGAATGCGCCGACTATGCACACGGCCAGTACCACAGCGCCAAGATGGCGGAGAAGTATCTGGCGCAGATGTTTTTCCCCGTTCTGGAGCCGGACACGAAGGAGATGAAGATGCTGAACTTCATCCTCGACCACGGCGGAAAGGTCATTGTGTATACCACCACCGACCTGCCTCGGCGGGAGCGCCTGATGACGGTGAAAATGCCCGATCTGCCCAAGCCCCTTATACCGCTGGCGGAGAGCGTGGCCGCCGAAACCTTTTTGGCCATGCTGTTCGGCCCCACCTGGGTGAAGGATCACTGAACCGACCTATCAAAATTCTTTTAAGGAGGAGTATATCATGATCATTGATGTATCCAATACCATCGGCCGCCACAAGTTCAAGGCCGAGATCACCGCGGAGTCCCTGCTGCAGCAGATGGACGCGGCGGGCATCGACAAGGCTGTGATCAGCTGCTACGCAGAGAGCCTTGACAACGAATCCGTCTATCGCGCTATTACGACGTATCCTGATCGGTTCATCGGGCTTTACACCGTGAATCCGTGGGACAAAAACGCGGCGGCGGAGCTGGAGGATGCGCTGACCAACAAGGGCTTTAAGGGCTTATATATGAATCCCATCCGCCATGGCTACATGCTCTGCGAGCACGAGGTGTTCTACCCGCTGCTGGACGTGTGCCGCAAGTATAAGGCCGTTGTGTGGTGCTACGGCGCCGCCGAAACCTTCTGCCTGCCTGTGTTTTTCACCGCCATTGCCCAGGACTACCCCGATGTAAACATCATTCTGGGGCGGCAGGGGCTGAACTATGATAACGCCAGTGCCGTGGAGATCGCCAGGAAAAACCCCAACGTCTATCTGGATACCTCCGCTTCCATGGACTTCAATGCCCGCCGCGCCATGAAGACCTCCGGCGTTGACAAGGTGCTGCTGGGCACCGGCACCCCCGACGCCGGCTACTATGAGCTGGAGCTGCTGAAGGTGCGCAGCGCCGCCGCCGAGTACCCGGACGGCGAGGAGAAGGTGCTCTACAAGAACGCTGCGCGGATTTTCCGACTGGAGGAGGAATAAAAAATGATTATTGATCTGTTTTCTCACATCGGCCCCCGCAAGGGCGAGTTTTACAAGGTGGAATCCCTGCTGGAGCTGGAGGATCAGGCCGGCGTTGACAAGGTGATGATCTGCTCCCAGCTGGAAACCATTGACAACGGCTATATTTTCGACTGCACGCAGCGATACCCCGACCGCACGCTGGGCTTCGGCGTCATCAATCCATGGGACATGGACGGCGAGGAGGAGCTGGAGCGGTGCTTCCGCGACTACAATTTTTATGGCGTGAAGATGAATCCCATCCGCTTCGGCTACAGCGCCGACCGCAAGAGCCTGCTGGGGCCGTTCTTCGAGCTGTGCAGCAAGTATGGCAAGTGCATGGTGGTGCACGGCATGTCCGACATGTTCTCCGTACCCGACAAGTGGGGCGAAATGGCGCGGGCGTACCCCGATGTGCCGGTGGTGCTGTATCACATCGGCGTGCCGCTGATGGTGGAGCGCTGCTGTGAGCTGGCGAAGACCCTGCCCAATTTCTATCTGAGCACCAGCGGCTCCTATGTGCCTGCCATCAAGGCTGCCTATGACGCCGTTGGCCCCGATAAGATCATCTTCTCCTCGGATGCCCCCTTCGGCAATCCGGCGCAGGAGATCGAAAAGGTAAAATTTGTGGTGAAAAACGAGGCGCATCTGGACAAGATCCTCTGCCAGAACGCCAAGGACATCTTGCACCTGTGAGGCACGCGAGAAGATGAGCAGTATTATGTGGAGCTATATTGCCCAGGAGCAGGAGACGCTGGGGAGGCTCATGGGCAGCGAGGCCGTGGGAGCTTTTGCCGCCCGCGCGGGCGGCGGGCTGGAGGCGGTTTATATCGCCGCTCACGGCAGCTCCTTTAACGCCGCCACGGCTGTGGCCGATTTTCTGGCGCGGGTCGCCGGCCTGCGGGTATACGCCGTGACGCCGGCCAACTTCTGCTGCAGCCATGCCGCGCTCTGCGCGGAAGACCGCGGCAAGACCCTCGTGGCGGCCATCAGCCAGACGGGGACAAGTGCGGGAGTGATCGAGGCACTGGAGCTGGCACAGAAATGGGGCTTTGCCACGCTGGGGATAACCGACGTGGGCGATTCGCCCGTTGCCCGAAAGGCCGATCACATGCTGCCGCTTTTGTGTGGGGAGGAAGACAGCAACGCCAAGACCAAGGGCTACAGCGCCACGCTGCTGCTGCTGATGCGTCTGGCCGTGGAGCTGGGTCTGGCGCGCGGGACGATCTCCCGGGCGCAGGCGGAGGACATAAACGCCGAGCTTGCGGGCATGATCGAAAAAATTCCCGCTCTGCGGGATCGAACCGTCGCGTGGTGCGTCGAAAACGATTTCGGAGCGGCTATGAAGGATCTGTATGTGCTGGGCAGCGGCATGAATTTCGGAACGGCGCAGGAGGGGCAGCTGAAGCTGATGGAAACCATGTGCATTCCCACCATGTTCAACGACATCGGGGAGTTTTCCCACGGGATGCACCGCTCCATTACGCCGTTGAGCAGCGTGCTGCTTCTGCGCAGCGAAAACGAATACGCCGGATTGACCGCGCAGATCTACCGCTACCTGCGGGGAATAACGGAGCACGTCTGGATGATCGACGCCACCGGCGAGCCGGCTATGGACGGGCACTGCCTCTGCGTGGAGCGCTTTGCGCAGACCCAGTCGCTGCTTTTGACAACGCTGGCGGTGCAGGTTCTCAGCGTGTACGCCCCTGAGCGGCAGGGGCTGGATCCCAACCGCAACGCCCACGACGATTTCACGGAGGTGGTGGGCACCCGCGTTAAAGAAAAAGAAACGGAGGGACGGCCGTGTATCGGGTAGGCATTGACTTGGGCGGCACCAATATCGCCGTGGGTGTGGTGAACGAGGACTACAAAATTATCTCGTATACCACCGTGCCCACCGAGGCGCGGCGGCCTGCGGAGCAGGTGATCGCCACCATGGCGCAGGCGGTGAACACGGCGCTGGAGCAAGCGGGCATTCGGGTGGAAGACTGCGCCGGCATAGGCGTGGGCGCTCCAGGCACCTGCGACGTGAAAAACGGCGTGGTGTACCGCAGCTACAGTATGGACTGGACGGATCTGCCGCTGGCAGATATGCTGAAAGAATATTTTCCCGTTCCTGTGCTGGTGGACAACGACGCAAACTGCGCTGCGCTGGCAGAAGTGAAGGCCGGCGCGGCCAAGGGAAGGGAGAACATTGTGCTCGTGACTCTCGGCACGGGCATCGGCAGCGGCATTGTCCTCGGCGGCAGAATTTATTCCGGCCTGAAGGGTAACGGCGCCGAAATGGGGCACATGATGCTGCAGTTTGAGGGCGGCCGGCCGTGCTTCTGCGGGCGCAGAGGGTGCTGGGATGCGTATGCCTCCGCCACGGCGCTGGTTCATCAGGCAGAGGAGGCCGCGAGAGAGCATCCGGAGTCTTTGCTGAGCCGGCTGGATAAAATTGACGGCAAGAGCGTTTTTGACGCGGCGGATCGGGGCGACATGACGGCGCAGATCGTGCTGGAGCGGTACTGCCGCTATCTGGCGGTGGGCATATCCAATATCGTGAATGCCCTGGCGCCGGAGATGATCCTCGTGGGCGGCGGCATCAGCCGACAGGGTGACCGCATTCTGACGCCGGTGCGGGAGTATGTCGCGCAAAACTGCTTTGACAAACGTCCGGAGGCGCTGCCCGTCATAGCCCCCGCGCAGATGGGCAACGAGGCCGGCATCGTGGGCGCGGCGGCGCTGGCAGAGTAGCGCATGATAAAACGGCAGGGGGCGATGGATTCGCCCCTTTTGCCTGCGCAGACAGCATAGAAAGGAGGGAACCTGAGATGCGCGTATTTGTAATGGAGGATTATGCGGCCATGAGCCGCAAGGCGGCGGAGCTGATGGCGGCGCAGATATTGCTGCAGCCGGACAGCGTGCTGGGGCTTGCCACCGGCTCCACGCCCGTGGGGCTGTACCGGTGCCTGGTGGAGAGATTCAAGGCGGGGGAGCTGGATTTCAGCGGCGTGAAGAGCGTGAATCTGGACGAATATCTGGGGCTGCCCGCCGAAAACAGCCAAAGCTACCGGTACTTTATGAATCGGAATCTTTTTCGCCATGTGAATATCAACATGGCCAACACCCATGTGCCGGACGGCCTCGCGGCGGATCCGGAAGCCGAGTGCGTGCGCTATGACGAGCTGATCCGGCGCATGGGCGGCATTGACATGCAGCTGCTGGGCATCGGCAGCAACGGCCACATCGGGTTCAATGAGCCGGCGGACAGCTTCCCTGTGGGGGCGCACTGCGTGGACTTGGCGGAGAGCACCATTCAGGCCAACGCCAGATTTTTTTCCGAATCCGGACAGGTGCCGAGGCAGGCGCTGACCATGGGGATCGGGCAGATCATGCAGGCGCGGCGGGTGCTGATCCTCGCCAGCGGGCGGGAAAAGAAGGCGGCGGTGCGCAGAGCCTTTTGGGGTCCCGTGACGCCGGAGGTGCCTGCCAGCATTCTGCAGCTGCATCCGGATCTGACGCTGGTGATGGATCGCGCGGCGGCGGGGTGATATGTTCCGCAATTTTTGTAATTTCCAAAAAATAAGAGGAGGGACTCCCGCAGGGGAGTCCCTCCTCTTATTTTATTGCGTCTTTTGCTTTTGCCTAAGCTTGAGCTGTCAGCTGCGGCGCTTCTTGGTGAGCGCCATAGCTGCGCCGGCCAGAGCCGTGACGGTCATCATGGACACCCACAGCACCATGTGCGCGCTGTCGCCGGTCTTGGGCGTGTCGCCGCCGCTCTCACCGCAGGTGCAGGCGGTGCAGACCACGTCTGCCCGATTGCTGATGCGGATGCGGGGCGCTATGGCGGTGCCGTCGGCCAGGACGAAGGTGTTGTCGTAGGAGGCCAGGCCGGTGGCCGCGATCTCGCAGCCCACCTTGAGATCCTTCACCTCGGTGTCGGAGCAGATGTAGCCGTCGATGAACACGCGGGCTACCTTGCCGTCGGCATCCTTCACGAGGATGGTCTGCACCTTGCCCTCGGCCATCTCGATGGCGGTGACGTGTCCCTTCAGGGTGATGAGCTGACCCAGCACGGAGCCGTCATTCACCTGGGTGGCGGTGACCACCTTGGGCTGCACGGGGGTGCCCTCGCCGATCTTCTCGATCTTGGTCACGGCCAGCTGCCGCTCACCCTGATAGGAGCTGGTGGTGCCGGACACACGGACGCGGTCGCCGATCTTGAAGTTGCCGGCCACGGGGAAGCAGTTGATGCCGCCGGTCTCATCCTGCACGTAGATGCAGTCAAAGAACGCGGTGCGCTGGTCATAGCCGGAGGCGTTGGAGGTGACGATGCCCTCGATGGTGTACTTCACGCCCTCGTCAGGCTGCTGGTGCACCTCGGAGATGGAAGTGATCTTCACGGGGTTGAGCGACTGCACCAGATTCTCGCAGATGCGATAGTTGGAGTAGTTCTTCTCGGCGCCGTTGTCGTCGATGGTGGCCTGCACCTCGAAGTTGGACATGAAGGCCGCGCCGGACACGATGATCATGCCCTTGCCCTCCAGCTGCTCGGTGGCCATGACCATTAGGCGGGTGTCATTCTCCTTGTAGGCGTACTTGGGAACGGCTGCGCCGCCTACACCAACGCCGTCAGAATCCATGGAATAGGTGGTGGCGTGGCCATAGACCACGGGAGAAACGGTGTTGGGCAGCTTGCTCGTGGGCGTGCCGTTTGCATCCACGACGTAGACGGAGGCGCCGCCGTAGTGGCTGAAGCGCTCGGTATACATCTTGTCGTAGGGATGGTCATCGTCCACGATAACGCCCTTGTTCAAGGGGTTAGCCATGTTATAGTCGCTGAAATAGAGTCTGTGCGTCTCCACGCCGTCGACGGCGCTGCGCACTTCGTCCTTGGTGGCGTCATCGCTGATGCGGAGACTGGAACCCATAGCCGCCAGAAGGAGGTTCTGCTGGGCGGCCATGTGGTCTGCGGCGGGGAAGCTTCCGTAGGATTCATAGTAGTCAGACCAGCCGGCCAGGATCACCGTGCCGCCCGCTGCGTTGAAGTCGGCAATGGCCTTGATCTCGGCATCGGAGTAGGTGGCATACGGGTCGCGGATCTTCTTGTCGTCGCGGCGGCTGGGAGCGGTGAGGATGATGGCCTTGAACTTGGGATTCTTGCAGGCGGCCAGCAGCTCGTCGCCGGTGTTCAGCTGCACGGTGCGCACGCTGTACTCCGCCGCCAGATTGCCGAAGTTGCCCATGCTGTCCTTATAGTTGCCGTTGACATACTCGTTATAGTGGGAGGCGTCGATGCCGATATACACCAGCGAGTCTGCATCCAGCACGTCCAGCTCAATGGTCTTGGTGAAGGTGTATTCCTTGTTGTTCTGCTCCACCACGGCGGTGACCTGAACGGTGAAGACGCGGGCGGTGGTGGGGGTGTACTTGAAGGGGATGTCCAGCGTGCTGCTCTTGGCCAGGGTGTAGCCCTTGCCGTCCGTGCCCTTGTCCACGCCGATGACCGTGTTGCCGATGGTGTAGGTCAGGGACTTGACGGTGGCGTCAGCGTCCTCGCTGTTGAAGAGGGTGGCGGTCAGGGTCAGCTCCTCGTTGGTGACGGGAGTGGCGGTGCCGGAGACCAGATTGGAAACACCCAGCTTCAGCGTGTCGCCCACCCACACGGGGGAGGTGACCGCCAGATCGCCGTCGCCCTGGGTGACGCGGATGAAGTAGTAGCTGTAGTCGGGATCCAGCGACACGGACAGGATGCCCTTGGCCAGCTCGGCGGGATCGTTCCAGGTGTGGACGACCTTGCCGGAGTTGACCACCACTTCCACCTTGGAGATGGTGTCGGTCTTGTCGGGATCGGTGACGGTGACCTCAAGCAGCAGCTTGTCGGACACTTCCTCGGTCTTGATGCTGGAGCCCATCATCAGGCCGTTGACGGTGTAGGTCAGCTCCAGATTCTTGTCCTCGGTGGAGTACATACGCATAGCGCGAATGGCCTCGTAGATGCCCGCCTCGGAGAAGTCGTCGGTGATGATAACGTCGCGGGCGTCGTTGGCGTTGCCCCAGCGACCCTTGTGGTTATCCTGGTTGTTGGTGGGAGCCAGGTGCCAGCCCTTATCCAGCGCCATGATGTACTGCTCATAGCTGGGATAGTAGCCGCCGGCGCCGATCTGACCCTCGCCGTTACCGACCTCCACCATGTATATGCGGCTGTCGATGACGGGATCATAGTAGGCAAAGTCGCTGAAGTTGCCGAAGGTCTTGCCGGGGTGGTTGAACTGGCTGATGGACTCGGCGCCCTCGGCCTGACTCAGCAGAGCGTAGTAGGCCTTCATGCCGGAGTCAGCGGTCTTGTTGTTCAGAACGGTGTTGTTGCGGGAGACGATGCCGGCGGTGTTGAAGGTGTTGATATGGCCGGGGCCGCCGGACCAGGTCATCTCGAAGCCGCCCAGTGCCAGCAGGGTGCTGCCGTTGACGGCGTTGAAGTCGGCAATGGCACCCTTGTACTCGCTCCAGAGGCCGCGGCTGTAGTCGGTGGCCTTGCTCATGTCGTACAGAGCACCCTCCGGATTTGCGGCGCCGCTCTTATCGAAGTAGTTGGAGTGGTCGGTGAAGGCCACGAACTGGATATTGGCGCTGGCGTTCAGACCCTTGATATACTCCAGAGCGGAGGCCAGCGTGCCGGAGCCGTCGGAATACTGGGTGTGGCTGTGGAGCTGGCCGAAGTAGGCCTGATACTTGGTCTTGCCCACGGTGAAGAACCAGTTGAAGCTGGCCTCCTTGTTGTCGGCGCGCTTGACGTTCACGGTGACCTCGGTGCGGCCGTCGGCCAGATCAGCAGCGGGGGTATAGGTGATCTTGCCGTTTGCATAGGTGGCCGTCACGGGCTTACCGGCCACGGTCATGGTGATGGTGGGGTTCTCGCCGGCGTTGGTCAGCTCCACGCTGATGGTGGGGCGCTTGCCGTCGCCGGTCTGGAAGCCCCGAGCGGGGGAGGGATTGGCGAACATAGGCTCATCCTTCACACTGATGACCGCGTCGGCGGAGAAGGCGATGTTCTTGTTGTCCATGCCGGAAACGGTCACGGTGATGGTGCCCTCGCCCTTCAGGGATGCGGCGGGCACGGTGACGGTGTATACGCCCTCCTCACCGAGCACCACGTCCAGCGCCTGCGTGCCCAGCTTGGCGGACACGTCACCCTTGACGCCGAAGGGGGCGTCCACGGTGAAGGTGAAGGAATAGTCCGTGCCCACATAGGCATAGGGCAGGTCGCCCAGGACCACGGCGGGGTTATTCACGACGCCGTCCGAGATCGTGCCCGGGCCCACGGGGTAGAAGGAGAAGGAGTAGATGGTGTAGTCGGTGACCTTGTTGGGATCCATGGAATACACCGTGAAGCCGTTGGCATAATACTCCATCCACTGGCTGTAGCCCTTAAATTTGGCGGTGCGGCTCTCCATCTCGTAGCCGCCCGCATTGCCGGAGCAGGTGCGGACGAGCCAGTCGGCGTTTTCGTCGGCGGTCATGGAATAGTAAGCCTTGTTGCCGGTTCCGGTGCCGCTGGCGCTGAGATAGCCGTAGGTGTCGTTATAGAAGCGGTAGTATTGGCCGCTCTGCCGCACCTCGAAGATGGCGGCGCCGTTGCCGGAGAGGAGCTTGCCGCCCTTGATCTCCACGGCGCCGGACTGGCTGATGGAGCCGTTTCCGCCATCGGCGGCCATAGCGGTCTTGGAATTGTTGTTATAAATGACCACCTTGCTGCCAACGGTCAGCGAGCCGCCGGGGGTGGGCGGCGTCACGCCGGAAACGTAGTCGGCGCTGGTGCCGTTGCGGAGCTGATAGGTGCCGTTGTGGGCAGAGCAGCAGCCGTACACGGCGGTGATGTCCGCCACGGTCACGCCGGTGGCCAGCGGCGCGCCCTTATAGAGGTTGGTCGTGCCGGAGGCGTCGGTGACGGTGGTGCTGCCAGTGGCGTTATAGGTGCCCAGCGTCACGTCCTTGATGTAAACATACTCGCTGAGGTAGTTAGCGCCCATCTGGGAAACGGTGATCTCCTGGGCGGGGATGGCCTCCACGCCGGTCTTGACCACCTCCATGGCGGGGTTCTTCATCTGGGGTACGCCGCCATACGGATCCACGGTGCCGGTGATCTTCACGATGTCGCCGACCTTATAGTTGGCGTAATTCGTATAGTCATACACCTGGAAACCGTAGATCTCGCCGTCGATAACATCCTCCAGAATGATGGAGTTGATGCTGGCCTTGTTGTTATAGGCGTTGCCATAGTGGTACACCACCTGACCGATCACGGTGACATTCTCCGTCTTCGCGGTGATGGCGCCGGCTTCCTTCACGGTGATGGCGCCGGCGGGGATCATGTCGTCGGAGATGGGGTCAAAGATGTCGCGGTGCGCGGTGATCTCGCTTGCCACCGTGGTGCGCAGCTGCAATTTGTTGAAATACCCAACAGCGGCGGTGACGTCCACCTTGTCGCCCACGGCGAAGGGATAGCTGCCGTCCACCTTCTTCATGGCCGCCTTGAAGATCTGAATGGTCTTGCCCTCGGCGTCCTTCACGGTGACGTTGGGAGCGGCGAAGCTGCCGTTTTTGTCGTAGATCTCGGTGATCTCCAGATCCGTCAGCTTCACATAGGTGCAGATGTCAGCGTTAGTGATGGCGCCGATGGTGGTGGGCTTGGCGGCCAGGGTGAGGCCGGAGGACTTCACATAGGTGCCCTTGGAGAGCTGGGGCTGGCCATTGTAATCGCCCCGCGTGCCGGTGCCCACGATGGTGTCGCCTAATTTAATATTGTCGTCAGCGGCAGACAGATACAGGCAGATGCCGCCGGTGGCGTCCTGCAGGTAGACGTTCGACCCGTCCATAAAGGTCACAACGCCCTTCACGGTGAACTGCGTGCCCGTGTTACCGGCCAGCGCATCGCTGATGGGCACAGCCGTAGGCTCCGGCTCGGGGTCGGAGCCGCCTGCGTCGGTGACGAGGAACAGCTTCATGGCGCACAGAGCCTCATTGTCACCAATGCTGGCCAGAGTGCTGAAGTTGTTCTTGTCGGCAAACCACTCCAGATAATTGTCCCGCACGGCGTTCTTGATATAGAAGCAGCCCTCGGTGGCAGCGGACTCGATGGTCCACTCGGTGTTCACATCGTTCAGCGGGATGCTGGCGTAGTTGGCTCCCATGGAGAGTTTCTTGCCGTCAGCGGAGGTAAAGGTATACTTGCCGTCCTTGATGCCCACTGTCCAAAGCTCGGTGCTTTCGTAGCCGGTGAGGTGATTGGTGTTTTCCAAAGTCACGGCCACGCCCGCGCGGTAGAACTCCTTGCCTGCGCTGTTGACAGACAAAGCCTTGTTCGCCGAGGGGTTAAAGATCACGACCTTGTCGCCGTCCTCCAGCATGGAGAGGTCGCTGATGACGCCGCTGGGACGGGAGAGAGCTTCCTCCAGCTTATAGAGGGTGACGGGCTTCTGAGACGTATAGGTGGCGCTCTTAAAATAGCGGAAACGCATTTGGTCTTTGTTGGCGTTAAACCGCAGATAGGCACCGCTGGACACGATATTCACGGTGCCATCCGCATTCAGGGAGATGGTGTTGGGGTTTGCATTTTTGCCCGTATCAAGACCATTCTTATCCTGCGTCCGGTAAATATATTGTCCGTTTGCAGCCTTGATGGAATAATTGCCGTCGGCCATTTTTTCGATGGTGACTGCAATGGCTTCCGCCGTTTCAATGGTTTTGTCCTCTGTAATTTCGACAGATTTATAGTCGTTAGTAGCGTCTATTGTGGCGAGGCTGCTGTCAAGAGCCGCCTTGTTTGCTTCGGACACGATCAGGTAAGTTCCTGACCAGTCTTTCGGCGCTTCTGTGACCTTTTTATAGGCCTTTGGCGTCGGATCCGCTGCAAATACCACCTGCGGCAGCATGCTCAGCAGCATCACCAACGTCAGCAGGACGGACAGAAGCCGCCTGCTTAGTCCTTTCCTCTTCAAAATTTGATCCCTCCTGTTCATTTTGCACATCCGTTTCCGCCGGATCTGCCGCAAAGACAACAAAAGCCGCCCACCCCGCGCAGCGGGCAGGCGACCCTTCACAACCGTTTCGGGAATGCTGAGATACAATCCGAGTGACCAGGACAGGGGGGCTGTGAAGGATTTTCGGAGATCCGGAGCAAACTTTCTGTGTTGATATTTGGTATTATACCATACATGATACGGGATTACTACCCCTCTTTTTTCGCAAAGGCGAAAATTATCCGCCGTTTTTTTGCCGAATTTGACAAAAATGGAACCGATTTTCCTGCGGCGTATGCTCTTGACATCAGAACCGGAACTTGATATGCTGAATGAAACCAAGATACGGAGGAACCTCTCCATGAAAAAATCCAAGAACCCCCCCACCCTGTCCGGCTTCGGCGCGTGGTGGCGCAAAAACCGCCTGAGCTGCATCGTGCTGCTGGCGTGCGTGGTGCTGTTTTTCATTCTGCGCGCGGCGGCCGCCACCATCGACCAGCCGCTGCCGCGGGGCGACGACTACGCCGAGTATGAGACCGCCGTCGTCACCGACGTTCTGGCGGACAACACCGAGGTGGACGAAGTGTCCGATGGCGCCAAGCGGGGCGAGCAGCTCCTGCTGGCGGAGGTGAAGACCGGCCAGTACAAGGGCGAGGTCATGCAGGTGTATAACTACGTCGGCCCCCTCTACGGCCAGACGCTGAAAGCGGGGCAGAGGGCGGTGCTGGTCATCTCCACCTATGCCGACGGCACCCACACCGCCACGGTGTATGAGTACGACCGCACCGTGGGGCTGGCGGTGATCGTGGGCCTGTTTCTGCTGACCACGGTGGCCGTGGGCGGCAAGGTGGGCGCCAAGTCGCTGGTGGCGCTGGCGGTGACGCTGGTGTGCCTGTTCTTCATCCTCATCCCCCTGCTGATGAAGGGCGCGCCCACGCTGCTGACGGTGTTTTTGATCTGCGCCTATGTCACGGTGGTGACGATGGTGATCTTGGGCGGCGTGACCCGCAAGACGGTCTGCGCCGCGCTGGGCACCGTGGCCGGCACGGCGCTGGCGCTGCTGTTCGGTCTGCTGGCGCAGAGCCTGACGCGCATCGATGGGCTGCGGCTGTCGGAAATGGAGCCGCTGCTGCAGCTGCGCCAGACCGGTACGCCGCTCGGCCTGCGGGGGCTGCTGGTGGCCGGCGTCGTCATCAGCGCGCTGGGCGCCGTGATGGATGTGGCCATGAGCATCGCCTCGGCGCTGACCGAGGTGCATGCCGTCGCCCCTGAGCGCGGCGCCGGCGAGCTGTTCCGCTCCGGCATGAATATCGGGCGGGACATGGTCGGCACCATGACCAACACGCTCATTCTGGCCTTTCTCGGCAGCGGCCTGACGCTCATCATCTATTTCTATTCGCTGGGGCTTGACCCGCGGCAGCTCATCAGCTCACCCTACCTGACGACCGAGGTCATCAGCAGCGTTTCGAGCAGCATCGGCGTCATCCTTTCGGTGCCGCTGACGGCCTTTATCACCTCGCTCATTCTGGGGCGGCGGAAGGGCGCGCCCCGGCCCGACAAGGCGGCGGGCGGGGAGCCGGAGACGGCCGCCCCTGCGGACACGATGGCGGAGAAAAAGGCGGCTGACGCGGGCAGGAAAAAGCCTGCCAGAAGGGCGCGGTAAAGCGCGGCCGGATGAAGCCCGGCCGGCGCCGGCAAGGGCGATTTCTTAAAGCTCTGTCGCGCCCCGGCCCGACGGCGCCACCGTATTGACAAACAAGCGGTTTTGTCATATGTCATCTCGGCGCAGCTTGACAATATATGCTTGACAATATTATGGATATTCTGTTATACTGTTATATAATAGCAGCAGGTCTCAGGAGCATCAGGGCGATCACAGGGCCAGCGGGCTTGAGAGACGACGTGCAGAGCAGGGTATTCAGAATCCGGGAATGCAGGAAAGGAATGTGTCCATTTTATGGGTGCAGTATATGACGGAGCTGATGGCTGGCTGGTGACAGGCGAAATCAATGAAATCATTGAAAAGGATGCCAGTAAGCAGGCCGCCCTTGAGAGTCGCATTGACCGGCCGACCATCAGCAGGCACAGCTATATTATCAGGAGGGACTTATGTTATAAAGAAAATTGTTTCCATTATTATCGTTGTTGCTCTGATCATGCCGCTTGCTATTGTCTCTTTTGCGGCACAGCCTGACACCGTTGCGCCGCAGGCATGTAGCCACACTTGGGGGCCTGCAACTATATCCACATCATGGGATAAGTATAATGACACGCAGTGCAAAAAGACGGTTACAGTCACAAGGGTTTGTACTAAGTGTGCAGAGGTCAATCAAATCAGCGATGTCACATATCCACCCCACGAAAAATTCATATATAACGCAACCTGCAATGGCACAGTACAAACACATTTTTATAAATGCTGCAAGTGTGGTTCTTACTGCTGTACGGAATGGATAGCATGCCCCGGCGCGAACATAAACCATCAAAGCGGCTGCCAGTGGCTGCCCGTCTAAGCTCGCCGCACACGTGAAACAGGCATATAT
>OIXU01000153.1_pt1 | contig 23640 bp, 22 predicted proteins | sample 1587921 | NCBI WGS metagenome assembly OIXU01 (sample SAMN03283238) | human gut metagenome | biome: human-associated habitat; material: feces | host: Homo sapiens | place: Peru | collected 2012
TATCTCGCAAACTTTCCACATATTCTTCCAGCCGATCCGCTGGAACGCCGCACATCTCCACACGGCCAGCGCCGGGGATATTGCGGGTAGTGAGATTGATTTCAAGCAGTTCCGCCGCCTGTTTTGCGTCCTCGCCGTACATCTCAAAGAAATCCCCCACCTGAAACAGCACGAGATTGTCCGTGTGGGCTTCCTTTACGGCATTGTAGTCATTCCATGCTGCGCTTCGCGCTGCGGTCTGCCGCTGAAGCTGCTCAAAGCGCGCCTTTTCCTCCGGCGTCAGGAAACGGTCTTTGCGGATCAGCTCAGAGATACGCTTGGCGACGTTCGCCCAGTTCAGCTGGATTTCCGGGCAGTCCTGTTTTTTCAGGCTGACGCCCTTGCCGCTGTGATCCTCACCGCTGTGGGATGCGCCGGATACCGCGTGGGAGCGTCCCCCAATGCCGTATTCATCTTTCAGGAAATCCGCCTGCTCTTTGGGGCTGTGTTTCTCTTTGAAATAGGCGTAGATACGCCCCTTGCTCCCTTCAATATTGCTGCCGCGGGTCAGGGTCGCGGCGATCTCGTCCTCCGTAATGAACCGCTGCACGGCGGGGATTTCTGCCATTTCGGTGCGGTACTCCCTGCGGGGCAGGGACAGCTCCCGCAAACCCTGCTCGATTTTGTCCGGCTTGTGGTAGTGAAAGCGCAGCAGGCTCCTGTCCTCCCGGCAGTCGGATCGGAGCTGTGCAAAATCGTCCATGAGGACTTCGCGGAACGCAGGGTCTCTCAGCCGCTCGGCAAGCCGCACCGTTTCCTCCGGGAAACCGCCGCCCCGCATATCCGACAGGCAGGAGAGGTAGCCCTGCGCCCGCGCCTTTTCACTTAAATCCTGCCGTAGATACCAGATAGACTGCGCCAGCTCCGTGCGCTCGTGCCCCGGCGCTTCCGCAAGCTCCACGTTGGTTGCGTATTCACCCTGCTCCAAAAGCTGCCCGATGCGCTCCGCCGCCTCCTGCCAGCTTACGACCTTTGCGGAGGTCAGGTATCTTGCCGCGTCCCCATTGGCGATGTGGATGCCGTCCTCGGCGTACCACGCGGAATATCTGCCGTTCTCGGTGACGACGCCGTTGCCGCCGTGGAAGCTGCTTTGAAGAAACGCCGCGATTTCTTCCACGCTCTTGCCCTTGGAGAACTCCGTGGCGATCTTCATGCGGGCATAGTCGGCGTTGCCCTCCATGCGCAGAATGTGGTCGATATCCGACTGCGGGATGGACATGGAAAAAGCGGAGGGCGTGTAGCTCTCCGCTTCTGCGATATATGCGATTTGCTCTTCCTCCGTGGGGAACAGGCTCAGTTGGTATGCCTGCGGTATCGGAGGCTGCGCCGGTTCCGCTTCCGGCGCGTCATTGGTCAGTTGTACACCAGCTCGCTGAGGATGATCTCCTCCGCCTGCGCTTTCAGGCTGTTCATCAGCCCCACCCATTTCATCTGATCGCGGGCTTTCAGCTCCTCCGTCACGCCCGCCGACTTCATCAGCTCCGGCATCATCTGCTCCAGCCTCCGGTTCGCCGTCTCGTCGATCTCCCGCAGGTGCGGGAACAGCTTCTCCGACAGCACCAGACGGCTGTACAGCCCCGGTCTGTGCTCCTGAAGGTAGCTCCTGCGCAGTCTCCCGTACTTGCCCAGGGGTCTCGCGTCCTCCGGCGTTTCGCTCAGCGTCAGGTCGGGAATCAGGTAGTCCCCGTTCTTGGTGTAGGTCAGCTCTGTCATGGCTATGGCTCCTTTCCGCGAGTTTCTCGCGCTCGTAATTCTTGATGGTGACTTCGATCTGCCGCAGCACCTCTCCGTTGATCCTGCTCACCGCCGTGCCCAGCTCGGCGGCGGCTTCCGGGGTGTTGAAATCGAAGATGCTCAGGAAATCCTCATGCTCGAAGCGGTCGTCCGCTTCAAGCCCGCAGCGGGACATGAGCGAGTAGGCGATGCTGACGGCGGCGGCGCTTTGGAAGGCCGCTCCTACGTTAAATTCATCATACCCGTAAAGAAAGGAATCGTCAACGATGGCGAGGATATCCCGCTTATAGTCTCTCCAGTATTCCTCCGCAAGCTGAGACGCGATGCGCTCAAGCTGATCGGGCAGCCCTCCTTTTCCGTCCACACCGTAGCGGCTTTCCAGCATGGCGCTTACCGCGTCCGCGTGTTCCTCCCGGTATTCCCACAGGTAGCGGCTCTTGGGAAATTCTCTGCCGCCCGTGTCCGACACGTCGAACACATACCGAAGCCTCGGCCTTTCGCCGCTGCTGTCGATGAGGGCGATGCCCTTGGAGCCCCTGCGGACATACCGGCCCATCTTTTCGTTCCAGAAGTCGTACTCCGCGCAGGCGGTGGCGTCCGGACGCTGGGCGTGGATCATGACCTGCTCGGCGTAGGGGTATTTGTACAGCCTTGCGGCGGTGGTGAGAAAGCCCGTCCAGCCCCGGTAGCTGCCGGTGATCTGCCGCTGCGCCTCGTCCGCCATCTGCATATACGTTTGTAGCTTGCTCGGCATATTGCTCCTCCTTCATGGCATAAATTTAGAGCGCCCGGAACGGACGCTCTATGTAAGGGGCGGTATTCGGTTTTCAGTCGGGGACTATACCGCAGTCAGTCCCTCCGTGATTTGTTTGAAAAAGTCTGCGCTCCAGATATTCAGCACGGAGGAATCGTGAATGAACGGCTCCACATCCTGCCTTGCCTGTGCGTAATCGATGCTGTCGAAGCGTTCCGCCAGCATCGCTTTGATTTCCGGCAAGGAACAGTCCGCATCAGCGGAAATGAACCCGGAATCAATCAATCGTGCCTGAAGGTGTTTTTGATTGACGGCCGCACCCCTTGAAAGATAGAATACATAGTCGTAAAGATCCCTGCCCTTGATGCGGCTTTGCCACGCACGGCAGATGACCGCATGGATTTTCCCTGCGAACAGGGAGGGCATATCGTACAGCCGCACCTCATACGGCACGGGCAACAGCCGGTATTTGTGCTCGAATGCGGCGAAGGCGGGCGGGTTAACGTCCACCTCGAACTTAATCTTGACCGCTTCATTCTTCGCCACGCTTCCCGCCACCTTTTCATCCGCGTAGAACAGCAGGAGATGTTCCTTCGTGTTCCCCTTCAGAAAGGCGGAGCGGATGGTGCTTTCTTTTGTCTTTTCCTTTTCCTGAATCTCCACGTTCAGCCCAAAGGCTTTCACTTCCTTCTCCAGCACGGGAAAGTAGGCGGTCAGGTCAAAGTCCAAATCCTCCGCTTCCAGCGAAAAATCCAGATCCTCGGAAAAGCGGTCGAGACCGTAGAAGATTCGCAGGGCGGTTCCGCCGTAGAACGCCGCTTTTTTGAAGAAGCCCGCACGGGACAAGCCGCAGAGCACAATTTCCTGCATGATTTCCTTCATTGCGTTCTTTCTGTCGTAGATATTCTCTACATGGTAGCTTTTCAGCATCTGTTCAATGGCGCTGTTCATATCAAAGCCTCCTTAAAAGCGAGCAGAGCTTCTTTACATTCGTGGAGTGATACGCTCCGCTGTATTCGCAAACCTTATTTCCGTCCAGCTTCCCAATCTCCGATTCCTCAATCCGCAAATCCTCCGTCAGCAGCCGGAAAAGCTCCTGTGTGTTCGGCACGGGCGGCATAGTATAGAGCTGGTCGCACAGAGCCTTTTCCGGTTCTGCGATCCGGTAGAAATAATCGCCCTCCTGCACGAGCCGAATCCCCAGTGGGAACGCCTCGGACGGCACATCCCGATAGGTGAAGGTTCCGAAGGGCGTTTCGTACTTCTTTTTCTTTTTCTTTTCAAAGGTGGCGCAGGTAACGGCATATACCGCTTCGGGAATCAGCCCGTAGCGGCTGAGGGCATATTCAAAGGAAATGTATGAAGGCCCGTAAATACTGCCCGCAAGCAGGTACGCAGGAGCGTTCCGGTCAGTTTCATATAGCCCCCTTGTAATGGGAAAGCATTCGCCCCGCTCCGCCATACGCGCGAGCTTTGACTTCGGAGAACCGTATCCCTTCAATTCTTCCAGTAGCATTGCTGTTGTCTTTATCATATTTTCACCTCGCAGTCTTATTATACGCAACTATCCGGTGAAAATCAAGTGATTTCAAAAAATAGTGCGGATTCTTTCCTGCTCATTCTGTGCGTTTTCCGGAGAGAATACGCCTCCGTATTGACACTTTTTCCTTTGTGATGCGCTCTGTTGAAAATTTTTGCGGGTACACGCACTTTTCTTCAATAGAATAATCACAGCGGGAGCGACCCGAAAGCCGCTCCCGCCGCATCCGCCTTATTCGTCCGTGTCGAAGTCCGGCACCAGCTCCATCTCCGCGAAGTCCTCGTCGGTGATTTCGCCCAGCTTTTGCAGGGCGCTGTCGGTCAGCTCCCGCAGCCCGGCTTCGTCCTCGTCCAGGTATCCGCGCATTTCGGTGAGGGCGGCAATCAGCCCGCTGCGGCTGTCGCTCTGGTAGATGCACATGAGGTTCATTTCATCATTGGTAAAATTCATCATAGCAGCTCTCTTTCCGCGCGCTTTGAACGCGCTGTCTTTTTCGGCTCGTTGACGGGAGGACAGAGCTTTGCCAGCACGGAGGGCTTCTTCTCCTGCCGTGACGCCTGCGCCTGTTCCCGGCGCGCCGCCTGCGCCAGCTCCATGAGGGAGATGGGCTTGCCGGACTTTGCCTGTTCCTCCAGCTCCGCCACGGCCTGCTTCGGCCCGTTGTTGATAACGCCGTCGATCATGCCGTAGTCGTCCTCCATGGCCATCTCCGCATTTTTGAGATAGTTTTCCGGCTTGAGGAAGTCGGGCAGCGCCTTGAAGCCTCGGGAATCCACGTAATGACAGGATACCACGCCGTTCTGCTTCAGCGCCACGATGTCGCTGACGGACAGGCTGTGGCCGCGAAAATCCTCCGGGCGGCGGAGGTTGAAGGTTTCATACAGCTCGTCCAACCTGTCCTTCGTATCGCCCCTGCGGTCAAGGTTTCCCGCATAGACGGCGGCGTAATTTCCCTTTTCAATGGAAAGCCCCTTCTTCTCCAGATACTCGGCGTTCATAAAGCGGAGCTGCGCCGTATTATCATTATCCCGAAGCTGATAGATGGCAAAGCTGTCGGCGGTGTTGTCGAGGAACGCCTTTTCATAGTCCGGCGGTGCGAAGCGGTCTTTGACCGTCTCCCATTCGGAGGCTTCCACGCCGAAGATGCCGTCAAAGCTGCGGACTTCCTCCGCATCGAAGGCCATGGCCTCGGTGTTGTCCGTGTGAAGCATATACACGCTTACATCCCGTTCCATGAGCTCCAGCGCACGCTCCTTTGTCAGCGGCAGCATATTGGAATCGGTGTAGCCGTAGGCGTTCATGCTCTCAACAGAAATCGCAGGGTCGGGGACGCAGCCGTTGTCCGGCGCTGTGACCGGCTCCGGCTCCTGCACGGCGATCTCCTGCACAGGCTGGGCGGCAAGGCTCTCCGTCTCCTTGTCCAGCCCGCGCTCCTTGCAGATTTCCGCGTAATGGCGGTCGATATCCGTAATCAGGGAGGATGAGGTTCGGTTGATGGTCTCCAGCGATGCGCGAAGCTCGGTCAGCTCCCTGTCCTTTGCCCAGGTCGCCAGATACCCGAAGCTGTTTTCGCCTGTCTCAATGCCGTAATAGGCGCAGACGGCGAAGGAGATGCTCTCCGCCTGAATCTCCTCGGCGGCGCGGGAGAGCTTTGCCTTTTCCGGGTACTGTGCGTGCAAAAACTCCTTCACGGTCTGCTCGCCGCCCGTGAAGTTCAGCCCGTCCTCGCCCAGATACAAAAAGCCCTGCTCCGGCAGCTCAATGGGCGCTGCTGTGATGACAGAGGCGGCGTGATTGACGGTGACATGGCTTTCAAGCGTTACCGGCATACCCGGATCGTAATCCGAGCCGCGCAGGTCATACGCATACAAGCCCTCCGGCAGCTTATCCCGGTCGATGCGCCCGTTTGAAAACAGCGCAGGCTTGCCGAACAGCTCAATCTCCTGATATTTTTCCCCGATTTCGTCCTTATTGTGGAGCCTGGAGTGGGCGATCTCATGGACGGCGGCGCAGACCGTCTGTACCTCGCTCATGCCTTCTCTGAGGACAATGCGCTGTTTGTCCACGGAGAAGTAGCCGTCCATATTCTCCGCCAGCTTCTCAAAGGCGATAGGGACGGGCGCGCTGCGGCGCAGAGCTTCCATAAACACCCCGTAATTCTGCACGTCCCCCGTAAGGTTCGCCGCCAGCTCCGGCAGGGGCTTGCCTGCGGTCTGCTGCACGTCGAATACCACCACGGGCTTGTACATGGGGATCTGCACCGTCTTTTCCTCCGTGATAATATCGCCGTTCTCGTCCCGCAGGGGGAGCTTGGTGTCGGGGTCTAACTTCTGCTGCTCGATTTTCTTCTTGAAGGGCGTGGGGGCGATGATCTTAATGCCCTTTTCGCCCTTTTTGACGCTTCTTCCGAACTGATCGCGCCATTTGTTGAAGCCGGCCACATGGGTGGCGTCGGGGCGCTGCATATAGATGAGCATGGTGTTGTTGACGCTGTACTTGTGAAAGCGGCTCATGGTGGCAAGGTACTGCCTGTATTTGTCGCTCTCAAACAGCTCCTTTATGCCCGTCTCGATGCTGTCGGTGATGTCCTTGAGCCGTTCCTTGTTGGTCTGTTTTTCAGCCATTTCGTGCATACCTCCTTTGGATCATGGTAAAAACAGCGGCTCCCGCAGGGGAATGAAACGCCCGTGCGGGAGCCTGCGAGGGTCATTTGGTGAAGTCCAGCTTATAGGAGGAACGCGCGCCGTCGTCCTCCAGCACGATGAATGCGTCGTAGGTCTTGCCGGTTTTCTCGGAGTAGACGCCGCTGGCATAGGCGCGTCCCTGCGTCAGAAGCGAGGAAGCCATCTTCTTCGTCAGGCTGATCTTCTTGGCGGCAAGGAAGCGGTTGTCCCGCCACAGCCCGAACTTGCAGCTCCGTCTCTCGCAGAAATAGCCGTTTTTGCTCTCCGTGACCTCTGCGCCGCAGCGGGGGCATTTGCCCACAACGGGTCTGCCGGAGGGGAACAGCACCTCTGCGCCGTCCACAGGCGCAGCGTCCCGAACCAGCACTGCGACCATATCGCAGATGCCGGCGAGGAACTCGTCCGCATCCAGCTCGCCGCACTCGATCTCCTTGAGGCGGTGCTCCCATTCGGCGGTGAGCAGCGGGGACTGGAGCTGTTCGGGCAGCACGGTAATGAGGGAAACGCCCGCTTCGGTGGGAACGAGGCGTACAGATTTTTTCGCCTTTCTGCGCTCCGCAAAGCCCGTGGCCACCAGCTTTTCAATGACCGCCGCCCTTGTCGCGGGAGTTCCCAATCCCTTTCTCTCGGCATCTTCCGGCATATCCTCCTTGCCCGCCGTCTCCATGGCCGACAGAAGCGTATCCTCAGTGAAGTGTTTGGGCGGGGTCGTTTTTCCCTCCTTGACCTCGCAGGAGGAAACGGAAAGCAACTGCCCCTCGGAAAGCTCCGGAAGGGTGCTGTCCTGCTTGCCCTTTTCCGTGTATGCCCTCCAACCCATATTAAGGATTGTTTTCCCTTTGGCGGCAAAGGCATTTCCGCCGCAGTCCAGCCTTGCCTCGGTCTCCAGATAGACGAAGGTTGCGCTGACCGCCATAAGCACCTGACGGGAAACAAGGCGCAGGATTTCCCGTTCGCCTGCGAGCAAGGTTTCCAAGTCCGTTTCGCCCGCTGCCATGGTGGGAACGACGGCGTGGTGGTCGCTGACCTTTTTGCTGCTGCACACCTGCCCCGAACAGACGGCTGCGGGCGGCTCCGTGCCGCAGACGCCTGCGCAGCACAGCGCCAGCGCGTTTACGCCGCCCTCCATATCGTCGGTGAGATAGCGGCTGTCGGTGCGGGGGTAGGTGCAGAGCTTCTTTTCGTAGAGACTTTGCAGGTAATCCAGCGTCTGCTGCGCCGTGTATCCAAGCAAGCGGTTCGCGTCCCGCTGGAGGGTGGTCAGGTCGTAGAGCGCCGGGGCTTTCTCTGTCTTTTCCGTCTGCACGACGGAGGTAACAGCGGCGGCTTTGCTGTTGCAGTCCCCGGCAAGCCGCTCCGCCTCTGCCTGCTCCTTCATGCGTTCGCCTGCGGCGGAGAAGCCGTCAAAGTCCAGATGGACGGTGTAGAAGGTCTCCGGCTGAAAGGCGCTTATTTCCGCTTCCCGCTGCACCAGCAGCGCAAGCGTGGGCGATACCACGCGCCCTACGTTCAGGGTGCGATGGTACATCACGGAAAACAGGCGGGTGGCGTTGATGCCCACCAGCCAGTCCGCCTTGCTGCGGCAGAGGGCGGAGGCGTAGAGGTTGTCGTACTCCGCGCCGTCGCGGAGATTGTCAAAGCCCTGAAGAATCGCCGCATCCTCCATGGAGGAGATCCAGAGCCGCTTTACGCGCTTGCGGCAGTTGTTGAGATTATACGCCGTGCGGAAGATCAGCTCGCCCTCGCGCCCGGCGTCGCAGGCATTGACCACTTCATACACATCGTCCCGGTGCATGAGGGCGCGGAGGGTGTTCATCTGCTTCTGCTTGTCCCTCGCCACGGTGTACTGCCAGCTACCCGGCAGGATGGGCAAGTCCTCCCTTCGCCATTTGCCGTACTTTTCGTCGTAGGCGTCCGCATCCGAAAGCTCCGCAAGATGCCCGAAGCACCAGGAAACGAGATAGCCGCCGCCCGAAAGAAAACCGTCCTCGCGCCTGCCTGCGCCAAGGACGGAAGCGATGCTCCTTGCCACGGAGGGCTTTTCACACACAACCAATCGGTATTCGTTCATATTCCTTTATTCCTCCTCATCGTTGATATCGAAATCATCCGGCGCGTCCCAGCCCTTTGCCCGCAGGAACTCCTTGCGCAGGGTGTTGTTCCCGCAGTCCTCGATGGCCTTCTCCACATACAGGTCACAGTTTGCGTAGCTGTATTCGTCGAAATAGTATTTGAAGTCGTAGTAGATGGATTTGACGGGCTTAGGGGTGCGGAGCAGCGCCTCCGCGTCCCCGCAGCCCGCTTCCACGGCTTTTACGATCTTTTGCCGGATGAAGTATTCAAAGGCTTTCTTTCCGCCCCGGTAGCTCGGATTCTGGGAAAGCACCTGTTTGACCATGAGCGCCTGCTCGCGCTTCATGATCTGAATAAGCCTCTCGCGGGGAGACGGCTCCATGGGCGATTCTGTGCTGACTGTCTGTGTCATGCTTCGCTTTCTCCTTTCACAACCGTTCTCAACGGGTTGCCGGTAAATGCCAGGGGGACGAACCCGTACAGATTTACGCAGAGCGTTTTCACAATCTGGATGCAGAGGGAATAGATGCGCTGCCTGTCGGGGCAGTGCTCCCGGAAGAACGCAAAAATCGAATAGCATGACAATCCTTTGTGATCCTCCATTACCAGATCCGCAACGGATTCCCAGTCCTCGTCCGCAGCCTCCGGGATTGCCGCATTTTCCAGCAGTGCCAGCACCGTGGTAAAATCCTTCTCCTGCTCCACGCTGATTTCCAGAATGAATCCGATAAACGCGCTCAACGCCATGCGCGCCCAGCCCCGCTCCTCCATGGTCATAAAGGACAGCATCCTCGGAACGGCGGGAAATATCTCCTGCTCCACGAAACAGGCTTCCCGCCCGGGCTTCAGCTTTTGCAGCGCATCGGCGCTGAGCTTCGGGATATACGGCTCGTCTTCCTCCGCAGCGGCAAAGCCCTCGAATACAGGCGCATCAGCCCTGTGCTTCTTTCCTCTGAGCGTCCGGCAGAACTCCTGAACGATGAAGCAGAGGAAAAGCAGATGGGTCAGGGCGATCAGACTCATGCCCGCGATATTCAAAATTCTCATTCTTCCGCATCCTCCCCGGCGTCCGTCTCGTCCTCGGCTTCAAACTCGTAATCCTCATCTTCCTCGTCCTCGCCGTAGTCGTAATCGTCCAGATCGTCCGCCCCACGGGTGTCGGCCTTGGGCTTGCGGAGCTTGAACCAGTACAGCGCACCGCCGCCGCCCAGCAGGAGCAGGAGGACGACCACAATGAGCCCCGCACCGCCGGACTTCTTTTCGGGCGCGGTCTCCGCAGGCTCGGCGGGCTGTGGCGTGGGTTCCGTCACTTCCTTACCCGCGCACTCGCTCATATTGGTTCTGCACACCTTGCAGCCCGTGTTGATTTTGCCCACGGCGCATTTGTCCGTGCAGGTGCAGGCAGGGACGATGCTCTCGCCGTCCTTGGTCAGCGCCAGCAGGTCGGCCTCGTCCACAAGATTCAGGAAATGGACGTTCTCATTGCCCTTATCGTCCCGGTCGATGATGAGATAAAAGGTATTGCCGCCCTTGGTCGTCACGGTGATGAACTGCTTGCCTGCGCCGAAAGCGGAGCCGATGTCGTCCATGAGCGTCAGGTTGCCGTCCGGGGTCAGGGGCGCGGAGCCTCCGGCAGCGGCGTAATATTGCAGCAGCAGCTCCGGCAGTCCCGCAGTATCCGTATCGCTTCCGCTGTTTTCTGTCGGCGCGTTCATGACGTCAAGGTATTTGCCGTATACATAGCCTGTCTGCTCCGGCACGACCACCTTGTACCAGCCGCCGCTTTCCTCCAGCACCTTCACCTCCGCGCCGTTAAGCAGACGCCCGATCACGGTGTAATCCGTGCCGGGGCCGGTGCGCAGGTTCAAATAGGTGCGGACGTTGACCACCTTTCCGGACTGCTCCCGTTTGGCGGGAAGCGTCCAGCTCCGATCCCCGATGGTCACGGTATGGCTCCCATCCGCATTTTCGGTCACAAGCACGGTCAGTGTCTGTCCGTTTGGGGTCTGCTCACCGGTATTCGTATTCTCCGGCTGTGTAGTTGCAGTTGGGGTTTCCATGGTCGGGTCGCCCATTGTCGAATCGACCATATCGCCGCCTGCATAGGCCGTAACGGAAAAGACCGTCATGCAGAGCACGACGGCCATTATCACGGCAAAAAATCTCCATTTATTCTTCATCCGTAAATTCCTCCGTTTTTCTGTATTCGTCGGGCAGCGCCGCCGTGGGACGCTTTTCCAGCATCGCCATCAGCGCCGCGAGCTGCTCGATGGTCAGCCCGTTCTCGCGGACGATGCCCACAATATCCGTGTTTTCCAGCTTCAGAATCTGCTCGTCCAGGGCTTTGAGCCGTGCGGTCAGCGATGTGAGCTTTTCCGCCAGCTTCTCGCGCTCCTGACGCAGCTTTTCAAGTCGCGGGTTCATAACATCCTCCTTTTTGCGTTGATATGGTTGTTGTTAAGGTAATCTGCCAAACTGGAGAAAATGGCTTCGCCAGTAGCTCGTGTCGATGGAAGCGTAGTGAATGGGGTCGCCGCAGTGGAGCATCCTGTTATTGCCCACATAGATGCCCACATGGGACGCGCCTGCGGTGTCGTAGGTCTTTTCAAAGAAAATAAGGTCGCCGGGACGGGCGCTCTCTGGGGAGACGTAGGCGCACATGCCCCGCAGCCCCTCCGCGCCCAGCCTGCCGAAGCTCCAATGCAGGCCGCAGTTGTTGTAGACATACGAAACGAAGCCGGAGCAGTCGAAGGAGGTGTCCGGCGAGCTGCCGCCCCAGACGTAGGGGTAGCCCAGATACTTTTCCGCTTCCTTGATGATGGCGGCGAACTGCTCGTCCGCCAGCGCTTCCGGGGGTATCTCGTACTTCTCATACTGGGTGTGGTAGTACCGGTTCACATACGGGGAGCCGGGGAACAGGTCGGGGCGGTTGCCCAGCACGCTCATATACACGGCGTACATGGAGAGCTGATCGTGGGACATGATATGCACCGGCACATGGGAGAGGTTGAAGTTTTCCAGCTCCACATGGCAGATATAGTAGGTGTAGGGAACCTCCGCCTCGTACTCGTAGCTTTGCAGATTGCCGTTTTCGTCGGTGTAATAGCCGATATGCGTTTCGGTGCGGTATCTGGTTTCCGTGGCGACGGTTTCCGTTAAGATATACTGCTTTTCAAACAGCGTCTCCAGAATCCCGCCTATTTCGTCAATCGTCCATTCTCCGCCCTTGAGGGCGGTAATCATGGAAATGAGCACATAGGGGTCGTGCTCAATCTCGTCCAGGTCGAAGTGGTACTCGTCGTAATCGTGGGTGCTTTCGTAGCTGTTCAGGTATTCCCGCAGCTCGTCCTCCATGGCGCAGTAGGCGGCTTCCGCCGCCAGCATATCCGCATCCTCCAGCGGATAGGTGGAGGCCGCAATGCCGGACACCCCGCCCTGAAACAGCGTGGAGCAGGAGGAAATGCAGGTCATGAGCAGCAGTATCGCGGCGGCGATACCGCCCGCGATGAGGAAGCCCTTCTTGTGCCGGACAAAAAAGCTGCCGGCCTTTTTGCTCCCCTCGGCGGCGCGCTTTGCCGCCTTCGCGGTGGTCTCGGACGCTTTGACGGTATTCCTCGCGCCGTTCCCCGCTTTTGCGGCGGCGTATTCCTTTTTAATGGCCTGCTTCTGCTGCCAACGGGAATAGGGGTTGGAAGCCCTGCCGTATTCCTGCTCGTACTGTTTGTTCAGCGCCTTGAGATTGGCTTTGTCTGCGGCGGCTTCCGCCTTGTCCGCCCTGCGGTAGGGCTTTTCCGCATGGGAGCGGTGCGCCGATTCCGCAATGCGCCAGGTGCGCTCCGCCGTCTCGGTCAGGGTGTTCGCCGCCTCCGTGCCGGGGTTGTCATCGCCCTCCTCCCGGAGCTTGCGGTGGACTGCGCTGCGGACGGTATCCAGCGGCGCTTTCCTTGCGGCGTGCGCCAGCTTGGAGGGCGGACGCTTTTTGTCCGCCTCCTCAAAGAAAAGGCGCGTTATGACCTTGCCGCTCTCACTGTCCACAACGCGCTCCCTGACCTTAACGGTTTTCTTGGGGATTTTCGCTTCGGCCTTTTCCAGCTTAACCGCCGCCCTGTCCGCCTTGCGGACAGCTCGTTCCAGCTCCGGCAGGGCGCGTTCTTCCTCGGTGAAAATCAGCCTTGGCGAGCGTTTTGCCATATTCATCACCTCGATTCTGTGGGGATTGGATCGTCATACGCACGCGGCAAAGACGGCCTGTTCGCTGGCGTCTTTGCCCTCTGCAACCTCACGGGGCTCCCAGACGCGGATTTTCTCCGCGATTTTCAGAAAATGCGCCTTTCCGGCAGGCGTGACGAGGGTGTATTCGCTTTTTGTGCCGTTGGGAAGGTAAAAATCCCTGGTCACAAACAGCGGGTCGTTGCGCTTGCCGGCTCTGACAAATACACGGTCGCTGCGGTGACGGTCTCTGAACACATACCCCTTTTCCAGCAGGTAGCCGATAAATTTCTTCTGCGGAACGCCCAGCTCCTTGGCGGTATAGCGGAGACAGGTCACGCTCTCGACTCCCACAAAGGAATCGTAGTAGCTGGCCTTCGGAGCCAGCCGCGCGTTCTCGGCCTCCGCCTTTTTCAGCGCCTCCCGCGCGGCGTTCGCCTTTGCGTTTTCCGCACGGAGCTTGCCGATATACTCCGAGATCAGCTCGGGGTGCTCATCCATCCGGCTAAGAAGCGCATCCGTCATATACGCGCCGTGCTTGCGGATGGAGGGCAGCACCTCGGCCGTCACCCAGCGCTTGAACTTCTTTGCGCGCTCCAGCTTGCTGGAGAGGACGAGAGCGTAAAGGCCGGATTCGTTGATGATAATAACATTCTGCTTTCCGCCGGGGGTCATCATTTCAGTGACCCCTTTGTCCTCATCGTCAACGTGCTTGGAAACAGCATTATTCAGAGACTTCCCCTTGCCATAGCCCAACGCCATCGCAACGTCTCTGCCCACGAACCACGGTTCGCCGTTCATGCGCAGGGAGCGCAGTTCACCGAACTCCGGGTTTTCAAAGATCATCAGATTGTTATTCATATTCGCACATCCTTTCTCGTCTCTATTCTGACTGCACCTGCTCCGAGAGCTTGGTCGTGATGATTTTGTACAGCTCCGTATCCTTGGGGAAGCGGTCTACGAAGGGCAGGATCACGCTGCCGTAGAACAAAAGCCCCTCGCCCTCGGCGGATTGGGTCACATACGAGAGCTGGTGGGGCGAGATGTTGAGCTGCTTCGCCAGAATCTGCCGGTCGCCGGAAGCCTGGTTGAGCATATACACATAGTCGGAGTTTTCAAAGATGTTCTCCACCTCACGGCTGGAGAGCAGGTCTTTGACGTTCTGGGTGATGCCCGTGGGAACGCCGCCCCACTTGCGGAAGCGCTTCCATATCTCCACCGTATACGCGGCGGTCTGCTCCTCCTTCAAAAGAAGGTGCATTTCGTCGATATAGTAGCGGGTGGACTTGCGCTGCTCCCGGTTAATCGTGACGCGGTTCCACACCGCATCCTGCACCACCAGCATACCGATCTTTTTGAGCTGCTTGCCCAGCTCCTTGATATCGAAGCTGACCACGCGGTTTTCGATATTCACGTTGCTGCGGTGGTTGAACACGTTGAGGGAGCCGGTGACGTAGATTTCCAGCGCCGTGGCGATATACTGCGCTTCCTTTTCGTCCTGCCTGCGAAGCTCGTTGTACAAGTCCTCTAAAATAGGCATCTTTTCCGGGCGGGGGTCGCTCAGGTACTCCCGGTAAACAGAGCGCACACAGCGGTCGATGATGGTCTTTTCCACCGGCATGAGGCCGTCCTTGCCGCCCACGATCAGCTCGCACAGGGACAGGATGAAGTCGGATTTCAGGCTCAGCGGGTTTTCATCGTCGCTGTAATTCAGGTTCAAATCCATGGGGTTCAGGTAGTCGGTGGAGGTGGGCGAGATCTTCACCACCTGCCCGTGCAGGTGTTCCACCAGCGGCCCGTACTCCGCCTCCGGGTCGCAGATGATGATATCGTCATTCGTGACGAGGAACACGTTGGCGATCTCCCGCTTGGCGGAGAAGGACTTGCCGCTTCCGGGCGTGCCTAAGATCAGACCGTTGGGGTTTTTCAGCAGCTTTCTGTCCACCATGATGAGGTTATTGGAAAGGGCGTTCAGCCCGCAGTAGAGGGCTTCCTTGCCGTCCTGAAACAGCTCCTGGGTGGTAAACGGCACGAAAATCGCCACGCTGGAGGTGGTGAGCCCCCGCTGGATCTCGATCTGGTTATACCCCAGCGGCAGCGCGGACATGAAGCCCTCCTCCTGCTGGAAGTCCAGCCGCGTGAGCTGGCAGTTGTACTTCTGGGCGATGGAGCCCGCCTGAAAGACGTTGTTGCCGAGACGCTGCCTGTTGTCCGCCACGTTCACCACAAGGAAGGTCAAAAGGAACATACGCTCGTTGCGGCTTTGCAGCTCCTGCAAGAGCTTTTTCGCCTCCGTGCCGTAGGTGGCGAGGTCGCTTGGGATAATATCCATATCGTAGCCGGAACGCACCGCCTTTTTCTGCTCCTCGATGGTCATCTTCTGCAAGTCGGTGATCTTGCGCTTAATGGTCTTGATGGCCTTTACCTGATCCACGGACTGGACATGCATACTGACGATGAGGGAGCTTTCCATATCCAGAAAATCCGCCAGCATCCGGTCGTTCAGCTCCGGCGCTAAAATCTGCAAGAAGGATACGCAGCCGGTCTTGCTGCCCACGCCGAAGCTGCTGCCGGTCTTGAACTCGAAGGCGCTGGGCGCGATGAAGTCCTTCACCGACAGCCCGGAGGGAGCCAGCCAGTCCCACGAAAAGCGGAAGGGCTGCGGCTCGTCCATGTGGAGCATCCCGTGCAGCAGGCGCAGGCGCTCCATCCCGTTCAGGCTCTCCGCCATTACGCCCAGACGGCGGAAGTTATTGAGGATATCCGTCTCGATGCGCTCCAAACGGGGCTTTGCCGCCCTCAGGCTGTCCGCCTCCACGCCGAAGGTCAGGTACTTGGTCTTAATAAGCCCGTTGTTGCCCCGTGCAAGCTGGCTTTGCAGCATCCCGGTGTACTCGGTGCGGAGCTTGTCGAAGCAGTCGCCCTGCAAGGGGATGGCGATGCGCCGGGCGTAGGTATCCCGCGTGGCGGAGAGGTTGATGAAGGAGAGCTGGAAGCGGATGGAGGAATCAAAATAGTTGAGGAAATCGCACCAGCCGTCGAAAATGGCGGTCTTGTCCTCGTTCTGGTTGAGCTGGTAGTTGATATCCTGAAACTGCACGGTTTTCGTGTAGTAATTGTCCGTCACGCGGCACACGCCGTCGGGGTACATCCGCTGAAAGGGGATGCTGTCCTGGGCGGACTTCTTTCGCTTATCCTGACGCCTGGCTCTTGCAATCGCCGCGTCGATCTGCTTTCGCTCGGCTCGTGTGAGCTTTCTTGCGGGGGTTTTGTTTGTGGACAATCGCGTAGACCTCCTTATCCAAAGTATCCTGCCGGTTCAGCAGGTCGTAGAAATTGTTCGTCCTGTACGGGCGCTGTTTGGGGCGCAGGAAGCACACCTGCACGATGTTGCGGATGAGCTTCTCCGGCGGCTGACCGTTCTTTTCATACATGGCCAGCAGGAAGAAGGGCAGCATGACCAGCATCATGCAAAGGGCCGCCGCGCTGCTGCCGATATGGCCCTTGAGCAGAAAGAAAAGCGGTACGCCGATGAGCGCGCCGCCGCCAAAGCACAGAATCTGCCGTTTTGTTAAATTGAACATGACCTTGGTTTTCACCGCGTTCAAGTCCTTGGGTACGGGAACGTATGCCAAATTTCATCACCTCCGTCAGTGAGCGTGGAACAGGCTCCTGGCAAGGGAGCTCGTCTTAAACAGCGTGAAGCACAGCAGCACCGTATACCCCATGCACGTCCATATGGCCGCCGAGACGCTGCTCTCCACCACGATGTTCTGAATCAGCACCGCGTAGATCGCCACGCAGACGATGATGAGGAAGCCCTGAAACCCCAGCGCCAGCAGGCTTCTGAGGTAATTCTGGCCCATCTGCCCCCATTCCCGGTTGGCCATGGTCGCCATGGGGATGGGCGCGATGGAGGTCACGCAGTAGATCTCGATCATTCTGCCGTAGCAGATGATGAAGATGCAGATGGTCAGCGCCCACATGGAAAGATGCACGACCACGGACTCCAGCCACAGCCCCAGCAGCGACCAGACCTCCATTTCCGCAAGCGCAGCTTCAAATCCCGCGATATGCTCGTTAAACGTCAGAGACGTGTCCGATATGATGATGCCCGACGCGCTGTTGACGACGCTCTGAGCAGCTTCAAACACGCCCATGACGATGTTCCAGGTGTTGGTGACGATGAGCACGGCGCAGGCGGTCTTGAATATCCATTTGAAGAACATCCATGTGTCCACGTCGTGCATATTGTTCTTTTCCGTAATGAGCTGGATCAGCTCCAGCGTCATGACAAAGGCCAGGATCACGCCCGCGATGGGCAAAATCACATTGTCCGACAGCGTTCGGATCATGCCGTAGACGCCGCTGTTCCAGCCCTGGGGCGTAGCGCCCACCTGCCCGGCGATGCCCGCCACGCGGCTGTTCACGTTGTCAAACAGTCCGTTCACGTTGTCCATGATGCCGCTGATCAGCAGCTCCTTCAGCCATTCGGTGAATTTCTGCCATATCAAATCCAATGGGCTTTACCCTCCTTTCCCGCAGCGCCCGCCCCGAGGGGCGGACGCCGCGAAGGATTTGTGCGGGCGATTAACCGAACAGGCCGGAGAGCAGGGGAACGAGAATGACGCCGATGAGCGCCACGCCGCCGCCCGCCATGAGCTGTTTCATACCCTGGGATTTTGCACCGGGGTTGTCGTTTCCGTAGCCTTCCAGCAGGTTGATGGCTCCCCAGATGCCGAGACCGGCACCGAGGGCGATGACGAGGGTCTGGAGAACGCCGACAGCAGAGTTGAAAAATTCCATATTTGTGTTGCCGGAATCATTGGGTGTTGGTTGTGTTGAAATCTCGCGGATACAGCAGGAGCCGGAGCGAAAGCTGCGATGCAGCCCCGATTCCGGCTTCTCCTTTCAAATTTTAGTTCGTGGATTCGTTCCGACCCTGCAAGCGAGGAAGCGTCTTTTCTCATCCGTATCTATATGAAAAGCCGCCGCATGAGGGCGGCGGGCTTGTGCGCTCAGACGCGGCCCGCGTCGAACACCTCGTAGACCTCATCCGCTTTCGGCACCAGCCTTGTGGAGAGGTATTTCTCGATATCAAAGGCGTTCCTTGGGTTCGCGTCCGACAGATACTTATAATTGGGATGTTTGGTGATGTCGTACTTATCCGAGAGGAAGGGGCGCACGCCCCGAAGCTGCAAGATGCACTTGCCGCCGTCCAGCACCGCCAGCTCATCTATCGTGGCAAGGTCTTTGCCCAGCTTCTGATAGTTCAGGCTGTGGGACACCTCCCGTCCACGGCTCTCGCCGGTGTTGAAGGTGTCGATGGTCTCTTTCCCCAGCGCCTGATTCAGCTCCTTCAGCGTACCGGGCTCCTTGCCGCCCAAAAAGATGGAGCTGTCGCAGTTGCCGATGATGGTGTCGGCGTTGTCCTTGTACAAAGCCTTTAGCTGGCTTTGGGCTTGCAGCACCAGACAGGCGGAAATCTCGCGGCTGCGGATGGTAGCCATGAGCTTTTCCAGGTTCGGTATCTGCCCGATGTTGGCGCACTCGTCGATGAGGCAGCGCACATGGACGGGGAGCCTGCCGCCGTACACGTCGTCGGCCTTTTCGCACAGCAGGTTGAATAACTGGCTGTAAATCATGGAAATGAGGAAGTTGAAGGTGCTGTCGGTGTCGCTCATGATGAGAAACAGCGCCGTTTTCCGGTCGCCCAGGGTGTCCAGCTCCAGCTCGTCGTACATGGTGATCTCCCGCAGCTCCTGGATATCGAAGGGCGCAAGGCGCGCGCCGCAGGAAATATTGATCGACTTAGCTGTTTTGCCCGCCGCTAATTTGTATTTTTTATATTGCCGCACGGCGAAGTGATTCGGCTCCCGGCTTGCCAGCTCCTTGAAGGCCAGATCCACGTTGTTCTCAAAGGTCTCATCGTCCTCGCGCACCTCCATGGCGTTGATGAACTCGATGAGGGTGGCGAAGTTCTGTTCCTCCTCGGGGGCTTCGTAGTGGATATAGCCGATGAGCGCCGTGTAGAGCAGCGTCTCGGCCTTCTGCCAGAAGTCGTCCCCGGATTTCCCGTCCCCCTTGGTGTTGGCGATTAGGGTCGTGACCAGCTTCAAAATATCCTTCTCACTGTGGATATACGCAAAGGGGTTGTAGTGGTGGGACTTCTTGAAGTTGATGGAATTGAATATCTTCACCTTGTAGCCATTACGGAGCATGAGCTTTCCGCACTCCACGGCGATGCTGCCCTTCGGGTCGGTGACAACGTATGAACTGTGTAATTGCATGAGATTTGGCTTAATGAAAAACCTCGTCTTGCCGCTGCCGGAGCCGCCCACCACCAGCACGTTTTTGTTCCGCGCCGTCTTGGGGTCTTTGGGACGGTTGGACATCATGAGCCGCTCGGTCTGGGTGAGAATGACGTTGTTCTCAAACTTCGGATCGACGTAAGGGGCGATATCCTCGGGCTTGCCCCAACGGGCAGAGCCGTATTCCAGATTTTTGCGGAATTTCTTGGCGTTTTTGCCCTTGACGTACACGATAAGACGGATGAGCAGAGCGGCTGCAACGCCCACGCACAGGTCGATGGGGTGGAAGCTGGGCAGCGCCGATTGGAACGCGGCGGCGAAGCCCTCCATGAGGTGCAGCGTCTTTCCCGAGAAGTCCATGCCGGGGGCAAGCCTCCACGCCTGCCCCAGCTTGGTGGCAAAGAGGGCGATAAAGACATACGGGATATTGGGCAGCAGGAACTTCTTGATATTCAGAGGTTTCTTCATATCGTGATGCCCCTGTTCTGGTTTCGGGATTTCCCCGGCGTAATGGCCTGAACCTTCGCCTTGAGTGCTTGCAGATGCGCCAGCACGGAGGGACGGTTCTGCGCTTTGGCGGCGCGTTTAAGCTCATATGCCGTGTATTCCTTGAACGCCGCCGTCAGTGCATCCGCGTCCCTCGCCTTAAAGAACACAAAGTATTTCGGCGGTGAAACGCTGCGGTCTTTCTTAACGGCAAAATCCACGCCGTATTTCCGGGCTATGCGCTCAAAGCCTTTGATATTGCTGTTGGTGATCTCAATGTTGGATACGCCCTGATTCTGCCCTATGAGCTGCCTCACCGTCTGCTTGCCGCTGGGCTTTTCAGGCGCGGCACGCGCCTTTTCCATGGCTTTGCTCTTCTTTTCGGAAAGATATTTATCCATCCCGGCCTTCAGCTCCCGTGCGGTCAGCTTGACGGCGGAGATGATCAGAGTGACAGTTCTGTTTTCAATTTCTTCCTGCATGAGTTTTTCCTCCTTCCGTTCGCATTGGGAGTGATGGTATCATCGCTCTGTCACCGGAGCGGTCTTGCCTTTGCCCGCAGCCTTGGCGGGCTCGGTGGGGATCGCCATGATCTTGCTGCCCATCTTCAAAAAGGCTTCCGGCTGACGGAACTTTTCCTCATATTTCTGTTGCAGCTCCTTCGGCAGAGACGCAAAGTTCTCATCCCCCAGACCGCAGATGAAGAATTTGCCGGCCACAATATCGTAGATATCGCCGTCCCCGTCCCGCAGGGCGCGGTTCAGGGGCTTGCCCTCCAGCTTGGCTTCCTCCCCGCAGATCAGCGCCACGGGGTCGTCATATGGGTAGACCGCCTCGATATAGCCGTCCACCGCCTTCTGCAAGGAGGCAAGGTCGGAGCCGATGCGCTCCACGCGCGGGTACTGTCCCGGCTCCACCATGAGCACCTCGAGGGTGTCGTCCTGCGCTCTTTCGACGGATATTTCTTTGCCGTCATTGCTCTCAAACTCCACCTCCACGAAATTGTCCGCATCCAGAATATGATCCCCGGCGTGCCACTGGTCGCTTACCATCTGTTGGGCTTCCTCTTTGGAAGAAGCCTCCACGGACACGGTGAGCTTCAGCGTTTCGGTGATGGTCACGTCAAATTCCTTCATGCGCGCCGCCTCCCTCGCCAATTTCAGCCGGAAGAAAGGGAAAGAGCAGCTCCGCCACTGCCTTGACCACAGCTTCCGCTTCCGCAATGGACAGCTCGATTTCTTCGCTGTCATCCTCCGTATCGGGTGCATCTTCATATGGGACTTCTGGGCTTTCCTCAAGGTCGTCGGCATATACGCCGCGTTCGTCGCAGCAGTCGCAATGGATGTGTACGTCGCCGTAGATGTTGATGGTTACGTTCATGGATAAACCTGCCTTTCTCAGCGCTCGTTCCGGCGCTGCTGTTTTTTCTGCCACTGCTCCAGCAGCTTGATGATGGTCTGCTGCATTTGCAGGGGCGTGTAGCTTCGGGGGAAGTATTTGCGGAGGGTATCGCTGCTCAGCGTGATGCGCTCCTGTTCCTCCTTCTTTTCCTCGGACATGATGGAGCGCATGGCCTCCTTCGTGCATTTTCCCTCCCGGCTGAGCTTCTTGAGCCGCTGTGCCTGGGAAAGCGAGGGCGTGTTCTGGGAATAGTCCATTGCGTCCAGAAACTGCTTCTGCTCGTCATGGGTGAGATACGACAGCTCCACGGCGGGGCTGAACGCGATCTCCTTGCTGTCCACCTTTTTCTGCACCTCCGGCAGAAGCTCGGTGAGACGGATATATCTGTGTACCTGCCTTTCACTTTCGTTTGCATCAGCACCGACTTTGGCAACAGCCCATGACTTCTCGCCAACTTGGCGAGAAGTTGACTTATCCTCCAAATCCACCCGTTTTCCCTGATGCTTCAACGCTTCCAGCTTCATTTTGTACGCCTGCGCCCGCTCCATGGGGCTGATGGTTTCCCGCTGCAAGTTGCTGTCCACCATGAGGATCACCGCCTCGTCGTCGTCAAGATTGCGGACGATGGCCGGTATGGTTTTCAGCCCCGCAAGGTCTGCGGCATGGAGCCGCCGGTGTCCGGCTACCATCTCGTATCCGCCCTCCGGTGCGGGGCGGATGATGGCGGGGTTGAGGACGCCCACCTGCATGATGCTGTCGATGGTCTGCTGCATGAGCTCGTCGTCCGTCACCTTGAAGGGGTGGTTCTTGAAGGGACGAATCTCTGAAAGCGGTATCTGCTGTACCTGTTCGTTGGGTTTCTGTTTCGGCACGGTCGTATCACCTCCTGAAAATGCCAAAGCCGCAGGCGGCGGCCTGCGGCTCAGATGAAGCCCTCCGACATATCGTGGCTGACAAGGCTTCGGTAGTAGTTCCCGATGGTCAGAGGGGCGTTATACAGCGTGGCTAAAAGATACTGGCGCATATTGCGGATGCGGGTGGTGTTTTCCTTCAGCCCGCCCACCACAAAGCGGATGTGCTCGCTGTTCAGCTTCAAAAACCGGCTCCTGACCACCTCGGCGGGCTTATCGTCGCCGGAAATGCGGACGGAGCTTTTCGTCGTACAGACCACATCCACCAGCAGCTCCAGGATTTCTTCCAGCGTGTCCTGCTCGTATGGATAGTCTGTCAGGAGTGCGTCGTAGGCGATGTTCTCCGCAATAAGCTCTCTGTACCGCTCTCTCAGAGCCGCTTCGTTTCCTTTCGCTTCCCGCCCGTGATCCCTCCTGAACGAAGTGAAGGGAAAGGAATCAGTATCACTAAAATCAGTATCATTATTCTCAGTATTATTAGATCGTGATTTTAACGATTCTTGATCCGTGATTTTCACTGCTCCTGAATCGTGATTTTCACGGTTCTGGAATCGTGATTCCGGGGAGGGCAGTGTGCTGCCCGCAGGGTTATCCACATCCTTCTCCACAAAGTTCTTGACGTAGATGAGGTTGGGCTTGCCCAGCCCCTGCCGCTTGCGCTCGATGAGGCGGCATTTGCTCTCCAGCTCATGCAGCAGCTTTCCGGCCTTCTGGTCGGCGCAGCCCAGGGCGGTCATGACCTCCTCGATGGTGAAGATGATATACACACGCCCTTCTTTATCCAGCCAGCCGTTCTTGCAGCTCAGGCTCATGCGGTCAAGGAGCAGACCGTAGAGCACCTTGGCTTCTGCGGAAACGCTTCTGAACCGTTCCTCCGTGAACAGCACCTTGGGGATGCGGTAGAAGGAGAACTGTTCCGCTTCCGCGCCGTAGAAATAGTCATACATGGCTTCTGTCACGCTCCTTTGGAAGTCCTGCGGCGCGCATGACCTCTTTGGTACACCATCCGATGCAGGGGGCAGCCCTTCCGTAGGGACAGCCCTCGCACTCCGAAACGGGAGCGGCGTTGTCCGCATCTGCTTCGTAAACTTGTTCTATGCCGTTCCGTCTTGCGGGCTTCTGCGGGACGGGACAGCAGCAGCCGTCCGGGTAGACGCAGCCCTTTAGCTTCCCTTTCCGGTACAGGCAGTACCGGCAGTCATATACGTTGTAGCCCCACGACTTCCCATATGCTTTCACAATAACACCTCCTTCGCCCGCATCTGGGCATAAAAACAGCGCGCCTGCCGACCCAAGCGCCACTTTGGGTAACAGACGCGCTATGTACTGTTTGCGCTTATTTATGTGATAAGGCTCAAAAAACGCCGTATTTTCAGCACTTTTTGAGCCTTAATGTTTTTAGTCCTATTATTACAGCCTCGTCAATATAAAAGCGATAATTTTTGTAGCCGTGGTCAAGTGCATAGCGTTGAAGGATCTTTTTCTGGTTGATGATACT